>Ga0182742_1001683_pt1 | contig 27089 bp, 28 predicted proteins | sample eDN5th37CBELigMG_FD_128880 | JGI IMG/M metagenome (GOLD analysis project Ga0182742, IMG submission 128880) | Enriched Miracle-Growth compost microbial communities from Emeryville, California, USA - eDNA 5th pass 37_C BE-Lig MG (version 2)... ...
CAAGGTTGAGGAGCTGGTCGGCGCCTGCATCTTCCTTGCCTCCGAGGCTTCCTCCTTCGTGAACGGACACACGCTCTATGTCGACGGCGGCATCACGGCCTCGCTCTGAGATGGCCACCCCCACCCCAAGCCGCATCGTCCTGATGGGCGTCGCCGGTTGCGGCAAGTCCGCCGTCGGCGCGGCCCTCGCCGCCCGGCTCGGCGCACTCTATCTCGACGGAGACGACCTGCATCCCCCGGCAAACATCGCGAAGATGAGCCGCGGCGAACCCTTGGACGACGAGGACCGCTGGCCCTGGCTGACGCTCGTCGGCCAAAGGCTCGCAACCCCGCAGGGTGCTCTTATCCTCGGCTGTTCGGCCCTCAAACGCCGCTACCGCGACCATATCCGGCGCGAAGCCGGCGCCCCCGTCATTTTCGTCCACCTTGCCGGCACGAAGGCGCTGATCGCCGCCCGCATGGCCGCCCGCTCCGGTCACTTCATGCCGACGAGCCTCATCGACAGCCAGTTCGCCGCGCTCGAACCGCCCGGCCCGGACGAGAACGCCATAACCGTCGATATCGACAATACAGTGGACGCGATCGCCGATGCGATCGCTGCCGAACTGGAGGAGACCGCATCATGAGCAACAAAGTCGCCCTGATCGGCGCAGGCGCCATGGGTGGCGCCATTGGCACGCGGCTGCTCGAGACCGGCAACCGCCTTGCCGTCTTCGATCCAAATCCGGACAAGGTGCAGGCGCTCGTCGACAGGGGTGCCATCGCCGCGGCCTCGGCCGCTGAGGCCGCGGCCGACAGCGACTGTGTGATCCTCAGCCTGAACGCTCCCCTCGTCGTGCGCCGCGCCGTCTTCGGCGAAGCGGGTGTCGCGGCCGGCGCGCAGCCGGGCACGCTGATCATCGACATGTCCTCGATCGATCCGGAAGCGACGAAGGAACTGGCGGCGGATGCTGCGGAGAAGGGCCTTCGCTGGGTGGACAGCCCGCTTTCCGGCGGTGCGCCCAAGGCGCTTATCGGGCAGCTCACGCTGATGGCCGGCGGCGCTGCGAAGGACGTGGAGGACGCCCATGCGGTGCTCCGCCATCTCGCCAGCAACTACACGCATATGGGTCCGGTCGGCGCGGGGCAGACCACGAAGCTGATCAACCAGGTGCTCTGCGGCCTCGGTTTCCTCGCCGTCGCCGAGGCGACGCAGCTTGCGCTCGATGCCGGGGTCGACGCGGCAAAGATCCCGCAGGCGCTGAGGGGCGGGCGTGCCGACAGCGCGATCCTGCAGGAATACATGCCGCGGTTCGTCGCGAAGGATTACCGCCGAACCGGCCGTATCGACAACATGGTGAAGGACCTTTCCGGTGCGCAGGATCTCGCCCGCCGCACGAACACCGCCATGCCGCTGACGGCGGCCTGCACCGAGATCCACCGCATGCTGACGGCCGCGGGCCTCGGTGGCGAGGACCAGGCGGCGCTGATGGAATATTTCCGCGGCCCCAACAAGGAGAATTTTGAATGATCACGCGTTTCGCCCTCTTCGAAGGCAAGGTGAAGGACGGCCAGACGGAGGCCTTCCGCAAGGCCGTCCTCGATCGCATCCTGCCGAAATGGCGGCAATTCCCCCACGCCACCGACGTGCGCGTCTGCTTCGCGGAGGCCCGTGACGAGGGCGCACCGGAATATCCGATGATCCTCGCCGTCAACTATCCGAGCCTTCAGGCTGTGGACGAGGCGCTGGCGAGCCCCGTTCGCGCCGAAGCCCGCGCCGCGACCGAAGCCGTGCTTGCCGAATTTTTCGATGGCCGGATCCACCATCACGTGACGCTCGCCAACGAATACAAGCTCTGAGCGGCGTCCCACCACATCCGCTCCAAAGAAGGTATCGAGTCCCGATGGCGGCCAAGCAAGATGGCTTGGTCGCCGAAGCGGGCCTTGCTCACCTCCGTCGGATCGAGACGAATCCTCACGGCCGATGCCGATACACGAACTCCCCTTCCGCGCCTGATGGCTTTCGCGCCCGCATGGAAGATCACGAGAAGTCCGGCATCGCGCTGTCATTGTTCCGCAAACGGAATGCCGCGTGGCAGTCCAGAACACGTATCACATCGAGCGATCCTCGCGGTTCCCCATAGATCTAGGCCAGCCATTCGAGTCGATTAACGACGGTTTGCGATACATCCAGCACGACAGCGATGGACTTTCGGCGGTCGTCACTGCGATAGGCCGCGGACATGCGCGATTCATCGAGCTTGAATTCGCTTTCGAGCACGACCATCGCACCGGACTCTATTTCCTTGTCTACAAGGCGGAGCGGCATGTTGGAAACGCCGATCCCGCTCGCCACAAGACGGGCGATGACGGTGATGCTGTTGCAGATGGATACCTGCCTTGGGCTGACGGCGCCTTGGCGGAACCAGTTGATCATCTGCTCGTACATCGGCGACGGCGCAGGATTGCAGATCACCGGCAGGTGAGCGAGGTCGCGGGGATGCACCTTGTCCGGCAAGCCGAGCGCAGGGCTCGATACCCAGCCGGACTGCTGGAGACCGAGCTGGACGATTTTCAGTCGGGGGTCCTCACGGATATTGACGGCGAGTACAAGATCCAGCTTCCCCGCCAGGAGATCCCGCTCCAGATCGATGCTGGTGTTGATGGTCATTTCCGTGCGCAGCTTTGGATAACGACGGGAAAGCTCGGCCAGGATATGATGAAGCCCCGCCAGCGCAACGGCTTCACTCACGCCAAGGCGAACGACGCCGCCGATCTCGCCGGGTCGAACCCTTTCACGCAGTTTCTCGAGCTCGTCGATAACGATGGAAACGTGCTCGAGCACGTTCTCGCCTTCGGGAGTGAGCGTCAGTTGACGCCCTGTCTTACGAAACAGCGGCGTACCCACAGCCTCACTGAGATCACGCAGGCGCAAGGAGACAGTGGACTGCGTGAGGTTGAGATGTGCCGCAGCACGTCCGACGCCGCCGAGCCTTGCGGTCCAAAACAGAGCCTCTAGCTGCGCCACCGTCACAAACACATTGAGATTTCCAATGGAATGCGGGCGATAATACTCATTAGCGTTGAAAACTCAATGGAGTTAGCCTGCGGGCACATTCGGAGGAGAAAACGTCATGAAAATTCACCGCGCTTGGCTGGTAGCCCTCATTATCGGCTTGCCGTCTGTAACAGGACCTGCGACCGCCGCACCGCCGGAACTGCCGTCCGTCAATCTGAAGGTATCCGGCGGCGCCCGCACCCTCACCCAGTTTCGATACATTCAAGAGCCCTTCTTTACAAAGGAATTGACGGAGGCCTCTGGCGGCGCCGTCACCACGACCTTCGGCTCGCTGGAGGACCTTGGCATTCAGGGCCCGGAGGTGCTTCGCCTGCTCAGCCTCGGCATGTTCGACATTTCCGAGGGCACGCTCAGCTACATGGCTGGCGAGGCGGCTCAATTCGAGGCGCTGGATCTGCCCGGCTTGACAGAGAACATAGATGAGCAGCGCCGCATGGCGGAAGGCTTCCGCGCCGAGCTCGAGAAAATCATGGCCGAGCGCTTCAACGTCAAGCTGCTTTCTCTTTCGGCGCGAGCGCTGCAAGTGCTCTATTGCAACAAGCCGGTCACCGGACTGGGCGACCTGGCTGGCCTCAAGGTCCGCACGACCAACCGCTCGACCGCGGAGCTGATCGAGGCGCTCGGCGCGCAGTCGATCAACCTGCCCTTCGCGGAGGTCGTTCCCGCCCTCGACCGCAGTGTGGTCGATTGCGCTGTAACGGGCACGGAAGCGGGCAACACTGCGCGCTGGTGGGAGGTAAGCGATCATCTCGTCATCCTGCCGCTTGGTTGGTCGATGACATTCTTTGGCGCCAACGCCGCCAATTGGGCGCGTTTGCCGGCGGAAACACAGGCCTTCCTCGCCGAGCGACTCACCGGTTTCGAGGACCGCCACTGGAAGCAGGCAAGCCTGGATGTCCAAGACGGCATCAACTGCAACATCGGCTCGGCGTCTTGCAAGGCGGGCGTCAAGGCCGACAGGCCCATGACGTTGGTTGAGCTTTCGGCGGACGACAAGGCGCTCGCCAAGCGGCTGCTCACCGAGAAGGTACTGTCGAGTTGGGCCGAACGCTGCGGCGGACAATGTGTCTCTGTCTGGAACGCGAATGTCGGTTCGGTAGTGAACGTTCAGGCCGGAGAGCCGAAGTGACCCGCGCCGACGTGCTGGACAATTTCGCCGGGACCGTATCGCGGTGGATGGCGCGGATGGGCGGTCTCTGCCTCCTTGGCGTTACCCTGTTAATCTCGCTGGAGGTCCTGGTACGCACGACGCGCCTTGCTTCGTGGAGCATTGGCACGGAGCTGTCTGCCTATGCCCTGGCCATCGGCGCCACCTGGTCGTTGGCCTACGTCGTCTTCGAGCGCGCGCATGTGCGGGTCGATGTCATCCTGCAAAGGATGTCATCGCGTGGTCGCGCCGTCCTTGACATCGCCGGCGTCGCCAGCCTGGCGGCCGTGGGCGCCATTCTTACTTGGGGCGCCTTCGGCATGTTTGCGACTTCGGTGCAGCTCACGGCGCGTTCCAACACCACGCTTGGCATACCGCTGGCTTGGCCGCACGGCCTGTGGACCTTCGGTCTCGCCTGGTTCACCGCCGTTGCACTTCTGCGCACGGCCGTGGCCATCCGTGCGCTCGTCCATGGAGATCTCGTCAAGGTGGCGCGCATTGCCGCCTCGCCAACCGCCGACGACGAGGCCGAGGAGGCCGTCCACGAAACCGAGCATCGGCTCGTAGAAAAGGCCTGATCATGATCCCTGTAACGGTTGCAATGCTCCTCGGCCTTCTGGCCATTGGTCTGCCGGTCGCTGCGGTCATGCTGCTGCTCGCGCTGAGCCTCGACCACCTCTTCTCTCCCATGCCGCTTTATCTTGCGGCGGGTGATCTGAGTTGGGTCTCGTCCTCCAACTATCTCCTGGTGAGCGTGCCGCTCTTCGTGCTGCTGGGGGAAATCCTGCTTCGGGCGGGTATCGCTGACCGGCTCTACGGCGCTATCGCGCAATGGATCGGCTGGATGCCGGGCGGCCTTATGCATGCCAATATTGGCGCAAGCACTGCCTTCGCCGCGACATCGGGCTCAAGCGTCGCCACGGCCGCCACTATCAGCGTCATCGCCCGGCCGATGATCGCGCGCTACGGCTACAGCGACAAACTGTTCTACGGGTCCGTTGCCGCGGGCGGCACGCTCGGCATCCTCATTCCGCCCTCCATCAACCTCATTATCTACGGCTGGCTTACCAGCACCTCGGTTCCCGCGCTCTATCTCGCCGGTATTGCACCGGGCCTCATCCTGGCGATCATTTTCTCGCTGTCGATCCTGATCGTGTGCCTGGTCCGGCCGGCCCTGGGCGGGCACAGGGTCGAGACGGACTGGAACAGGCGCCTGAAGGCCCTGCCTTTGCTGGTGCCGCCGCTGTTTATCTTCGGCGTCATCATCGGCTCCATCTACACGGGAATTGCTACACCCACTGAATCCGCCGCCCTCGGTGTCGTCGCGGCGATGCTTCTCGCGCTCGCCTACGGCAGGCTGAATGTGAAGATGATTCTGGAGGCCCTCGACGGTACGATGCGCACCACCGGCATGATCATGCTGATTGTCATGACGGCCTGGTTCCTCAACTTCGTCATCTCGGCAATGGGATTGGTGACGGCAGTCAACACCGGCGTTGCCGCTATGGGCCTCGATCCCGTTACGCTGCTGCTCACGGTTATTGCCGTGTACCTCGTGCTCGGCACCTTCATGGACCCGATGCCGATGATGATCGTAACCGTGCCGGTGTTTACACCTCTCATGGTTGCCGCGGGCTACGATCCGGTCTGGTTCGGCATCCTCATTGTTCTCCTGTGCGAGACGGCGCTCATCACCCCGCCGATCGGAATGAACCTCTTCGTGGTCCAGGGCGTGCGCCGCCGCGGCACCGTGGCCGATCTCATGGTGGGCGTCACTCCGTTCATCCTGGCGCTCCTCGCCATGATCGTCCTCATCATCCTCTTCCCCCAGATCGCGCTGTGGCTTCCCCAGCACCTTCGCGGTTGATCACACCAACGGAGACAAGAATGTCACAGGAATTTACCGTCCGTCTCAGAGGCCGGACCCTCGCGGTCACCGAAGCCATGCGCAAGGCCGTGATGGACGAGATGCCGGAGATCGACTGGATCGCCGACGAGGCGCTGCGCACCAAGGTTCTGAATGCTTGGGCAGCAGCGCTCGCCTCCGGTGGCTTCAACCGCCTGGGCGATCTCAAACCCTCCGGCAACTACGACACCATGCCCCTCGTCAGCGGCACCCAGGCGGACCATATTCGTTCGGTTGCCCGTCTAGCTGTGGCAATGGCCGACGAGATGGCGAGCCTCTTCCCCGGCTTCACCTATGACCGCGACCTGCTGATCGCCGGCGCCATCTGCCACGATATCGGCAAGGTGTGGGAATTCGACCCGGAAAATGTCGAACGATGGAATGAGGCCCCTTCGCACGCCGGCCTGCCTTCGATCCGCCACCCCGCATACGGCGTTCATATCTGCATGACGCTCGAACTCCCGGAAGCGGTGGCGCATATCGCCGGGGCACACTCGGCCGAGGGAGACCTCATCAGGCGCAGCCTCGAGAATACCATCGTTCACTGGGCAGACATAAGCTTCTGGCGGCTCGCCGAAGCAGGCGGCCAGGTCTCCACCGTCGATACCTGGGTGCCGCCGCGCAAAGCGGGGTGATGGTAAAGTTTACCGCCGTTGCCGCAGGGCGTCGCCTCCGTCGCGCCCTGCGGGCCATCATCAGCAAGCCTGCGTGTCCGCTCTGCGTAGGCATGCTCTTCAGACGCAAAAGCCGACATTCGTGCTGACCTTGCGGATCATCTGCGTCACCTGCGGCAGCGCGCGTACGATCGCCCCCTTGTTCGTGCCGATGAACACGTCCTGTAGAGGTAGAGGCGACCGTGTTCTGAGGGTTTGTATCGCGCCGCTGTGAATTTGCCTCTGCACCAGCCGGGTCGGCAGAATGCTGATGCCCGTTCCCGATTCCACGAGGTTGAGGATCGTGCCAAGACTGTTGCAAACATTGAGGCGCAGCCCGCCGCCGACCGACGCGGACAGGAAGCCGGTCGTGAGCGAGTGGAGGTTGGAAGGCGCGGGCGTCGCGAAAATGCGGTGCGCCAGAAGAGCTTCATCCGGAAGAATTCCTTCGGGCACGGCGAGCCTGCTGCTGGCGATCCAGTCGACGTTCTGGCGGCCGAGGAGTTCGAGGGCGACATTGTCATGGGACGGCGGCGTCGAGAGAACGGCGATATCGAGCAGTCCCTCGGCAAGCTGGTCGGCGAGCTTGTGGCTGGTATCGACCATGGCGGCGATACGTGTTCCGGCAAAGCGGCGATCGAGCTCGTCGAGAAGCGCCGGCAGGCATACCGCGGCGAAACTGTCGATCACCCCGACACGGAGCGTCGGAAGACGGGTGTTGCGCGTCTTGATATTGGAGTCGATGTCGCGGGCGATGGCGATCATCGATTCCGCATAGGGCTTCAACGCCTCGCCCTCGCTGGTCAGCACCAGCAGGCGCTTTTGACGCACGAACAGCGACACGCCGAGCTGCTCTTCCAGCTCTCGAATGCGGTAGGAGACGGTCGGCTGGCTGACATTTAGCTTCTCGGCCGCCGCGTTGAAGCTGCGCAGTTGCGAAACCCAGTAGAAGGATTCAAGGGCGGAGAAGCTGAGAGCCATAGCTGCATAGAATTTTTCTATCGATAGGGATAAGTATCCTAATTAGATTTTGATCTCAAGGCCGCGTAACGTTCGCTCATTCCCATCACAAACGCGGTGACATCATGTACAAGACCATTTCGCGGGAGCACATTCTCGAAGACCTGCCCGAGATCGCGGATATCCAGTCCGACGCCCTGCGGGAAAAGGTCGTCGATGCCTGGGTCTTCGCCCTCGAGCGTTCCTCATTCGATCGCGTGATCGACATCCCCGGCGAAGGCAGCCCCAGCGTCTTCGCGCTCAAGCGCGGCACGCAGGACGCCCACCTTCGCGGTGTTACGCGCCTTGCGCTCGCGATCTACGAGGAATTCAGGAAAACCTACCCGGAAGCGAAGGTCGACCGCGACATCATCCTGGCCGGCGGGCTCTGCCACGATATCGGCAAGACCTGGGAATTCGACCCGGTCAACCTGCAGCGCTGGCGTGAGCGCGGCGACCGCTTCGGCGAGCCGTCCTTCCGCCATTCGGCCTATGGCACGCATGTCTGCTTATCGGTCGGCCTGCCGGAAGAGATCGGCCATATCTGCATGGGCCATTCCTTGGAAGGCGCGCATATCGGCCACAGCACGGAATGCTACATCATCCGCCAGGCCGACCACACGTGGTGGCATGTGGCGGCTGCGCTCGATCTGTGCCATCCGGACACGATCGGCTTTGCCGGCCCGAACCTGCGGGTACGTCCGCTCGGCCAGCAATAGGACGCCCGATCCCCGCCCAAGGACGAAACCGAGGTTAGAGATGAACTATACGTTCCAGTTCGGTCCGCTGCTGAACTACCTGCCGCAATTCACCAGCGGGCTCTGGCTGACGCTTCTTCTGTCCTTCGTCGGGATTTTCGGCGGGATCGCGCTTGGCGTCGCCAGTGCGGTCCTTTCCACCTCGCCCTGGAAGCCGGGCCGGCTTCTGGTCCGCCTCTATGTCGAGGTGACGCGCAACACGCCGCTGCTGGTGCAAATCTTCGTCATCTTCTTCGGCCTGCCGAACATCGGCATCCGCCTGTCGCCGCTGGCGTCGGTCTTCATCGCCCTCGTCTTCAACAATGGCGGCTATGTCGCGGAAATCGTGCGCGGCGGCATCGAGGCAACACATCGCAGCCAGGTCGAGGCAGCCGAAAGCCTTGGGCTCACCTATCTCCAGACCCTGCGTTTCGTGATCCTGCCGCCGGCGCTGGAAAAGGTGTTCACGCCGATCGTCTCGCAATGCGTGCTGCTGATGCTCTCGACCAGCCTCGTCTCGGCCATCGGCGTCGAGGACCTGACGGGCGCGGCAATGATCGCCAGTTCCGAGACCTTCCGAACCATGGAGATCTACCTCGTCATCGCCGTGGTTTACGTCGCCCTCAACTTCGTGTTCCGCGCAGTGCTCAACCTTGCCGGCCTCGTCATCTTCACGCGGTCCCGTCGCCGCCTGCTCGGGAGGGCATGACATGCGCACATTCGGCTCTCCCGAATTCCTCTTTATCGTCTATGCGCTGCGATGGACGCTGACGCTGACCGTCATCGCCTTCGTCGGCGGCGGCCTGATGGGTATCGTGCTCGCCCTTCTGCGCATCGCCCGCAGCCGGGTCCTGCGCGGCCTCACGACCTTTTACATGCAATTGGTCCAGGGCCTTCCGCTCCTGGTCCTCCTCTTCCTGTGCTACTACGCGCCATCGCTCGTCGGCGTGGAGATCGGCGCGCTGACGGCGGCGGCTATCGCGCTCACCATCAATTCCAGCGCCTTTCTGGGAGCGATCTGGGAAAGCGCGCTGCGGGCGATTCCCAAGGCCCAGTGGGAAAGCGCCGATGCGCTGGCGCTGACGCCGTGGAAGACGCTTCGCTTCGTCATCGCGCCGCAGGCCGTGCGCCTTGCCATGCCCTCGACGGTCGGCTTCCTCGTGCAGATCATCAAGCAGACGTCGCTCGCCTCGATCATCGGCTTCATCGAGATCACGCGCGCCGGCCAGCTCGTCAGCAACGCCACCTTCGAGCCGCTCAAGGCCTTTCTGAGCGTTGCCGCCCTCTACTTCGCCGTCTGCTTCCCGCTGACGCAGCTCAGCCTCTGGCTGGAGCGGCGCACAGCGCGGCGCGGCGCCAGAACCTGATCAACCAACGGCACGCAGAAGGCCGCCACTCCATCGGAACGCTAGAACCACACTGAGAGGATATCATGCGCCTGAAATCTCTGATCCTACCCATTGTCGGGCTCCTCGCCCTCACCGTCGGCACCGTCACGGCGTCGGCCTCCTCCCTTGACGACATTATCGCCCGCAAGAAGGTGATGATCGGCGTCGACCTGTCGGTACCGCCCTTCGGCATCACCAACGATCAGATGCAGCCCGATGGGCTCGACGTCGATGTCGCCAAGCTGCTCGCCAAGGATCTCGGCGTCGAGCTGGAGTTGGTCCCCGTGACCGGCCAGAGCCGTATTCCGTCGTTGCAGACGGGCAAGGTCGATTTCGTCGTGGCAAGCTTCGGCATCTATACCGAGCGGGCGCTGTCCGTGGCCTTCTCCAATCCCTATGGCGGCCACCGTTCCGTGATCATCGCGCCGAAGGAGACGGCCATCAAGGATCTTGCCGACCTCGCCGGCAAGCGTGTCGGCGTGCCGCGCGGCACCGCGCACGAGAAGATCCTCTCCGCCGCCAAGATCGAGGGCATGGAACTCGTGCGCTTCGATGACGACAGCACGACGCTGAATGCGCTCGTTTCCGGCCAGGTCGATGCGATCGGCACGGTGAACTACATCGCTGCGCAGCTTCAGGAACGCTATCCCGACAAGGGCTTCGAGGAGAAGACCACCTACCTCAAGAGCTTCTATGGCGTCGGCCTGCGCCGCAACGATCCCGATCTCCTGCAATGGCTCAACACCGTGCTCTTCGTGCACAAGGAGAGCGGCGAACTGGGCACGATCTACGAGAAGTGGATGAAGGCACCGATGCCGGAACTGCCGAGTTTCTGACCGCATGAAACCTATGGAGCGCCGATACGGCGCTCCACCCCACGATCCAGAGGTCCAGACATGTCCGTCGTCGTCGCAAAGAATATCCGCAAGAGCTTCGGTTCTCTCGAGGTCCTGAAGGGCGTGTCCCTGACCGTCGAGGGAGGCGAGGTGGTGGCCCTGATCGGCCGTAGCGGCTCCGGCAAGAGCACCTTCCTGCGCTGCCTGAACGGTCTTGAGAGCATCGACGGCGGTCAGATCGAGGTCGCGGGCCATGCCATGTCGCGCAAGCCGGCCGAGTTGCGGCAGCTCCGCCGTGACGTCGGCATCGTCTTCCAGAGCTACAACCTCTTTCCGCACCTGACGGCGGGTGAGAACATCATGCTCGCTCCGGTGCAGGTGAAGGGCATTGCGAAGGAGGCAGCGCGCCAGGAGGCGAAACGCTGCCTTTCGCTCGTCGGGCTCGGCGATCGCTTCGATGCTTATCCGGACATGCTGTCCGGCGGCCAGCAACAGCGTGTCGCCATCGCCCGCTCGCTGGCCATGCAGCCGAAGGTGCTGCTGTTCGACGAGGTGACATCGGCGCTGGACCCGGAACTGACGGGCGAAGTGCTTGCCGTCATCGAAAACCTCGCCCGTGACGGCATGACCATGTTGCTTGTAACCCATGAAATGGGCTTTGCGCGGCGCGTCGCGAACCGGACGATCTTCATGAAGGACGGTGTCATTCACGAGGAAGGACCCTCCGCGGAGTTCTTCTCCGCTCCGAAGACCCCTGAACTTCAGGCCTTCCTTCGCTCGGAAGTAGGCTGAGCGTCGAGCCAGCACACGGTGATCGTGCCGATGATGGCGGCCATCGGCATGAGGTGAACTTCAATGGTTCAGCTCAGCAGCTTCATCATGAACGTCGCGACATGCCGCACGGCAACGTCCTTTGCCTGTCGGCCGTGCCACGCGATATGGAGCGGGAAACCCGCAACCGGGATGGGCGTGGGCAAGACGACCAGGTCGGCGGCAGCTCGCGCCACGCGCGAAGGCAGCATGGCGATCATGTCGGAACCACGAAGAAGGTCTGCCACCATGCCGAAGCTCGGCACGACCAGCCCGACGCGACGCGCATGTCCGATGCGGGCAAGCTCGGCATCCAAAGGACTTCTGGCCTCGCCACGACCGGAAACCAGGATATGCGGAAAGGCCAGCCAGCTTTGGAGATTGAAGCCGGGGATCGCGGGATGCCCGGGGCGCAACGCAATCACATAGTGCTCGGCGAGAAGGTCTTCGCGGTGGATATCGTCATCCTCGCCGGGCAAGACCGAGATGGCGAGATCGGTTCCACCGTCGATCAACGCGGCGCGGGCGGTCTCGGCTCCGTGCCAGGGTTGAATCACAAGATCGATGCCGGGAGCGGTTTGCTGCAAGGTCCGATGCAGCGGGCCGGCCACGACGAGCGCCGGGTAGTCGGCCATCATGATGCGGAGCGTCCGGCGGATTTCGCGGAGCGGAAGTTCGGGCGGGTCGACAAGGTCGATCACCCCTGCCAGCAGTGATTTGAGGGGCGCCCTCAAGGCCTCGGCCCTGGCCGTCAGCCGCATGGTGCCGCGCCCACGTTCCAGCAATTCGTCGCCGAACAGATGCCGGCACCGTTGCAGGGCCGCCGATGCGGCCGGTTGCGACAGACCCAGCCGGGCCGCCGCGCGGGTGACATGCGCCTCGTCCAGAAGCGCATCGAGGATCACGAGGAGGTTGAGGTCGAGCGAGCGTAAATTCATTCAGCAGATAATAGATCAGACCACAAATCGATTGGAGCGATTTCTTCTCCTGCGTCATCATTTTGAAAATGCTTTGCAGGAGACGATGATGAACAAGACCTTGATCCTCCTTTTCCATCCCGACCTGACCCGCTCCAGGGCCAACGCCGCGCTGGCGCGTGCCGCTGCCGCGCTGCCGGGTGTCGAGGTGATCGACATGCAAGCTGCATTCCCGGAGGGGTTCGATCTCTTTCGCGATGGCCCAGGCGAAGCGGCACGGCTTCTGGCCGCCGACCGGATCGTGCTGCAATTTCCGATACAGTGGTATTCGACGCCGCCGCTGTTGAAAGCATGGCAGGACGCGGTTCTGACCCGGATGTTCTACCTGGAATACGAGGCCGAAGGCAGCCGCCTGGAAGGCAAGCCCGTGATGGTCGCGGCGACGGCCGGCAACACGCCCGACGCCTATACCCCTCGCGGGCGCAACATGTTCCCCATGACGGAGCTGCTGGCACCGCTGCGCGCGACGGCACACCGTTGCGGACTGGTCTGGGGTGATCCCTTCGTCACCTACAACGCCGACAAGCTTTCGCCGGAAGAACTGGAAGACGCGGCAAGCGCCTATGTTGCCGCACTGTCTCGCTGGATCGCGGCATCCACGCGGCGTGCGGCGTGAAGAATGAAGACGATGCTCCACACTTTCGCCTATCTCGACCTGAACCCGGCCTGCCGGGTCCGAAAGCACCGGACAGAAGCATCACGATGCCATATGTTGCCCGCGCAGTCGGCTGCTGTGCATCAGCCCGGCGGCCGCCAGACGGGGATACGCGGCGGCCGACAGCACCGAATTGACCCGGTGCAGATCACGGACGATGTCGAAGAACAGCTTCGAGGTCGCGCTGTCGGCGGCACCCTGTGTCAGATCGTCGGCTACGATACTGTCTTCCAGCGCCCGGAAGACATCCTTGCGGCTGGCCAATTCCTTCGCGATCTCAAGATCGTCGGAACATAGGGCGGTGGGCAGGACCCGGAGGGTCTCGAGCACGACCCCGCGCAATTCCGCTAAGCTGTTTGTTTGCGCGTCATCCAGCCTGGCATGTTGCCGCACCTTCTGACGCGCCCGGTCGCCCAGATTGCGGCGGATGATGTCGCCCGCATGTTCCAGGCTGCCCGCATATTGCAGGATCATCCGCGCACGGCGGGCTTCATCTCCGGACTGGCCCTCGGCGGTCAGCCCCGCCAGGTAGCGGCCGAGCGCCTTCAGGTGCGCGGAAAGCTGCTCGTCCAACGGAGGCAATTGGTTGAGTGTCTGCAGCTTGCCGCTCTCCAGCACGTCGAGCGTCAACTCGGTCATCTGCGTGACCATCTCGGCCATGCGAGCGGTTTCCAGCCCGGCATTGGTCAAGGTCATATAGGGCGTGGCGAGAGTCGACGGCACCAGATAGCGCGGCGTGATCGACGCCTCCCCTGAGGGCGGATCGGCGGGCAATAGGAGGCCGACGAGGCGCAGCACGTGGTTCGAAAGGGGAAGGAAGATCGCGGCAGCGGCGAGATTGAAGCCGATATGCATCTGCGCCACCGCCGTCGCCGGCGTCAGGTGCAGCCAGTCCAGCCCGCGCAAAAGGAGCGTCATCGCCATCAGCGCCGTCACCGCAAGCCCGCCGCGGCACAAGAGGTTGGCCACCGGCAATTGCCGCGCGGCGGCGGGCTGGCCCATGGTGGCGGACAGGGCGGGCAGACCGCCACCGAAGTTCAGCCCCAGCACGAAGGGCAGCGCCTGTTCGGGAGCAAGGCTGCCATTCATGACGAAGGTGGTCATCAGAAGCACGACCGCCAGCGAGGAATGGCAGATCCAGGTCAGCACCGCCCCTGCCAGGAAAGCCAGTACCGGCTCCGCCGCAAGCGCATTCAGCACCTCGTGGAAAAGCGTCGCCTCGCGCAGGGGCGCCGTCGCGCCGACCACCAGCTTCAGGGCGAACAGCATCAGCCCCAGCCCGATCAGCATCCGGCCCATGTTGCGCGGACGGAACTCGACCGAGCGGCCGAAGGTCGTGTAGCCCGCGAAGATCAGCACCGGTGCCAGCATTGCCGCGACCGAAGAGCCCGAGGCCAGCACTGCCGCCGTCGCTGCCGAACCGACATCCGCCCCGAGGAGCACGGCCAGCCCCGTGGCCGGGGCAAGCACGCCGCTCCCCGCGAGGCTGGCCGCGATCAGCGTCGTCGCGGTTGCGCTGCCGAGGACGGCGGTGACGCAAAGTCCGCCGCCGAAGGCCGCGATACGGTTCGACAGGCGCTGCTCCAGCCAGGCGCGCAGGCGGTCGCCCCAGCCGCGCTCCATGCCGGTGCGGACCATCCGCACGCCCCAGAGCAGCAGCGCGACGCCCCCGAGCAGGTCGAGAATGACGAAGGTGCCGGTCACGCTCGCCTCATCAGTCGGCAACGGAGAGGTCGGGGACGACGGCTCCGATATTGTAGCCCTCCAGTTGCCCGGCGGTGAAATCGCCAGGCGAGAAGGCGAGGATCGTGCCCGTTCCCGGCGTGACCGGGATCACGCGGGAGGGGGGCATCTGCAGGAAGGCGTCCAGCGCCGCGCGGATCACGCCGCCATGCACCACCGCCAGCAGGTCTCCCTCCCCTGCCGCCATCCAATGGCGCAGACCTTCGGCGACGCGCTCGCGGAACGCCACCCAGGGCTCCCCGCCCTCGGGCGTGTGATGGCCCGCGCGCCAGGCGTGGTAAAGTTCGGCATCGGCGGCGATCAGCTCGGGCTTGGTGCGGCCGGTCCAGCTTCCCATATGCCATTCGCGCAGGCGGGGGTCGGACGGGCAACCGTCGTGGCCGATCAGCGCCGCCGTCTGGCGTGTCCGCCCGAGGTCGGACGACACCACCCGTGCCGGGTTCAGCGCCCGAACGAAGGCGCCGAAGCGGCGGGCCTGCTCGATCCCGCGTTCGGACAGTTCGGAATTGTCCTGCCCCTGCAGCCGGGCCTCGGCGTTCCAGGTGGTCTCGCCGTGGCGCATCAGGATAAGCCGCATCATTCGATCCTTTCGCCGGACATGGCAAAAACAGCATCCGGCGCACCGGACAGAAACAGTTCGATCCCGTCGCCCGGGCGGGCATCGGGTTGCTCCTCGGTAATGGCCGAAAGACGGAGCGGGCCGACGGTAGCGGTCACCATCACCCGTCCCGCCATCGGCGCGGCCTCGGAAAACTCGGCCCGCAGCACCGGGCGGCCCGCGTCCTTCATGGTCGAGATCTGCTCGGCCCTGTAAAAGAGCTGCACCTCGTCTCGGCCCTGCGCCAGCGCGGCGGGGGCGAGCGCGATGCCGTCATGGACCAGCATGTCCCCCTGCCGCCGCACCGGCAGCAGGTTGCCCGGCGGCGTGCCGAGGAAGGTGGCGACGAAGGTCGTCGTGGGATGCTTCAGCAATTCGACCGGCGGGCCGAACTGCTCCACCCGGCCCTGGTTCATCACCGCGACATGGGTCGCCATGGTCATGGCCTCCACCTGGTCATGGGTGACATAGACAGAGGTCGCTCCGGTGGCACGGTGAATGCGCATCAGTTCGCTGCGCATCTCGATGCGCAGCTTGGCGTCGAGGTTCGACAACGGCTCGTCGAAAAGCAGGATCGCGGGTTTCGGCGCCAGGGTGCGGGCGATGGCGACGCGCTGCTGCTGACCGCCCGAGATCTCGGCCGGATAGCGTTCGCGCAGGGCGGAGATGCCGAGCAGCGCCAGCACCTCGTCGATGCGGGCTTCGCGGGCGGCCTTGTCCCAGCCGGCCACCTTCAGCGGCCAACCGATATTGCCGGCCACGGTCATGTGCGGCCAGAGGGCATAGGATTGGAACACCAGTCCGGCATTGCGCTTCTTCGGATCGGCGACGACGCCGCCCGTGCCCGAGGACACGACCTTTCCCATGAAGGCGATCTCGCCGCCGGTGGGTTCGTCCAGGCCGGCAAGCATCCGCAGGAGCGTGGACTTGCCGCAACCCGAGGGGCCGACCAGCACAAGGAACGACCCCGGCGGCACGGACAGCGACAGGTCGGGAATGGCGGTGAAGTCGCCGAAGCGCTTCACCAGGTTGCTGATGCGGATGGCATCTTTCTGTTCGGCGGAAGCCATGGCGGTTACTCCTTCCATTTCTGGATCCGCGCCTGCAGGGCCTGTGCGATGAGCGAGGCGGCCAGGCAGATGACGAGGATCAGAACGGTGATGGCGTTGGCGAATTGCATGAACCCTTCGGCGGCATAACGGTAGGCGACCATCGAAAGGACGGGAGACGTGGCACTGAACAGCAGCACGACCAGCGACAGGTCGCGGACCATCTTGACGAAGACGAGGATCGCCCCGGCCAGAAGGCCCCGGATCGCCAGCGGGAAGACGATCGCCCACATGCGGCGCAGCGGTCCCGCCCCGGTCAGACGGGCGCTTTCCTCTAGGTCGGTGGAGATCTGCCCCAGGACCGAGCGCCCGGCCTGCACCGCATAGGGCAGGTTGTGCGCCGCCGCCGCGATCACCAGCAGCGTGAAGGTGCCGTAAAGCGAGGGCAACGGCCCCAGCGGCGCGCCGAAGAGCGCGATATAGGCGGCGGCAAACGCGATGGAGGGGATCAGCAGCGGCAGGAAAGCCAGCTGGCTGAGCACATTGGCGAGCACGGTGCCCTTGTTGCGCGTGATCGTATGGGCAAGCGCCAGTCCCAGCACCATGGAGATCAGCGCGACCACCACGCCCAGCTTCAGCGTATTGAACAACGCGCCTATCAGCACCGGGTTGCGGAAGATCCCGGCATTGCCCTGTGCGATCTGTCCGCCGCCCTCGCCCAGCCAGAAATGCAGCGTCCAGTTGGAAAACAACGCACCCGTCTGCGGCGCGAGGCTGGAGGCCACCAGCACCACCACAGGCACCACCGTGGTCAGGATGGCAAGCCCGAACCCGGCGGCAAAAAGCGGCCAGCGCCACATGCCCAGAGGAAAGCGACGGGTGCGCCCGCCCTTGCCGGTGACGGTCACGAAGGCGCGGCGGCCGGACACCAGCCGGTCGGAAAGGAACAGGAAGACGCCGGACACCGCGATCAAAAGCAGGGCCAGCACGAAGCCGCGCTCGGCCTGGCCGATCTCGATCATGCCGAACAGACGGGTGGAGAGCGTCTGCATCCTGACCGGCAGGCCGAGCAGTGCGGGTGCGGCGAAATTCGCCACCGCCCCCGCCAGCGTCAGCGAGGCGGCCGAGACCAGTGCGGGCGTGACGACCGGTAGCACGATGCCGAAGAAGATGCGCGGGCGGCGGGCACCGGTCATCTGCGCGGCCTCGACCAGATCGGCGCCGACAGACGACAGCGCGGCGGCGATGATCGTGTAGGCCAGAGAATAGTAGTGCGCGATCAGCACGATCAGCACCGGCACGATGCCCCAGGCCAGCCAGTCGGGAATGACGAAGCCGTTGGCCTCGAAGAAGCCGGACGAGCCGCCCATGCGGCTGTTCCTGAACAGCGTGCCCCAGGCGAGCGCGGCGGCGAAGCTGGGGATCATGAAGGGCAGCGTGTGCATCACGCCCAGGATGCGGCGGCCCGGCACATCGGTCATCACCACCAGCCAGGCGGTGAACCCGCCGAGCAGCAGGCATCCGGCGGAGACGCCGAGGCCGAGGATCAGCGTGTTCATGAGCGGCCGCCACCAGAGGTTCGGCGACATCGAGCTGGCCAGGATGGCGCTCCAGGCGTCCAGCCCGGCGGGGGTCAGCGTGGCCAGAAGGATGCGCAGCAGCGGGGCCAGGACGAGGACGCCGACGATCAGGATCATCAGCAACGGCGCAAGCCGGCGCGCGTCAAGGAGCTTGCGCCGGGGAGGCGCGGCGATATCGAGCGTGGACATGGGAAATCTCCGGCGTTGAGGGCGCGGCGGGATGGCCGCGCCCGGACCGCGTCACTGCAGGGTGATGATCAGGTCGGCGATCCGAGCCCGATGCTCGGCAACCGATTCCGTGTCGATGGTCCAGGCCTTCAGCCCCTCCAGCGGCACGGAATCCGGGTCATCGGCGATGGTCGTGCGGGTGGCGTAGTCGCCCGGCACGTTGAAGGGCGCGAAGGCCGGTCCGCCGTCGGCGCTGTCGTCGCCGAACATGAAGTCGATCAGGAGGCGCGCCGCCGCCGGGTTGGGGGCCTTGTCCGCCACCGCCAGCACGGCGGGGAACAGGATGCCGTTCGCCGGCTCCACGTTGTTGGCAACCTGCAGCGCCCAGCCTTCCTCCTCATTGTCGCGACGGTCCGAATAGGTGCCGAAGCCGACCGGCGGATTGGCCGCATCCTTGGTCCCCACCGCCTTGTTCAGGTCGTCGCTGTTCGACAGCAGCACCAGATCGTTCTGGAACAGGTTGCGGATGAACTGCTCGCCTGCGCCGCCGAGGTCGCTGTCGACGGCTATGTCGGTCCCGAATTGCGCCTTGTAGGCGGCGGCCATCTCGTCGGGATGCAGCGCGATCTCGGTCAAGAGGTCCAGCAGCTCGCCGCGCTGCGTCGGGTCGACCATCATCACCCGGCCCATCCAGTCCGGCGTGGTTAGCTGCCACAGATTGGTGATCGGGCTGCCGTTCGGATAGGCCGCCTCGTTATACATCAGCACCTTTGTCGACAGGCGATGCACCAGCAGCGGCGCCTTGAAACGATCCTCGATCTGATCCGCCACGCGCGGCGGCACATAGGTCTCGATGCGCCCGGGCGCGAGAAGGTCGCGCAGCACCACCGGCGCATCGGCCATGTAAAGCACGTCCACGGCATGGACGCCGGCTTGCTGCTCGGCCACCACGCGGGCGATCTGCTTGGCCGAGCTGAGGTCGAGCCCGATCAGGTCGACACCGGGATAAGCCGCCTCGAAGGCCTTCTCGACCCGGGCGATGCGGCTGGACAGCGAAAAGACGGTGACCGACCCTTCCTTTTTCGCCAGGGCATAAAGCTCGTCGGTGGACATCTGGTTCAGATCCTGCGCAGCAGCCAAAGCGGGTACGCAGGCCGCCGCCAGAAGCGCGGCCCTCAAAGTCTTGAACATGGTATTTCCTCCCAAGGATGATCGTTGCTATTCGAAGCGTTCGAACAGGCCTGCCAGCTCCTCCAGCTTGGCGACGACCTGCGGCTCATGCCGACCGGCAATGGTCAGCAGGATGGCGTTGACGATGGTCATGGGGACGATCGGGGTCTGGAATTCGGTCCCCGAGCGCCCACGGGGCGCGGCCAGCAGATGTTCGGCGGGCGGCGCCATGGTCGCGCCTGCCAGATCCGAGATCAGAAGCGTGCGCGCACCCATCTGCGCGGCATGGCGCATCACCGCCGCGTAGTCCGTCGGCTGCTTGCGGAAGGCCAGCACCAGCACCAAGTCCTCCGGCCCGAGGCTGGTCAGCCGCTCCGCGATGTCGCGCCCGCGCCCGGTCAGCATGACCGTGGTCATGCCGAAGCGGTCCAGCCGGCGCTGCAGGAAGGCAGCGACCGCCGTGGCGTGGCCCTGTGCGAAGATGAACACGCGGCGCGCGGCGGCGATCATGTCGGAGGCGACATCGACATCGGCCTGCGCGATGCTGCGGGTCAACTGCTCCAGCGCCGCGATCTCGCTTTGCACCACATCGGCAAGATAGCTGCCACCGGCCACCTTCGACACCGAGCGACGCATGCGCGCGGCAGCGTCCTGGCCCGCCATCACTTCTTTCTGCAGCTGCGCCCGAAGCTCGGGATAGCCGGTGAAGCCCAGCTTCTGCGCCAGCCGCGTGGCGGTGGTCTCATGCACCTTCGCCCGCTCGGCCAGCTGCGCGGCGGACAGGAAAACGACCTCGTCCTGCTGCCCCAACAGCACATCGATGAGGCGGCGGTCGGAATTGGTCAGCCGCTCGGAACTGTCCTGGATGCGGGTGAGCAAGGTCATGCGGGTCACAGTCTCCCTTTCATTGGCTGCAACATTACGCAGGTTATCCTGCAAGTCAAGAAATTCGTGCAGGATGTCCAGCTTTTTGCAGGGCACGCGGATTTCCGCGGTCCTTGCAGCGTTGTTCTTGCGTTTTGAACGGGATCGATCGGCTATCGTGGCGCAATGCGCCGGCGCTGCAGGACCAGCCGGGATGCGGTGGCAGGCGTGGACAGATCGATGCCGGCTTACTGCCAGAAGCGTGTGGATTTCGGCGTCGCGCGCATGCCATCGTGAACATAGAGCCGCGCGGGCGCATCCGGGTGCCGCAGGAAATGAAGCTCCCTGTCCGCGGACGCGTAGGAATGGCACGCAATCCGTTCCAGACGGACAGGCATGGGGGCAACAGCGCTTCCAGCGTTTTCGCCAAACCAGTTCAACGCGTCCTGCGGCGAATGGCGCTCGGTAAGGAGGATCGATCCTTCGGGTTGCGGGGCTATGGTTAGTGCCGCGTTCAGGCGGTCGTAGCGGCCGGATATGTCGGCGTCTTCCGGCACGATCCAGTCCTCGTAACCGGCGAGCGGCTCCGCGGCGGTCACCGGAGCGTCGATGCCGGTGACGGCGCGCAGGATATCGTCGGCGAGGCGGCCGATGTGCGCTGAAGTCCATGCGCCGTTGGCGGCGACGATGACGGTTTCGCACCGGCCTTCGCACAGGCGGACGGCGCAGGCCTGGCCGGCGGTGGTGCCGTCATGCCCCAGGGAGAAGGAGTTTTCGCCGAGGCGGTAGCGGGCCATGCCCGGCGCCCAGCCGGCGTGGCGCCGGCCGATCGTCGGCACGAACGCGGGTCAAGGATCCGGTTCCAGCCGGGAGCGCAGGATGCGCAAGAGCCTGGCAAGATCCGTGGGGGTTCCGGCAAGGCCGCCGCCTGGCGACAGCGCGGCGGGCGCATACCATCGCACAGCCGGCACGGCCGGGCCCGTCTTTGATCCCGGCGCGACATGACCTCTCGCCGCCGGCCGCAGCAGGATCGCCTCCGCCCGTGCGGAAATCGAATGGCCTCCCAGATCCCGGGCGATCCGGGATTCGGCATAGTCCTCCCAGGCCTGCCCGGTCAGCACTTCCATCAGATAGCCGGCAAGGACATAGCCCGAATTGGAATAGGAAAAGAGATCGCCCGGCCGGGCGATCAGCGGCTGGGAGACGATGGCGCGCGCCGCCGCGGGGCGAGCCGCGCGACCACGGCCCATATCCGCCCACCATTGTGAATCCAGTCCGCTGGTATGATCGAGGAGTTGGCGGACGGTGACATGATGAAAGGCATGGTCGTTGCTCGCTGCGAGATCCGGCGCGATGGCCACCACGGCCGTCTCAAGGCCGAGCCCCTTGTCGGCAAGCGCCTCGATCAGAAGGAAGGCGGTCACCATCTTGGTGACCGAGCCGAACTGGAAGGCGAAATGCGGGCTCACCGGCGCCTGTGTCACGATATCGGCGACACCGGCGGCATGGCAGCGGATTTTCCGGCCGTCGTCCAGCGCGACCGAGACGCCAGGAGCCCCGGTTTCGCAAAGCCATTCCTGCAGCAGGGCCAGGAGGTCGGTGTCCTCATGCATGCGTCGACTCCAGCCGACACGCACAGGCAAGAAGCGTCGGAAGTGAAATGCCGAGCGCGGTCAACATCACCGAGCGGGTTCCCTCTTCTTCCCGCAGGAAGGGCAGCGAGACACTGTCGAGATCGTAGATATTGGCAAGGATCGTGAAACGGCCGGCGCTTGCGGAAAGGTCCTGCGGGGGTGCCGCATCCACGAGCGCATCCGGCGACGGAACGCTGGGCGTCAGCAACAGATCGATACCCCTTGCAAGTGCGATGTCGAGAAAGCGCGCGCGATGCTCAACAAGCCGCCGCTTCGCCGTGATCGCCTCCTCGGGCAGTATCGTTTCGCCCTGCCGCATCGTCAGGGCGACGGCCGGCGCGTACATCTCCGCATGCGCCGCCAGCAACGGCGCATGAAAGGCCCAATTGTCGAAATTCACGGCGATCCCGAAATCCCGCCGTGCCGCCTCGTCGGTCCAGAACGGCACGGATACGACCGTATGGCCCAACTGCGCCAGCCTGCCGGCTGCGGCCTGCAAGGCGCGCGCCGCCGCCGGTGCGATGGCGCTGCGGGCGATATCCGGAACCCCCAACACGAGGGGGCGAGGCATTTCCCACTCCAACGGCGCGCGCAACAGGCGCGGGCAGCGTTCGAGAACGGAGGCGATATCCGCCACGCTGCGGGCGATGAGGCCGGTACTCTGCCCGAAAACGGCACCATTGATTTCCCCCTCGTCGCAGATCGTCGCCTTTCTTGGACGTAGCGCGGCAACGCCCGCAAAAGCTGCCGGCTTGCGCAGCGAGCCACCGCCATCCGTGCCGAGCGCCAGGAGCGTGAAGCCGGCCGCGACGGCGACGGCGCCGCCGACCGTGGATCCCCCTGCATAGCGATCCCGCCCGTACCGCGAACGGGTCCGGGCCGGGCCCGCGCTGCAGCCGAATTGGTGCGTGGCCTGCTTTCCCACGACCACCGCCCCGGCATCCTGCAGCGCGGTCACAGCCGCGCTTGGCTTCAGCGGCAGGAGCTTCCCGAGATCGACGCCCGTACCCGCACACGTTGGCAGGCCGTCAACGACGATCGTGTCCTTCACGCCGAGGGGAATGCCGGCAAGAGCCCGACCGAGGCCCGCGTCAAGGCGGGCATCGAGCCTGTCGAGCTCCTTGGCGATCCAGTCCCAGGCTGGCCCGCACATTGCGTGCAGATCCGCATCGCGGCGGCCGATGTCCTCGAAAAGCGCAGCGTAGGTGGCCGGCAGGAGCCGCCTGTCGGCAAGGACCCTTTCGACGATCTCAGGCAGCGGCCGTTCAAACAACACCGAGGTGATCCGTTAATTGCCTGCCGGGCGAAAGCAGTCCACCCTCCTGCAGGGCCTTCGACCAGCGCGCGAGCTGGTCGCGCTGTACGGCGCTCGTCGGAGCCCACAGGCCGATCGAGCGGTAGAAGGCGACGATCGTGATCAGCCGCTGCGGCTCATACTGCGGGAAATAGGACGCGATCGTGCCGGCGATCGTTTCGGGGCTTTGCGCCGCGAGCCACTTCTGGGTGTCGTCCAGCGCCTCTGCGAAACGGGCGAGCGCTGGCCCCCTCTCCTTCAGGACGGATCGATCCGCCATGTAGACGCTCCAGGGAAGACGGCCCGCCTTTTTGCTGACGGGCAGCGTTACCCGGAGGTCGTCACGCAACGCCACCTCGCCATCGACGAAGAACATGTCGCCGACGCCGCGCACGAATTCCGCGACGGCGTCCTGCGCGGTGAAGCCGACAATGAGCTTTACGTCGGCAAGGGTCAGCCCGGCCTGCCCGAGTGCGTGCACGAAGGCGGCCCAGGCGGTCGGCGCTTCGCCGGGATAGACGACAATGCTCCTGCCGCGCAGGTCCGGCCAGTCGAGAACGTCGGGCGGGCAGGAGATCGATGCGGGCGGGCGCTGGGTGCTGCCGGGCGGCGTCGACAGCCATGTCCATGTCGACCAGCGGCAGACGGGCGGCGGGCTGACCGCCGATACCTTCGCGACCGGCAGCCGTGCGGCGGCCTGCGGCGGCACCACCACCATGATCCCCTTCGCCACGCAGGACCGCGGCCAGTCGCTCCGCTGGGCGATCGAGGAATATCACGACCGGGCGCGCGACAAGACGGCGATCGACTATAATTTCCATCTGATCGTCGCCGATCCGACGGTGGAGGCCCTGCGCGAGGAACTGCCGGAGGTCATCGCCGGCGGCTGCACCTCGTTGAAATTCTTCACCGTCTATGACGACGTCATGCTCGGGGATCGCCAGCTTCTCGACGCCATGGCGGCCGCCCGGCGTGAAGGCGCGATGGTGATGATCCACTGCGAGAACGCCGCCGGTATCGCCTGGGTGACAGAGCGGCTGCTGGAGCGCGGACTGCACGCACCGAAGTACCATCCCGCCGCGCGGCCGGCCATCATGGAGCAGGAAGCCATTTACAGGATGACCGCCTTTGCGGAGCTGACCGGCGTGCCGCTGATGGTCGTCCATGTCTCCAGCGGCGATTCGATCGGCATCATCGCGGCCGCGCGCCGCCGTGGGGTCACCGTCCATGCCGAGACCTGCCCGCAATATATCGCGCTCGATTCGACCCATCTCGATCGGCCGGGCCTGGAAGGAGCCAAGGCGCTCTGCAGTCCTCCGCCGCGCTGGCAGGGCAACGAGGCGGCGATCTGGCAAGGGATCGAGGACGGCTTCTTCGACGTCTTCTCCTCCGACCACAGCCCTTATCGCTTCGATTCCACCGGCAAGTTCCCCCATGGCACCGACGTACCGTTCAACCGCATGTCGAGCGGCGTGCCGGGCGTCGAGACGCGCTCGCCGATCCTGTTCTCGGAGGGTGTCATGAAGGGGCGCATCGACATCAACCGCTTCGTCGCGCTCAACTCCGCCAATGCGGCGAAGATATACGGTCTTTACCCGCGCAAGGGCACCATCGCCATCGGCTCCGACGCGGATCTGTGCATCTGGGACGACCAATACGAAACGACGATCGACAACGACCGTCTCCACCACGCGGTCGACTACACGCCCTACCAGGGCATGCGCATCAAGGGCTGGCCCGCGCAGACCCTGCTGCGCGGCAAGGTCATTGCGCAATACCACGTCTTCTGCGGCGCGCCCGGCGACGGCCGGTTCCTGCCCGCCGAAAAGCGCGTCGCTACGGGAGCCGCGACACCCACGGCCCGGGAGCTGGCAAGGCTCGGCGTTACGGACCTGGCGGAATAGGGAGCCGGCCCGAACGCGCTTTGCCTTGCACGACAAGCCGAACCGCCGGCGAGGTGGCGAAGGCGGGGCGGCGTCGGGCCGCCCCGCTGAAGCTTCAGCCGATCTCTCGCGTCCACAGATCGACCAGCGCGTCGCGCTGCGGCAGGATCACCTTCCAGTCCATCTCACGGATATTGTCGACCACATCCTGGCCGAGGATCAGCTTGGGCGCCAGGTCGGCCGGGGCTTCGACCTTGCGGTTGGTCGGGCTGTAGAGACCCTGCAGGAAGGCGGTCTGATAAGGTACGCTCATGGTGTGGTTGACCCAGGCGAGCGCCCCTTCCATGTTGGCAGTGTTCTTCGGGATCTGGCTACCCGTGCGCTGGCCCCAGTTGCCTTCCTTCGGCGTGGCACGGCCGAGGTTCAGACCCATATCGATCATCTGCTGGGCGCGGTGGCTGTAGAACAGCGCGGCATCCACTTCCTTCTGCTGGAACAGGTTGAGGCCTTCGCTGACATTCTTGTAGATCTTGTAGTTCTTCAGCTTCTTGATCGCCGCGATACCCGGCTTCAGGTCCTCGGCGCTACCGCCATGGAGCATGGCCGCGATGTAGAGGAAAGTGAGACCATAGGCCTGCGAGATATGGGGCACACCGACCGTGAGGTCGTCGTTCCACAGGTCGAGCCAGGATTCGACCTTCGGCAATTTGTCTTTGTCGTGCACGAAGGCATATTCGTAGACGATGCTGCCGTAGTTGGCTGTGGCCGGCGGGCGGGAGGATGTGTAGACGTCTGCGGCATTCGGAAGGTTCGCCGTCTGGTCGGGAGCCCACAGCTCCGCGCCGGCAAAGGCAATGGGATTGTCGCAGGTCACCACGTCATAGATGTTGCGCCCGCGCGCCGCGATCAGCCGCGGCAGCATGGCGACGTCGTCCTCGACCGTATAGACGACCTCGATATTGTGCTCCTTCTCGAAGCTCGGGATGACATGCTCGCGCAAGATCTTCTCATAGGCCCCGCCGAGCGATTGCAGCTTGAGCGTGGCGCGCGTCTGCGCGATCGATGGCGCCGAGAGCGCGGGCAAGGCCCCGGCCGCGAGCGCGCCCCCGACGAATTGACGGCGATTGAGCTTGAATGTCCCAGTCATTGCAGTTCTCCCTTTTGGTTGAGTTGTTTATTTCCGGAAGGCACGATCGAAGCCAAGCAGTTGTTGCAGGCCGGTGACGATAAGGAAGGCGAAGAGGATGAGGATGGTTGAGAGCGCCGCGATGATCGGATCGATCGAGAACTCGATATAGGAGAAGATCTTGATCGGCAGCGGCATGACGGCGGGATTGGAGAAGAAGATCGACATCGTCACCTCGTCGAAGCTGGTGATGAAGACGAAGGCGAGCCCCGCGCAGATCGACGGCAGCACGGAAGGAAGAAGGACCCGCCATAGCACCCGCGCGCGGGTCGCGCCGAGGCTTTCGGCCGCCTCGAGGATCGACGGATCGACCGCTTCCAGCCCCGCCCCCAGCGTGCGCACGAAGAACGGCACGGTCACGAGGATATGGCCGACGATGATGCCGGCGAGCGGCGCGTCGAGATTGGCGGCGTAATAGATCTGCAGCAGCGCCACGCCCGTGACGATGCCCGGCAGCGTCAGCGGCGACATCACGAAGGTGCGCAGCACCGCCTGCGAGCGCTGCGAGCCGAGGCGAAGGCCGAAGGCGGTCGGGATGCCGATCAGCGCCGCCCCCGCCATGGTCGCCACGCCGATCACCACGCTGTCGAGGAAGGAGCGGAAGAACTCCGTCTCGGCGGCGAGCTCCCTGTACCATTTCAGGGTGAAGCCTTGCGGCGGGAACGTCACGTAGCTCGTCTCGGTGAAGGAGGCCGCGACGATGACGAAGAGCGGCGCGACGAGGAAGAAGATCACCATCCAGGCGAGGACTGTC
>Ga0182742_1001686_pt1 | contig 27050 bp, 23 predicted proteins | sample eDN5th37CBELigMG_FD_128880 | JGI IMG/M metagenome (GOLD analysis project Ga0182742, IMG submission 128880) | Enriched Miracle-Growth compost microbial communities from Emeryville, California, USA - eDNA 5th pass 37_C BE-Lig MG (version 2)... ...
AACCCGCCAGAGACAAATCATGCCGCACTACCGTTCCCGCACCTCGACCCACGGCCGCAACATGGCCGGCGCCCGCGCCCTGTGGCGCGCCACCGGCATGAAGGACGGCGACTTCGGCAAGCCCATCATCGCCGTGGTGAATTCGTTCACCCAGTTCGTGCCGGGCCACGTGCACCTGCGCGACCTGGGCGCGCTGGTCGCCAAGGAAATCGAGGCCGCGGGCGGCGTCGCCAAGGAATTCAACACCATCGCCGTGGACGACGGCATCGCCATGGGCCACGGCGGCATGCTGTATTCGCTGCCCTCGCGCGAACTGATCGCCGACTCGGTCGAATACATGGTCAACGCGCATTGCGCCGACGCCATGGTCTGCATCTCCAACTGCGACAAGATCACCCCGGGAATGCTGATGGCCGCGATGCGCCTGAACATCCCGGTCGTGTTCGTGTCCGGCGGCCCGATGGAAGCGGGCAAGGTCAAGTCGCCCACCGACGGCAAGGTCGTCGCCAAGATCGACCTGATCGACGCCATGATCAAGGCGGCCGACCCCAACGTGTCGGACGCGGACGTGGCCGAAGTGGAACGCAGCGCCTGCCCGACCTGCGGCTCCTGTTCCGGCATGTTCACGGCCAACTCCATGAACTGCCTGACCGAGGCCATCGGCCTGGCGCTGCCGGGCAACGGCACCATCGTGGCCACGCACGCCTGGCGCCGCGGCCTGTTCGAGCAGGCCGGCCGTCTGATCGTGGACCTGTGCCGCCGCTATTACCAGGAAGAGGACGTCTCGGTCCTGCCGCGCAGCATCGCCACCAAGAGCGCGTTCCAGAACGCGATGGCGCTGGACGTGGCGATGGGCGGCTCCACCAATACGGTGCTGCACCTGCTGGCCGCGGCGCAGGAAGCCGGCGTGGACTTCACCATGGCCGACATCGACCGCATTTCGCGCAAGGTGCCGTGCCTGTGCAAGGCCGCGCCCGCGACCGACAAGTACCACATCGAGGACGTGCACCGCGCCGGCGGCATCCTGGGCATCCTGGGCGAACTGGCGCGCGCCGACCTGCTGGACCTGTCCTGCGGCAACGTGCACAGCGGCACGCTGGGCGCAGCCATCGCCAAGTGGGACGTGAACGGCGGCGCGGGCGAAGAGGCGCAGAAGTTCTACCGCGCGGCGCCCGGCGGCATCCCGACCACGGTGGCGTTCAGCCAGGACGCGACGTTCCTGACGCTGGACCTCGACCGCAAGACGGGCTGCATCCGCAGCAAGGAAGACGCGTATTCCAAGGACGGCGGCCTGGCGGTGCTGTACGGCAATCTGGCCGAGAAGGGCTGCATCGTGAAGACGGCCGGCGTGGACGAGTCGCAATGGGTCTTCACCGGCCGGGCGCGCGTGTTCGAAAGCCAGGACGCGGCGGTCGAGGGCATTCTGGGCGACCAGGTGGTTCCGGGCGACGTGGTGGTGATCCGCTACGAAGGTCCGAAGGGCGGGCCGGGGATGCAGGAGATGCTGTATCCGACCTCGTATCTGAAGTCCAAGGGGCTGGGCAAGAGTTGCGCGCTGTTCACGGACGGGCGTTTCTCGGGCGGCTCTTCGGGGCTGGTGATCGGGCATGCTTCGCCGGAGGCGGCGGAAGGCGGCACGATCGGGCTGGTGGAAGAAGGCGACGTGATCGAGATCGATATTCCGAATCGCCGGATTCATCTGGCGGTGTCCGATGAAGTGCTGGCGCGCCGGCGGGCGGAGATGGACGCGCGGGTCGACGGGTGGGAGCCTGTGGGGCGGGAGCGCGTGGTTTCGCAGGCTTTGCAGGCTTATGCGGCGTTGGCGACTTCGGCGGATCGCGGGGCGGTTCGTGATCTGTCCCAGTTGAAGCAGAAAAAGTGATCTTCTGATCGTTGCTCTGGTTTCTTGATCTCGGCGCCATTTTTTGGCGCCGTTTTTTTTGTTTTGGCGGAGCGTGGTTTGTAGGTCGCCCGACGGCGCGGGTGGCGTGGCTGCTCGCGGCAGGCGGTATTTTTCTTGGGGACGGTGTCTCGCGCGCGCCATCCATCCGGCGGCGGGGTTAAATTGGCGATTGTTCGATGGCGCGCAGCGCCTGGCACGCGAGAAAACCGAGGGGCTGCTTATGTCGTTGAATTCTGATGCTTTGCGGTTGTTTCTGGGCGTGGTGGATGCGGGTTCACTGAGTGCGGCCGCGGAGGTGCTGGGGCATACGGCTTCGGGGGTCAGCCGCGGGTTGTCGCGGCTGGAAGAGGACCTGGGCGTCATGCTGCTGAACCGGACCACGCGGCGGATGGATCTGACCGAGGAGGGCAAGCATTTTCTTCCCAAGGCGCGGCAGATCGTGGCTTCGCTGGAAGAGGCCGAGGAATGCATGCGCAAGGTGCATCAGCGGCCTGCGGGGCGCTTGCGGGTGGATGCTTCGGTGCCGGTGATGCTGCATTGCGTGGTGCCGCATGTGGGGGATTTTCGGCGGGAGTATCCGGGGATTTCGCTGGAGCTGACCAGCAATGACCGCATCGTGGATCTGATGGAGCATCGCACGGATGTGGCGTTGCGCATGGGGCCGTTGACCGATTCCTCGCTGCATGCGCGCACGCTGCGGCCGTCGCCGCGCTGGGTGATGGCCAGTCCGGATTACGTGGCGCGGCGCGGCGCGCCGGAGCGGGTGGAGGATCTGGCGGGGCATGAGGTGCTGGGGTTCACGCAGCCCGAGAGCCTGAACGTGTGGCCCTTGCGGCATGCGGGAGGCAACAGCTTTCTGGCGGTGCCCACGCTGGCGACTTCCAGCGGCGAGACGCAGCGGCAGCTGGCGTTGCGCGGCGTGGGCATCGCCTGTCTGTCGGACTTCGTCGTGCGCGACGACATCAAGGCCGGCAGGCTGCTGCGGTTGATGGAGTCGGAGTACTCCGACTATCTGCAGCCCATGCACGCGGTGTATCACCGCAACACGCAGCTGTCGCGGCGTATCGCGTGCTTTCTGGATTTCATCGCGGCGCGCCTGTGAGGCGCGCCGCCAGGGCCGTTCAGGCGTGCAGGGCGCGGCCGAAGGCCGCGAGCACCGATTCGTGCAGGGTTTCCGACAGGGTCGGGTGCGCGAACACGGCGTGCATCAGGTCTTCCTCGGTGGCCTCCAGCGCGGACGCCACGCCGTAGCCGGTGATCAGCTCCGACGCTTCGGGGTGGATGATGTGCGCGCCCAGCAGTTCGCCGGTGGCGGCGTCGAACACGGTCTTCACCAAACCCTGGTCTTCGCCCATGGCGATGGCCTTGCCGTTGCCGGCGAAGCTGAATCGGCCGACGCGGATGTCGCCGCCGTGCTGTCTGGCGTGTTCGCGGGCGCGCGCTTCGGTCATGCCGACGCTGGCCACCTGCGGGTAGGAATAGGTGCAGGCGGGAATGCGCAGCGCATCGAGGGGATGCGCGGGCTTGCCGGCGATGGCGTCCACGCACAGCACGGCTTCGTGGCTGGCCTTGTGGGCCAGCCACGGCGCGCCGGCCACGTCGCCGATGGCGTAGACGCCCGGCTCGTCGGTGCGGCACAGGGCGTCGGTGACGATGTGGGTTTTTTCCACCTTGACGCGGGTCTGCTCCAGGCCGAGGTTTTCCACGTTGCCCACGATGCCGGCGGCGACGATGACGCGCTCGGCCTCCAGTTCGCTTTGCCTGCCCTGCTGGTCCAGCGCCACCTTCACGCCAGAGGCCGTCGGCGAGGCGCTTTGCACGGCGCATTGCGTCAGCACGCGGATGCCCTGTTTTTCGAAGGCCTTGCGGGCCAGCTGCGAGATTTCGGCGTCTTCCTGCGGCAGGATTTCGGCCGTCATGTCGATCAGCGTGACCTCGGCGCCGACGGCGCGGTAGAAGCTGGCGAATTCCGCGCCGATGGCGCCCGCGCCCACCACCAATAGCGATTTCGGAATCTCGGCGGGCGTCAGGGCCTGGCGGTAGGCCCAGATGCGCTCGCCCAGGGGCAGCGCCGGCAGTTCGCGGGCGCGCGCGCCGGTGGCCAGGATAATGTGCGGGGCCGACAGCATGGCGCCGTTGTCCAGCGCCAGCCTGCCGGCGCCGGCCAGCCTGGCGCTGGCGGCGAACACGGTCACGCCGTTTTTCTTCATCAGGTGGGCCACGCCCTGGCCCAGCCGGTCCGCCACCTTGCGCGAGCGCGCCACCATGGCGGCGAGGTCCGGGCGGGCCTGGCCGGCGTCCGCCACGCCGTAGCGGGCGGCTTCGCGGCAGGCGCGCAGCACGGCGGCGCTGTGCAGCAGGGCCTTGGTGGGGATGCAGCCCCAGTTCAGGCAGATGCCGCCCAGTTCCGAACGCTCCACCAGGGCCACCGACATGCCCAGCTGCGCGCCGCGGATGGCGGCGACGTAGCCGCCGGGGCCGCCGCCCACCACGATGAGATCGAATGCAGTCTTGGTCATGGCGGGGCTCACAGCAGGATGCGCACGGGGTTTTCGAGCAGCTTGCGCAAGGCCGCCAGCCAGCGTGCGCCCACGGCGCCGTCCACCACCCGGTGGTCGGCCGACAGGGTCACGGTCATGACGGAGGCGACGGCCAGCGCGCCGTTCTCGTCCACCACCGGGCGGCGCTCGGCCGCGCCCACCGCCAGGATGGCGGCCTGCGGCGGGTTGATGATGGCCGCGAACTGGCCGATGCCGTACATGCCCAGGTTGCTCACCGTCAGCGAGCCGCCGGTGAATTCCTCGGGCTTCAGGCGGTTGACCTTGGCGCGGGCGGCCAGCTCGACGATTTCTCCGGCGATGGCCGACAGCGGCTTCACGTCGGCGTCGCGCACGATGGGCGTGACCAGTCCGCCGTCGGTGGCCACCGCCACCGAGATGTCGGCGCCGGCGTGGTATTCGACGGCATCCTCGTGCCAGCTGGCGTTGACCTCGGGCACTTCGCGCAGGGCCAGCGCGGCGGCGCGCACGATGAAGTCGTTGACCGACAGCTTCACCGCGCCGCCCTGGTTGGCCTGCGCGCGCAGCGCCAGCAGCGCGTCCATGCGGCAATCCACCGTCAGGTAGAAGTGCGGCACGTTCTGCTTGCTTTCGGTCAGGCGGCGGGCGATGGCGCGGCGCATGCCGGTGTGCGGCACGCGGCGCGCGGCGGGGCGGGCGGCCAGCGGCGAGGGCGCGGCGGCGGGGGCGCGCTCGCGCGCCGCCTCCACGTCGCGGCGCACGATGCGCCCGCGCGGGCCGGTGCCGGCCACGCTTTGCAGATCGATCCGCCATTGCGCGGCCAGGCGGCGCGCCAGCGGGCTGGCGAACAGGCGCGCGGCCGGGGCCGGCGTTTCGGCGGCAGGCGCGGGCGCCGGCGCCGCGGTGGGGGCGGGCGCGGCGCTGGGGGTCGCCGCCGCGCCGGCTTCGGCCAGGACGCGGTCTATGCCCGATGCGTCCTCGCCCTGCGCCAGCAGCACGCCGATCACGGTATTGACCGGCACCGAGGCAGCGCCGGCCTGCACCACGATGCGGCCGAGCACGCCGGCGTGCTCGGCGTTGATCTCGACGATGGCCTTCTCGGTTTCGATTTCCGCCAGCGCATCGCCCACGGCGACCGTGTCGCCTTCCTGCTTGAGCCACTGGTGCAGCGTGCCGCCCGAGGTGTCGGCCGCGACGGAGGGGAGTTTGATGAGGTGTGCCACGTTGTTCGTCCCGTTGTTCGTTCTATCGTTCGGCGCCGGCCAGATCGGGCCGGTAGGCGGCCGGATCGTCGTACTCCACCAGCTCCAGCACATTGCCTTCGGGATCGCGGAAGAACGCCAGCCAGGTGCCGGGGCGCACTTCCATCGGCGCCGGCGCGCTGTCGAAGGCCACGCCCCTGGCCTGCAGGTCGCGCACCACGCCGGGCAGGTCGCGCACGATGAAGGTCAGGTAGGTCGCGCCCTGGCGGTCCAGGATGGCGCCGCCGCGCGCGGCGGCTTGCGGCGCGGCGGCCGGCTGCAGCAGCTTGATGCGTTCGCCGTAGGAAGTCTGCAGGCGCGCCACCTCGTAGCCGTGCCGCGTCAGGCCGGTGGCCTGGGCCTTGTCGGCCGGCACGCTCACGCGGTTGACGAGCGTCAGCCCCATGATGTCGGTGTAGAAGGCCTGCAGCGCGTCCAGGTCGGCGCAGCAGATGCCGACTTCCATCGGCACGGTCATGCGCAGGGCGGCGCTCATGCTTTTTCTCCCAGGTCGGCCAGCACGTCCTGCAGGCCGGCCACGACTTCCTCGGTGTCGGCGAACGCCGCGCGTTCGAGCACCTTGGAGATGCTGGGCGAGGCCTCGCCGCCGGTCACGCGCTTGACCGGCTGGTCCAGCCAGTCGAAGTAGCGGCGCTGGATCTCGTCGGCCAGCATGGCGCCGTAGGAGGTGCCGCGGGCGCCCTGCTCCACGATCAGCACGTTGTTGGTTTTCCGGATGCTGGCGCCGATGGTGTCCCAGTCCAGGCTGGCGCGGTCCAGGGTGCGCAGGTCGATGACTTCGGCGTCCACGCCGGCGGCTTCGGCGGCCTTGAGCGCGCGGCCGACCATGGACAGATAGCTCAGGATGGTGACCTTGCCGCCGGCGCGGCGCACGCACGCCTTGCCGAACGGAATCGCGTAGTCCAGGTCGTCGGCCGGCACTTCGCCCGACGAGGCGTAGAGATCCACGTGCTCGATCACCAGCACCGGGTCCTTGGAGGCCAGCGCGGTGTTCATCAGGCCGATGTAGTCGAAGGGCGTGGACGGCGCGACGATGCGCCAGCCCGGCGCGGTGGCGAAGATGCCAGCCGGGTCCATCGAGTGCTGCGAGCCGTAGCCCGTGCCCATCGCGACCTTGGTGCGCAGCACGAAGGGCACGTCGATGTCGCCGCCGAACATATGGCGGGCCTTGCCGATCTGGTTGAAGATCTGGTCGGCCGCGACCCACATGAAGTCCGGGTACATGAATTCCACGACGGGCCGGTAGCGGCCGTCCATGGCCAGGCCGCCGCCCAGGCCGGCGAAGGCGTTTTCAGAAATGGGCGTGCCCAGCACGCGGTCGGGGTACTTGTCCTTCAGGCCGCGCGTGGCGCCGTTGGTGCCGCCCTTCAGGCGGTGCACGTCCTCGCCCAGCACCACCACGCCGCCGTCGGTCTCCATGCGGCGATCCAGCACGTCGGCCACGGCGTCGACGAATTTGCGCTCGACGCGCCGGCCGGCGTGGTCGGCGGCTTCCTGGTAGCGCAGGCCGGCCAGCTCGGAGCCATCGCCGCGCAGGCCCACGTCGCGGAAATCCGGGCTGGGCCAGAGGTCGGCGCGCACGCGGCGCTTGCCGCCCTCGGCGGCTTCGGTCAGGCGGCCGGCCACCGCTTTCATGGTGTCCTTGCAGCGCTGGCGCAGCGCGTCGACCTCGGCCTGCGAAATCAGGCCGCGGCCGATCATCTCGGCGGCGACGCGGTCCAGCGGATCGCGGCCGCGCCATTGCGCTTCCTCGTCCTTGCTGCGATAGCCGAAGGCGCTGCCGGGGAAGGGGCCGTTCTGGTGGAAGTAGCGGTACACGTCCACTTCGACGATGGTGGGGCCGTTGCCGGCGCGCATGTGCGCCACGGCTTCGGACATGGCCAGGTACACCGCCAGCGGGTCCATGCCGTCGACCTGCCACGACGGAATGTTGAAGGCCTGGCCGCGCGCCGACAGCCGCGGCTCGGCGGTGGATTCCTCCACCGTGGTGGAGACGGCGTAGCGGTTGTTCTCGATGAAGAAGCACAGCGGCGTCTTCCAGGCCGCGGTCAGGTTCATGGTTTCCAGCACGGAGCCGATGTTGACCGCGCCATCGCCGAAATATGTCACCGCCACCCGGTCGGTGCCCGCGTGCTTGTGGGCCCAGCCCGCGCCGGCGGCCAGGGGCACGCCGCCGCCGACGATGGCGTTGGTGCCCAGCGCGCCGGCTTCCAGCCAGCGCAGGTGCATGCTGCCGCCGCGTCCGCGGCAATAGCCCTGGGCCAGGCCCATGATCTCGGCCAGCGTCTTCTGCAGCACTTCGTCGATGGCGGGCGTGAGCGGATCGCGCGGGTCCAGGCCTTGCGGCGCGACGTGCTGCAGCGCCTTGGCCAGGAACTGGTGGTGGCCGCGGTGCGAGCCGTTGATCTGGTCGCCGGCGCCCAGCGCCAGCACCGAACCGACCGCGCCGCCTTCCTGGCCCACGGACGAGTGCGCGGGACCGTGCACCAGGCCTTCGGCGGCCAGTTCCAGCACGGCCTCTTCGAAGGCGCGGATCCAGTGCAGCTGGGTCAGCATGGTGCCCAGCAGGGCGGGGTCCGCCTGTTGCCAGTCCTTGGCTTCGACCGTCAGTTGCCGCCAGGGCGCTTGCGAGGCAAGCGGTTGGTAGGTGGCCATGAATGAATCTCCAGAATAGGGGTAGGCGTCTTGCGGTTAGAGGTAGCAGTAGCGGCTCCAGCCGCCGTCGGCCACCAGGGTGTGTCCGGTGATGTAGGCGGCCTGGCGCGAGGCCAGGAACACCGCCAGGTCGGCCATCTCGGCCGGCTGCGCCAGGCGCCGCAGCGGCGTGCGCTGCCTGAGGCGCTCGGGGTCCAGGCGGCCGCGCGCGGCCAGGTCGCGCACCAGGTCCGTTTCCACGTAGCCCGGCGCCAGCGCGTTCACGCGCACGCCGGACGGTCCCCATTCCACGGCCAGGGTCTCGGTCAGCAGCACCACCGCGCCCTTGGTGGCGCAATAGGCCGCGCGGTCGGGCGCGGCCACCACGCCGTACATGGAGGCCAGGTTGACGATGGAACCCGAGCCGGCGGGCACCATGCGCCGCCCGGCGGCCTGGGCGCACAGGAACACGCCGGTCAGGTTGATGTCCACGGCGCGGCGCCATTCGTCCACGCTGACTTCCAGCGTGGGCTTGTTGGCCGACACGCCGGCGTTGTTGACCAGCACGTCGATGCGGCCGTAGGCCGCTTCGACCTGCGCGAAAGCGCGTTCGACGGCGTCGGCGTCGGTGACCGAGGCCTGGCAGGCCAGCGCCTGGACGCCCTGCGCCGAAAGGCCGGCGACGGCCTCGTCCAGCGCGGCGGCGTCCATGTCCAGCAGCGCGAGGCGCGCGCCCTGGCGGGCGAAGGCCTGCGCCGTGGCCAGGCCGATGCCCCGGGCGCCGCCGGTGATCACCACGGCCTGGCCGCGCAGTTCGGGATGGAGGGTGTCGTTGGGATAGTCCACGATAGATGCCTGATAGAAAGAGGGGGCGCCGGCGCTCACACCGCCAGCCATTCCTGGACCACGTCCTGGCGCTCATGCAGCTGCGCGGGCGGTCCTTCGAAAACGATGCGGCCGTGGCCCATCACGCTGACGCGGGTGGAGACCTTGAGGGCGATGGTCAGCTTCTGCTCCACCAGCAGCACGGACACGCCGCGCTTGTGGATGTCGCGGATCACGTCGGCGATCACCTCCACGATCTTCGGCGCCAGCCCTTCGGTGGGCTCGTCGATCAGCATGACCTTGGGGTTGCCCAGCAGCGAGCGGCACATGGTCAGCATCTGCTGCTCGCCGCCCGACAGGTTGCCGGCGCGGGTGGCGCGGCGCTCCTTCAGGCGCGGGAAGTAATCGAACATCTGGTCCGCCGTCCAGAAGGGCGCGTCGGCGCGCCTGGGCTGTTCGCCCATGCGCAGGTTCTCGTCCACCGTCAGGTTGGCGAACACCTCGCGTTCTTCCGGCACGAAGCCCAGGCCGGCGCGGGCGATCTCGAAGGGCCGCTTGTTGGTGATGTCGCGGCCTTCGATGGCGATGCGCCCGCCGGTCACGTCCACCAGCCCCATGATGCTTTTCATGGTGGTGGAGCGCCCGGCGCCGTTGCGGCCCAGCAGACTCACCACTTCGCCGCGGCCGATGCCCAGGTCGATGCCGTGCAGGATGTGGCTCTTGCCGTAATGCGCATGCACACCCTGGAGGCTCAGCAAGGGGGATTGCGTCGTCATACCGTCTCCTCTCCGAGATAGGCTTCGCGCACGCGGGCGTCGCCGCGGATCTCGGCCGGGGTGCCGGTGGCCAGGATCTCGCCGTACACCAGCACGCTGATGCGGTCGGCCAGCGAGAACACCACCTGCATGTCGTGTTCCACGATCAGCAGGGTGCAGTCGCGGGTGACTTCCTTGATCAGCTCGACCGTGTAGTCGACTTCATGCTGCGACATGCCCGCCATCGGTTCGTCCAGCAGGATGACCTCGGGACGCGAGGCCAGCGTCATGCCGATCTCCAGCGAGCGCTGCTCCGAATAATTGAGGTCGCCGGCGGCGGTGTCCTGCTTGGCCGCCAGCCGCACCTTCTCCAGCAGGCGGTCCACGTCTTCGTTGACCTTGCGGTTGCGCGCGACCGGGCGCCAGAAGTTGTAGACCAGGCCGTGCATGCGCAGCACCGCGAGCCGCAGGTTTTCGCGCACCGACAGGCGCGGGAACACGTTGGTGATCTGGAACGACCGCGCCAGCCCGAGTCGGTTGATGCGCTCGGGAGGCAGGCCGCCGATGGGGCGCGCGCGCAGGCTGATGTCGCCCGAGGTCGGCGCGAACGAGCCCGACATCAGGTGAAACAGCGTGGACTTGCCCGCGCCGTTGGGGCCGATGACGGCATGGCGCTCGCCGGTCCGCACTTTCAGGTTCACGCCGCGGATGATCTGCGCTTCGCCGAAAGACTTGCGCACGTCGGTCAGGGTCAGGATGTCGTGGCTCATCGGGCGGCCTCCAGCACGGGCGGGGCATCGGCGTCGTCGCGCCACAGGGCCAGCGCCCAGCGGCAGGCGGCCAGGCCCGCGGCGAACAGCGCCAGCGGGATCAGCCAGGTGAGCGGCGCCAGCGGCGCCCATTCGTGGCCGAACAGCGCGATGGGCGGCCAGCCGGCCTCGGGGTTCATCTCCAGCAGCGCGCGGTAGTCGCGCGCGAACATGCGCTGCAGCAGCTCCACCGTGAATACGGTGGCGCCGGTCAGCAGCAGGCCGGCGGCGGCCGACACCGCGGCCCGCGGCAGCCAGCTGGCCGCGCCGCGTTCGCGCAGCGAGCGGGCCGCGCGCTGCACCAGTCCCACCAGGCCGTCGGGCACGAACAGCATCACCAGCACGAACAGAATGCCCTGGTACAGCAGCCAGGAACGCGTGATGTCGGCCAGCGTCTGCGACAGGAAGGTCAGGATGGCGGCGCCCAGCACCGGGCCCAGGAAGGCGTTGACGCCGCCGATGTAGGCGAACAGCACCGCGTCGGTGGACAGCTTGACCTCGAACAGCACGTAGTTGCCGGCCTCGATGTTCAGGGCCTGCAGGCCGCCGGCGATGCCGGCGAACATGGCCGACAGCGCGAACACCAGGGTCTTGAGCGTGTGCGGGCGGTAGCCCAGGTAGCGCAGGCGGTGGGCGTTTTCGCGCAGGCCCAGCGTCAGCCGGCCCAGCGGCGTGCGGGTCAGGCCGTACAGCGCCGCCAGCGACGCCAGCACCCAGGCCAGCACCAGGAAGTACACCTCGACGTCCGAGCCGAAGGTGAAGCCCCAGGCCGGCATGCGCATGGCGGACAGGCCCGCCTCGCCGCCGAACACGCCTTTCAGGTGCGGCGCCAGCGCGTGCAGCAGCTCGGCCAGCGCCAGCGTGATCATCGAGAAATACACGCCGGCCCGCATGGTGGCGAACCAGCCCGCGACCAGGCCGAACAGCAGGCCGGCCACGCCGCCGGCCAGCGGCATCAGGGGTGTGGGCAGCAGGCCCGCGCCGCCCAGCGCGTTCATGGCATGGATGGTGGCGAAGGTGCCCACGCCGAAGTAGGCGGCGTGGCCGAAGGACAGCATGCCGCCCTGGCCGGCCAGCAGATTGAAGGCGCAGGCGAACAGCGCGGCGATCAGCATCTGCACCGCCGCCACCAGCTGGCCGGCGGGCAGCAGCCAGGGCAGCGCGCACAGCGCGGCCACGCAGAGGATCAACAGCAGCAGCCCGGAAGCGCGGCGGGTTTGGCTCATGCCTGTTCTCCCTTGAGGCCCGAGGGCTTGACCAGCAGCACCACCAGCATCAGCAGGAAGGGCAGGGTGGCCGCCAGGCTGGAAATCTTCACGGTCATCAGGCCGCCCACGCGCTCGGCCCATTCGCCGGCGCCGAACAGGCCGAACAGGGTCGCCAGGCTGGCGTCGACGCCGACCGAAAACGAGCTGATCAGGCCGATCAGCAGCGACGCGATCATCGCGCCTTCGAGCGAGCCCAGCCCGCCCACCACGACCACCACGAACACCAGCACGCCGAGTTCCAGCGCCATGTTCGGGTTGGTGGTGTAGAACGCGCCGGCGACCGCGCCGGCCAGGCCGGCCATGGCCGCGCCCACGCCGAACACGCTCATGAACACCAGCGGCACGTTGTGGCCCAGCGCTTCGGCCATGCGCGGACGGTAGATCGCCGAGCGCACCACGATGCCCACGCGGGTGCGCGACAGCAGCAGGTAGATGACGGCGAACATCGCCAGCGACACGCCGCCCATCAGCAGGCGGTAGAACGGATAGTCGGCGTCGAACACGCGGAACGCGGCGAAGTTCAGGAACTGCGGCACGCGGTAGTCAACGGGAAAATCGCCGTAGAACAGCTTGATGAGCTCGGCCACGATGAAGGCCAGGCCGAAGGTCACCAGCAGCTCCTGCGCATGGCCGAACTTGTGGACGCGGCGCAGGAAATAGCGCTCCACGCCCATGCCCAGCACGCCGGCGATGACGGTGGCCAGCACCAGGGCCGCCCAGAAGCCGGTGACCGGCGTCAGGGTATAGGCGGCGTACGCGCCTATCATGTAGAACGAGGCGTGCGCGAAGTTCAGCACGCCCATCATCCCGAAAATCAGTGTCAGGCCTGCCGACACCATGAACAGCAGCAGGCCGTAGATCACGCCGTTCAACAGCGAGACGGTAAAGTATTCCATGTCCGCTCCAGGTTTTCGAACCGGGTCGAGTTGCGCGGGACGGACGCGCGCCGGGAGCCCGGGCTTGGGACCGGGAACTCGCGCGCCGCGTCCGTCTTACGTAAACGCCTGCCTCAGTCCGGCCGCTGCATCTTGCAGGTGGACTGCACCGGCGCGGACACGTCTGCCGCGGCCAGCACCTTGACCGGCTCGAAGCCCATGTCGGTGCCGTCGGCCTTGTACTTGGCGTTCTTGCTCACCTTGGACACCACCATGGGCAGCTGCACCTGGTGGTCTTCGGCGCGCATGGTGTAGGCGCCCAGCGGCGAGGTGTAGGTGACCTTCTCCAATGCCTTGGCCAGCGCCGGCACCGACAGCTTGCCGTCCTGCGGCTGGACCTGCTTGAGCGCTTCGCCCAGGAACTTGATGCCGATGACGGTCTGCGGCTCGGTGTAGCTGGGGTAATGGCCGGTCTTGGCCTTGTAGTCCTCGGCGAACTTCGCGCCTTCCTCGCCCGCGGCCTCGATGTTGTACGGATGGGCGATGTAATGGCCCAGCGCCACTTCGCCGGCGTTGGCGAGGTTGCCGACCTGGTCCAGGAACACGGTGGCGAAGCGGACCTTCAGGCCGGCGGCCTGCGTGGCCTTCATCAACAGCAGCAGGTCGTTGGACCAGTTGCCGGTGATCACGGTGTCGGGATCGGCCGAGCGGATGCGCGCCACGTAGGGCGCGAAGTCCTGGATCTTGTTGACTTCGTGCAGGGTCTTGCCCACCACCTCATAGCCGTACTGCTTGGCGAAGCGCTCGGTGGCGCCTTCCATGTCCTGGCCCCAGGAGTAGTTCTGGTTGATGGCGTAGACGCGCTTGCCCAGCGTGCCGTCGGCCGACATGACCGAGGTCAGCGCCTTGACGCGCAGGTCGGCGTTGGTGGTGAAGCGGAAGTGATAGAAGTGGCATTTCTGCCCGGTCAGTTCCAGGGCTTCGCCGCCCACGTTCAGGAACACGACTTCCTTGCCCGGATTGCGCAGGTTGTGCTTGCGCACGTCCTCGGTCAGCTGGCCGGAGATGGCCGACGAGGAACCCTGCACCAGGATCTGCACGCCCGCGGCGGCGGCCGCGCGGAAGCGGTCGGAGGCGCCCACCGGGCCGCCCTGGTTGTCGAACTCGACCAGTTCCAGCGGCTGGCCGTTCCAGCCGCCGGCGGCGTTGATGCGGTCCAGCTCGTACTTGACCGCGGCGCGGAACATCAGGCCGGTCGAGGCCTGCGGGCCGGAAAGCGTTTCGATCAGGCCGATCTTGACGGGGGCGGCCTGCGCCGATGCGGCGATGCCGGCCAGGCAAAGCAGGCCGGAAGTGAAAACCAACTTCATGTGTGTCTCCTCCGTGGAATGGGAGCGTGGGCGGCGAGGCCCTGTTCTGCTGACGCGCTTGCCTGAAAGCGGCGCTTGATTTACGCTTTCACGATAGTTGTCAGGCAACTTTAATAAGTTGTCAGATAAATCATAGGGCAAGCAATTTTTCCGTGTCAAGCGGCCGCGCCGGCAGTCAAATCGAAGCGGCGGCCGCCGCCGGCAGGCCTGCTCGCCTCTCGAAAAGCGTTTCAGGAGACACCATGATTTCGTTCGAAGGAAAGGTTGCCGTCATCACCGGGGCGGGCAACGGGATCGGCCTGGCCACGGCCCGGCTGATGGCCGCGCACGGCGCGCGGCTGGTGCTGACCGACATCGACGGCGCGCGGCTGGAGGAAGTCGCCGCGGAGCTGGACCCCAGCGGCCAGCGCGTCTACACGCGGGCGCTGGACGTGTCCGCCGCGGCCGAATGCGAGCGCGCGTTCGAGGCCGCCGCCAAGCATTTCGGCGGGCTGGACCACCTGGTGCATTGCGCCGGCATCTATCCGGAAGGCCTGGTCAAGGACACCAGCGACGAAGCCTGGCGCACCCTGATGCGCGTGAACCTGGACGGCACGTTCTACGTGTGCCGCGCGGCCCAGCGCCACCTGCGCCACGAAGGGTCCATCGTGCTGCTCACCTCGCTGGCGGCCCAGCGCGGCAGCTACGCGCACGCCGCCTACGCCGCGTCCAAGGGCGCGGTGCAGAGCTTCACCCGCAGCCTGGCGCTGGAGCTGGCGCCGCAGATCCGCGTCAATGCGGTGGCGCCCGGCATCATCGCCACCTCCATGACGCACGATCTGATCGGACAGAAAGGCGCACAATTGCTGGAAAGCACGCCGCTGCGCCGTTTCGGCACGGCCGAGGAGATCGCCGGTTCGATCGCGTTCCTGTGCTCGCCGCTGGCCGGCTTCGTCACCGGCGAGGTCATGCAGGTCAACGGCGGCATCCATATCGCGTAAAGTCGAAGCATCCCGACAGTCACCCACCATTCCAATGCAGCCCACCCAAGAACAGGACCCGCCGCGCGCCGCGCCCAAGAGTTCGCTTTCCGCGGCGCTGAGCGACACGCTGGCCGAACAGATACGCCAGGGCGTGCTTGCGCCCGGAGACCGCCTGCCCACGGAAAAGCAGCTGACCGAAACCTATTCGGTCAGCCGCGCCGTGGTGCGCGAGGCGCTGGCGCGCCTGAAGTCCGAAGGCCTGGTCACCTCGCAGCAGGGCAGCGGGGTCTTCGTCGATCCGAATTTCCAGAAGAACGCGTTCCGCATCGCCGCGCCCACGCCCGGCGACAACCAGGACCTGGAGCACATCCTGGAGCTGATGCTGTCCATCGAGGTCACGGCGGCCCGCTACGCGGCCCAGCGCCGCACCGACGCGGACCTGAAGAAGATGCGCCAGGCGCTGGTGGGCATGGAGTACGCCCTGATCAACGACAAGCTGGGCGACGAAGAGGATTACCAGTTCCACCATGCCATCGTGCAGGCCACGCACAATCCGCACCTGGTGGCGCTGAACGACTACCTGGAAGCCAACGTGCGGCGCGTGATCCGCAGCGCGCGCCACAACACGGCGCGCATGTACGCCGAACGCATGGCCGCGGTGCAGAGCGAGCACCAGGCCATCTTCGCCGCCATCGACGGCGGCGATCCGGACGCCGCCGGACGGGCCGCCGAACAGCACCTGCGCAACGCCGCCGACCGCCTGCGGCTGTTCCAGGCCGAACGTCCGGCGCCCGTGTAGCCGCGTTCAGGCGAAGGTCTGCTCCATCTCGCGGCGGAACTGCACGGCCGGCGAGCGCTCGTCGTATTCCACGTCGCTCCAGCGCACCGGCTGCGACTGGCGCACGGGGTTCTTGAGCCTGACCTTGTGCGCCAGGCCCAGCGGCAGATAGCCGTCGGCCACCGAATCGCGCGCCGGCATCAGCCGGCCGTACACGGTGTAGCCGCCTTCGCCGTCCAGGACCTGGCCGGCCGGCAGGTCGCGCTTGGCGGTGGCTACGACGTCGCCGTGCCAGCCGGCCGGCGCGCCGGTGGGCTCGCGCCGCAGGCCCACGCTGGCCACGCTGATGCCCAGCTCCAGCCCGATCAGGTGATAGGGCTTGTACATGGCCGTGAAATTGCCGCTGGGGTCGGTGACCAGGCCGTATTCCTGGAAGCAGCGGCGCACGTAGTCGCTGTCGGCCGCGATGGTGACGTAGACGCCCCAGCGCAGGTCGCGGAACACCGGCCGGCCGTCGCGCTCCAGCGAGGAAATCACTTCCACCTGGCCGCGGTGGTGCAGCATGCCGCCGTTCTCGCGCGGGCGCAGCACGCGCGCCAGGTCGTCCACGCCGCAGGGCGGGAAGTGCAGGCCGGAAGGCGAGGGCAGCAGGCCGGTGGCGTTGGACACCGCGGCCATTTCGATGGCGCTCTTGGTGCCGTCCAGGAAGCTGTTGAACATCTGCGCGTTGAAGTCGCCGGCGGCGACCATCTCGGCGGTGAAGCCGTAGTACGGCCACACGGTGTCGGGGGTGGAGGTATGGAATTCGGGCAGGTACTTGGTGCCCTTGCCCGCGGCCATGACTTCGAAGCCGCTGGCGCGCGCCCAGTCCACCATCTCGCAGATCAGGGCCGGCTGGTCGCCGTAGGCCAGCGAATAGACGATGCCGGCCTCGCGCGCGCGGCGCGCCAGCAGCGGGCCGGCCAGCGCGTCGGCCTCGACGTTGACCATGATGATGTGCTTGCCGTGTTCGCAGCAGGCCAGCACGTGGCTGATGCCCGCGGCCGCCTGCCCGGTGGCGTCGATCACGATGTCGATGTCGGGGCTGGCGATGATGGCCTGGACGTCGTCGCTGAAATAGACCTTGCCGGTCTTGAGCGCGTCGGCGGTGCTGGCGGCGTTGAGCGAGCTGGCCGGCCAGCCCACCCGGGTAAGCGCCGCCCGGGCCCGGTCGGGCGCCAGGTCCGCCACCGCCACCAGCCGGATGCCCGGCGTGCGCGGGGCCTGGCTGAGGAACATGGCGCCAAACTTCCCGGCGCCGATCAATGCGACACGCAAAGGCTTGTTATCGGCTTCTCGCTGCTTGAGCAGGCGGTGCAGATTCATGACGCGAACTCCTCCAGATTGATGTCAACAGGCGGAAACGGCAACACAGAATAGCCTTAAACCGCGCCTGCCGATACGGGAGTCATTCGTCTGCCGTGTACAGCTCTCCGGCCAGCACGTTGCGCCAGTTCCGCCAGGTGATCCGGGGCCGGTCGGCGACCTCCCGGTTGTAGGGCGCGTCGAACAGAATGTGCTTCCAGCGCGGCTTGACCGCGCCCTCGATGGCGGGCTTGTCGTCGATCAGCAGGCTGCCGTGCACCAGCGTCTTGTCCTTGGTCAGGATGAGGCGGTTGGTGGCCTCGCGTCCCAGGTGTTTTTCCACCCACAGGTACTTTTCCGCCACGCAGTTTTCGAACTGCGACAGCGGCGAGGTGCAGATGCGCACGTCCATGCCCAGGGCAAGCAGTTCCTTGACCGCCTCCAGCGCGCCGGGCACCGGCGGCAGGTTGCGGATGAAGCCCGGCGCGGTGTAGATGGCTTCGGCCATGCCGCGCAGCTCGGGCGCGTAGTCCTGGCGGATGTAGAACGATTTGCGGTCCTCGAGCGCCACCGGCGGAATCTGGGGATGGCGTTCGCGCCAGGCGTCGATGAAGGCGTGTTCGAAATCGGCGAGCACGCCGTCTTGGTCCAGCAGGATGATCATGGCGATCCGCGGTGATTGCAACGTGCCGATTGTGCCTCAATCGGCCTGCGGACGGGATTGCGCCACGATGCGGTAGCGGCTGCCGCCGGTCAGCGATTCGGAGGCGACCAGCACCATGCGGTCATAGCGCCAGCGCAGCGGCGCGGGCGCTTCGGCCGGCGGCTGCGGATGCTCGATATTGCGCAGCAGGGTGACGTGGGGGCGGAACGGGTGCTGCGGCGCGCCCAGGCCGAAGCCGGCCAGCCACTGCCACAGCCCGTCGTGCGCGGCCTGCAGCGCGGGCGGCGTGTCGCCGGGACCGGCCCACAGGATGCGCTGGCGGGCGAATACACCGTAGCGGTCGAGTTCGATCGCCGCCGGCGCCAGCCGCCGTTCGGGCGTGGCCGCGATCAGTTCGTCGGCCAGCGCGGCGTCCACCGGCCCCAGGAAGGCCAGGGTCAGGTGCAGGGTTTCCGTGCGCATGAGGCGTCCGCCGCAGTGCGGCCGGGCATGTTCGGCCCAGGCGGCGAGCGATCCCGCCAGCGGGGACGACGGCCATAGCGCGTAGAAGAGGCGGACGGTCGACATGCCGTGATTGTAGGGGCGCGACCGCCGGCTTCAACCGCCCGTGGTGCCGCTGCCGCGCCGCCGCGTCAGGCCGGTGTCGAAGCGCTCCACGCCCGGGCGGGCGGGGCGGTCGAAGCGTTCCACGCCGGGCCGCGTGAACCGCTCCACCCGGGGCGGGCTCGCGGTCTTGGCCTGCACGCTCTGGGCGGCGGCCTGTTCGCGCCGGGCGATGATTTCCTCGGCGCGCTGGTGGTGCGGCGCCATCTTGCGCACCATCACGCGGCCGTCGCGCGGGAAGTAATTGATGCGGCGCGCATGCACGTCGCCCAGGTCCTGCGCCTTGACCGGGATGCCTTCGGTCTGCAGGTAGGAAAGCACGAACTGGCCGTTGCGTTCGCCGATGTTCATCTGCTGCATGGCCGACAGCACCGCCCCGCCGCCGAACACCTTGGCCTCGAGCCGGTCGCGCGCGGCGCCGGCCTTGAGCAGTTCGTTGATCAGCACTTCCATCGCGAAGGCGCCGTAGCGCATGGTGGCCGAGGCGGGCGACTGCATGTCGCCTTCCGGCAACATGAAGTGGTTCATGCCGCCCACGCCGGTCACGGGATCGTGGATGCACGCAGCCACGCACGACCCCAGCACGGTCGAGATCATCAGGTCTTCGTCGGTGACGTAGTACTCGTTGGGCAGTACTTTCACCGCCTGACACTGGAACGCGCTATCGAAATAGTGGCGCGTCGCACGGGCTTCAAGACGGGCGGCCATGGGAGGGGATAGGGAGCAAGGGCAACGAGAGGGACACCAAGACGTTCGGCGGGGAAACGGCGGTTATGTCAAAAAATGTAAAAAAATGACGATTTATTCTTGCACATCCGGGCGTGCGATGGGAGAAATCTCATGTAACGGCGGCGCGCGCGGACGCCGGCCGTGGGGGATGCCTGGCATCCTACACAGGCCGGCGCGGGCCGTTCCCCGGATCACGGGGAGGAAGGGGGGCTAGTCGGAGCCTTTGGGCGCCGTCAGAAGCGGGTGCTGCGGGTGACCGACCAGCGGGCGGACAGGGCGCCCAGGGCGGCCGCGGCGACCACCGCGCCGATCAGCACCGCGGGGCCGGGCAAATGCAGGGCGAATTCCGCGCCGTAGCTGCGGGCCAGCCCGACCAGGGCGTCGTTCAGCGGGGCCAGGGCCACCGCCGCCACGCCGATGGACAGCAGCGCCGCCACCGCGCCCGACAGCGCGCCCAGGTACAGGAAGGGACGGCGCACGAAGGATTCGGTGGCGCCGACCAGCCGCGCCACGCCGATTTCCTCGCGCTGCGACAGCGCCTGCATGCGCACGGTGTTGAACACGGTGGCCAGCACCACCACCGCCACGCAGGCGGCCAGGAACCCCAGGCCGATGCGGGCGAAGCGCAGGATGGCCTCTAGCCGCTGGACCCAGGCGCTGTCGAGCTGCACCAGGTCGACGTGGTTCCATTGCTTCCAAGACGCCGCCAGCTTGTCGGCCCGTCCCGCCAGGTCCTCGCCGTCGGCCAGCGTGACCACCACGGCGTCGGGCAGCGGGTTGCCCGGCAGCACGGCCAGCGCCTGCTGCCAGGCCGGGTTGGCGCGCAGGTCGGCCAGGGCGTCCTCGCGCCCGACCACGCGCACGGCGCGCACCTCATGGGCGTATTCGCCCTGGATGCGCCTGGCCACGTCGGCGGCCGCGCCGGCCGGCGCGTCCACCCGCATGAAAACGGTGACCTCGGGGGTGACGGAGATCTGGCGCGCCACCGGCTGCGCCGACACCAAAATGGCGCTGCCCAACAGCGGCAGAGCCAGGGCCAGCGCCATGACCAGCAGGTTGGCCAGCGACGAGAACGGCTGCTTGACCAGCCGGCGCAGGGTCACCATCAGGGCGTAGCGGTGTTGCCGCAGCCAGGCGTTCATGCCGTCGCTCCCGGTTGGGCGCCGCCCTGGGAGTCGGCGAACTTGCCCGGCTCGATGCGCAGCGTGCGGGTGGCGTAGCGGGCCATGAGTTCCTGGTCGTGCGAGGCGATCAGCGTGGTGACGCCGACCCGGTTGAAATCGCGGAAAACGTTCATGATGCGTTGCGCGGTGTCATGGTCGAGGTTGGCCGTGGGCTCGTCCGCGATCAGGATGGCCGGCCGGTTGACGATGGCCCGCGCGATCGCCAGGCGCTGCTGTTCGCCGCCGGACAGCTCGATCGGATTGAGCTCTTCCTTGCCCGACAGGCCCACCTTGTCCAGCGCGGCGCGGGCGCGCGCGGCGGCCGAATTCCAGGCGTGGCCGGTGACGGCCAGCGGCAGCATCACGTTTTCGAACGCGCTGCGGTCGAACAGCAGGTGCGTGTCCTGCAGGATGACGCCCACCGCGCGCCGCAGGTAGGGCCGGGCGCGCGCGGGCAGCTTGTCCAGGCGCTGGCCGTTGACCTGGATAGAGCCCCGGCTGGCGGGCTCCAGCCCGCCGATCAGCTTGAGCAGCGTGGACTTGCCGGCGCCCGATGGCCCCGACACGAAAACGAACTCTCCCGCGTCCACGCGGAAGTTGATGTCGGCCAGGATATTGCGGCCGCGACCATATGATTTGAATACGTGCTGGAATTCGATCATGGCGGCTGTCAGATGAAGCCGCAATAGTAACTCGGGGACAGTAAGGTGGCCTAAGCCAGGCGGGGGAGCGGATGCGAAAAATTCCGCTGCCGCCCTATGTAGACGTCCCTTTTTACGGCCCGTACAGCGTTTCATTTCATCCCGTGTCCCTATATTTCAAGGGAATTCCCGGATGCGCCGCCCGCGGCGCGGACGCTACCATCCGCCCCATGCGTAGGCCCAAACGGCTGCGCGCGAATTCGCCTTATCCCACACGGAGAACACGATGAAAGTATTGAAACTCGCTGCTGTCGGCGCCGCCCTGTTTGCTGCTTCCGCCGCAGCCAACGCAGGCGCGACCTTCGACAACGTCAAGAAGAAAGGGTTTGTCCAGTGCGGGGTTTCGACCGGCATTCCGGGGTTCTCCATCGCCGACAGCAAGGGCGAATACAAGGGCATCGACGTCGACCTGTGCCGCGCCATCGCCACCACCATGTTCGGCGATTCCACCAAGGTCAAGTTCACGCCCCTGAACACGCAGCAGCGCTTCACCGCGCTGCAGTCGGGCGAAATCGACGTGCTGACCCGCAACACCACCGTCACGCTGACGCGCGACACCACCCTGGGCCTGATCGGCGTGGGCGTGAACTACTACGACTCGCAGGGCGTCATGGTGTCCAAGGAGCTGGGCGTCAAGAGCGCCAAGGAGCTCAACGGCGCCACCATCTGCGTGCAGCCCGGCACCACCACCGAACTGAACCTGGCCGACTGGTTCCGCGGCCAGAAGATCGAATTCAAGCCGGTCGTGATCGACAAGTACGACGAAATCATCCGCGCCTTCTCGGCCGGCCGCTGCGACGCCTTCACCACCGACAAGTCGCAGCTGGCCTCGACCCGCACCACGCTGGAGAAGCCCGACAACTTCATCATCCTGCCGGAAGACTTCTCCAAGGAGCCGCTGGGCCCCATGGTGCGCCAGGGCGACGAGCAATGGTTCAACATCGTGCGCTGGTCGCTCAACGCCATGCTGGAAGCCGAGGAATACGGCATCACCAAGGCCAACGTCGATGAAATGACCAAGAGCACCAACCCCAACATCCAGCGCATCCTGGGCGTGACCCCGGGCATGGGCAAGAACCTGGGCGTTGATGACAAGTGGGCCTACAACATCATCAAGCAGGTGGGCAACTACGGCGAAAGCTTCGAAAGCACGCTGGGCAAGAGCAGCGCGATGAAGCTGGACCGCGGTCTGAACGCCTCCTACAAGCAAGGGGGCCTGATGTACGGCTGGCCGGTGCGCTGACGCGCGGCTGCCTGTTAAAACGGAGCCTGGCGCTCCGTTTTGCCTGGGGCCCGTTGACACCGGATGGAGCGTCGCACGGGCCCTGGCCCGCCTAGGGCGGGTGGCAGGAGTGGGTGGCGGGGTCTGGCCCCGCCGCCAGTTGTTCGACTTCTGTAGATGCATATGACGACTCCCGAAAAAAACGCCTCGCTGGCGGCTCCGCCGCGGCGCCTGAACTGGAACGACCCCGGCGTGCGCTCCGTGGTCTATCAGGTGGTGGCGCTGGCCGCGGTCGCCTGGGCCGTGTGGTTCCTGGTTTCAAACACGCTTCACAACCTGTCGGTGCGCAACATCGCCACGGGTTTCGGCTTCCTGGGCCGCGAAGCCGGCTTCGCCATCGGCGAAACCCCCATCAACTACAGCCCCGCCGACACCTATGGCCGCGCCATCCTGGTCGGCCTGCTCAACACGCTGCGCGTGGCCGTCATCGGCATCGTGCTGGCGACCATACTCGGCACCCTGATCGGCATCGGCCGCCTGTCCAAGAACTGGCTGGTCTCCAAGGTCACCTCGGTCTACGTCGAGGTGATGCGCAACATTCCGCTGCTGCTGCAGCTGTTCTTCTGGTACGCGCTCATCACGGAAAACATGCCGGGTCCGCGCCAGGCGCACAGCCCGCTGCCGGGCGTGTTCATCTCCAACCGCGGCCTGAAAGTGCCGGCGCTGGAAGGCAACTCGCTGGACTGGATGCTGGGCGGACTGGGCCTGGCCATCATCGCCATCATCGTGCTGGGCCACTGGGGCAGAAAGCGCCAGGAGGCCACCGGCCACGTGTTTCCGCTGGGCCGCGCCGCCATCGGCCTGCTGATCGGCCTGCCCATCGTCGGCTGGCTGGTCAGCGGCGCGTCGCTGACGCTGGACATGCCGGAGCTCAAGGGCTTTAACTTCTCGGGCGGCCTGACGCTGTCGCCGGAATTCGCTGCGCTGCTGGCCGGCCTGGTGATCTACACCTCGGCCTTCATCGCCGAAGTGGTGCGCTCCGGCATCCAGGCGGTGAGCAACGGCCAGTGGGAAGCCGCGGGTTCGCTGGGGCTGCGCCGCAAGCAGGTGCTGCGCCTGGTGGTGCTGCCGCAGGCGCTGCGCGTCATCATTCCGCCGATGACCAGCCAGTACCTGAACCTGACCAAGAACAGCTCGCTGGCGGTGGCCATCGGCTACCCGGACATCGTGTCGGTGGTCAACACCACGCTGAACCAGACCGGGCAGGCCATCGAGGGCATCCTGATCATCATGGCCGCGTACCTCACGGTCAGCCTGTCGATCTCGATATTCATGAACTGGTACAACAAGCGCATCGCGCTGGTGGAGCGTTGATATGAGCAGCACTACGCATACCCCCAGCGACGCCCTGCCGCCGCCCAGCTCGCACGTGGGCCCCTGGGCCTGGCTCAAGACGCGGCTGTTCTCGTCGCCGCTGAACATCCTCATCACGGTGCTGCTGGCGTGGTTCCTGCTGATGGCGGTGCCGGCGCTGGTCGAGTGGGCCTTCATCAAGGCCGACTTCAACGCCGCCACCGCCCAGGAATGCCGCGCCTCGGGCGGCGCATGCTGGGCCTTCATCATCGAGAAGCACCGGCTGATCCTGTTCGGCACCTATCCGTTCGACGAACAGTGGCGTCCGCTGATCGCGACCATCATCCTGGTGGCGGTGATCGTCTGCAGCGGCATGCGCCGCTTCTGGAACTGGACGCTCGCCGTCATCTGGGTGGTGGGCCTGACGGCCGTGGCCATTCTGATGTGGGGCGGGGTGCTGGGCCTGACCTACGTGGAGAACGCGCGCTGGGGCGGCCTGCCGCTCACGCTGATCCTGTCCACGTTCGGCATCGCCTTCGCGTTTCCCATCGGCGTGCTGCTGGCCCTGGGCCGGCGCTCGAAGATGCCGGCCATCAAGGCGCTGTGCGTCGTGTACATCGAGCTGATCCGCGGCGTGCCGCTGATCAGCCTGCTGTTCATGTCCTCGGTGATGCTGCCGCTGTTCCTGCCGGAAGGCTTTTCCATCGACAAGCTGCTGCGCGCCCAGATCGCCATCATCATGTTCGCCGCCGCCTACATCGCGGAGACCGTGCGCGGCGGCCTGCAGGCGATTCCGAAAGGGCAGTACGAAGGCGCCGACTCGCTGGGCCTGAGCTACTGGCAGCAGATGCGCAAGATCATCCTGCCGCAGGCGCTGAAGATCGTGATCCCCCCGCTGGTCAGCATCTTCATCGCGCTGTTCAAGGATACGTCGCTGGTGGTGATCATCGGCATCTTCGACCTGACGCTGGCGGCCAAGGCGGCCCTGTCGGACGCGGCATGGCGCGGTTTCGGGGTAGAGGCGTACCTGTTCATTTCGCTCATCTACTTCGTATTCTGCTTTTCCATGTCCAAATACAGCCAAGCGCTGGAGAAACGCCTGGCCACCGGCCACGCACGCTAGCAACTTGCCGCGCGTCCGCCGCAGGCGGGCGCGCCCAGCGATATCTACGGGAGTACAGGCATGTCCAATGCCATCATCAGCCTGCAGGACGTGAACAAGTGGTACGGCCAGTTCCACGTGCTGCGCAACATCAACCTGGAAGTGGCGCCAGGAGAACGCATCGTGGTCTGCGGGCCGTCCGGCTCGGGCAAGTCCACCATGATCCGCTGCATCAATCGCCTGGAAGAGCACCAGAAGGGCCACATCATCGTGGACGGCACGGAGCTCACCAACGACCTCAAGCACATCGAGACCATCCGCAAGGACGTCGGCATGGTGTTCCAGCACTTCAACCTGTTCCCGCACCTGACGGTGCTGGAGAACCTGACGCTGGGACCCATGTGGGTGCTGAAAAAGCCGCGCGCCGAGGCCGAGGCCACGGCCATGAAGTACCTGGAGCGCGTGCGCATCCCGGAACAGGCCACCAAGTTCCCCGGCCAGCTCTCGGGCGGCCAGCAGCAGCGCGTGGCGATCGCGCGCTCGCTGTGCATGAACCCCAAGATCATGTTGTTCGACGAGCCCACCTCGGCGCTGGACCCGGAAATGGTCAAGGAAGTGCTGGACGTGATGGTCAGCCTGGCCCAGGAAAGCGGCATGACCATGATCTGCGTGACCCACGAAATGGGCTTCGCGCGCAAGGTCGCCAACCGCGTCATCTTCATGGACCGCGGCGAGATCATCGAGCAGAACAGCCCCGACGAGTTCTTCGACAACCCGCAGAACGAACGGACCAAGCTGTTCCTGAGCCAGATTCTGCACTGATCGCACAAGCCGCCTTCGGGCGGTTTTTCACATGGCACTTTTGCATGGCATTGCGCCGATAAGATGCTGCCGCGCCGGGCATTTCCGCGCCAAGCGGGGAGAGTCCCTGCGGTATGCTACTGACCGCTCGATACAGAGCGAGGAGAACAATCAATGAAGCCTACCCCCCGCAGCGCGATGCGCCGCGCCCTGCTGCAAGGCGCCGTGGCGCTGGCCGCGACCCTGCCTTTCTGCGCGCCCGCCGGCGCCGCCGCCGACTTCCCGACCAAGCCGCTGCGCTTCGTCGTGCCCTATCCGCCCGGCGGTCCGCTGGACACCATGGCCCGCATGCTGGCCGAGAAGGTGCGCGGCTCGCTGGGCCAGCCCGTCATCGTCGAGAACCGCTCGGGCGCGGGCGGCAATATCGGCGCCGACCTGGTGGCCAAGGCGCCGGCCGACGGCTATACGCTGGTGATGGGCGCGGTCGCGACCCACGCGATCAACCCCTGGCTGTTCGCCAACCTGCCGTACGACCCGGTGAAGGACTTCGCGCCCGTCACCATCGTGGCCTCGGTGCCCAACGTGCTGGTGATGAACCTGGAGTTCGCCCAGAAGAACAAGATCGAAAAACTGTCCGACCTGATCGCCTACGCCAAGCAGAATCCCGGCAAGCTGAACTACGGCTCGGGCGGCAACGGCAGCGCCGGCCACCTGTCGGGCGAGCTGCTGAAGGCGCGCGCCGGCATCAAGGTCGAGCACATTCCCTACCAGGGCGCGGCCCCGGCCCAGCTGGCGCTGCTGTCGGGCCAGTCGGACTTCATGTTCGACAACCTGGCGGCCTCGGCGCCGCTGATCAAGGACGGCAAGGTCAAGGCGCTGGCCGTCACCACGGCCCAGCGTTCCTCGCTGCTGGCCGACGTGCCGACGGTGGAGGAATCGGGCGTCAAGGGCTTCGACCTGGGCACCTGGTTCGGCGTGTTCACCACGGGCGGCACGCCCGCCCCGGTGGTCGCCAAGCTGAACCAGGCCTACGCCGAAGCGATGCAGCAGCCCGACGTCAAGCAGCGCCTGCTGACGATGGGCTCGGAAGCCGGCACGATGACGCCCGAGGCGTTCGCCGCCTTCGTCAAGAGCGAGAAGGCGAAGTACCAGGAGATCGTGAAGATCTCGGGCGCCAGCCTGAACTGAGCGCGGGGGGGAGCTGATGGGTTTCGCGCGATTCGCGTCGGCGTTTTTGCCGGCGGCTTGCCGCGCTACACCCATCCTACGCCTTCGGACCCCCTGACGTAGATTCTATGGTTTCGCGCAAGCCTGATTGACGTTGAAGCGCGTCGGATCGAAGGGTTTGCGTGATTTCCATACGCCGAATGCGATGCGCAAGAGCTTTCTGGCGATGATGTTCAAGGCT
>Ga0182742_1001688_pt1 | contig 27046 bp, 27 predicted proteins | sample eDN5th37CBELigMG_FD_128880 | JGI IMG/M metagenome (GOLD analysis project Ga0182742, IMG submission 128880) | Enriched Miracle-Growth compost microbial communities from Emeryville, California, USA - eDNA 5th pass 37_C BE-Lig MG (version 2)... ...
AAACACCGTAGAAATTTGCAGGAAAACGTGCCCACATTATCTCAAATCCTGCAAATCCAAACCACCAAAATTACCCTGAAACCCGCGCCACCATTGGCTTCGCGCATTATTCAGGGTCGACTAGCTATGTTACGCCAACCCGTTGCGGAGCTCCGAGAATTTGTCCCGCCAATCTGCCGGGGTGCCTGATGAGGGCGAGTGTAGGCTTTGACACACATGCGAGCTCGCAAGGGGTGATCGCCTCTTCTTGACCATACGTACGTAAAAACGTACCGTTTGAAGTTCTTTGGAGAACCATCATGTCCGCAACCATCACCGCCACCGAGGCGCGGGCAAACCTCTACCGCCTCATCGATCAAACCGCCGAGTCCCATCAGCCGATTCGAATTGCCGGCAAGCGCACCAGCGCCGTGCTGATCTCGGAAGCCGATTGGGATGCCATCCAAGAGACGTTGTACCTGGTCTCTGTGCCCGGCATGCGCGAATCCATTAAAGAGGGGATGGCAGAGCCCTTGGAAAAGAGTGCCAAGGAACTGGACTGGTGACTTGGCAAATTGTCTTTTCAAATGCGGCGCTCAAGGATGCAAAAAAGGTCGCGGCGGCTGGCCTCAAGCTCAAAGCCCAAACGCTGATTGCGATCCTGCAGACTGATCCGTTTCAGAATCCGCCGCCTGACGAGAAACTGGTCGGCGATCTGTCCGGGGCCTATTCCCGCCGCATCAATATCCAGCATCGGCTGGTGTACGAGGTGTTCGTTCAGGAGCACGTCGTACGTGTTTTGAGAATGTGGACGCACTACGAGTAGCGCGCCTGGTTGTACGATGTGGGCGTGGTGCAGCAACCGGTCGAACAAGGCGGCGGTGCAGGGTTGCTGCCTATGTAAACCGTCCGAGAAAACGCCCGCGCCCTCACCCCAAAAATGAGCATTCCGATATGACAGTTACCATCTACGGCATCAAGAACTGCGACACGATGAAGAAGGCCTTCACGTGGCTTGGTGCGCAGGGCGTTGATTTCGCATTCCACGATTATCGCGTCGCGGGCATCACCCGCGCCGAAGTCGCGGCGTGGGTTGCCGAAGCAGGGCTCGACAAGGTGCTGAACAAGGCGAGCAAGACGTTCCGTGCCCTGCCTGTAGCGGCACGCGACGGTCTGGATGAAACCAGAGCGATCGACCTGATGGTCGCTGAGCCGACGATGATCAAGCGCCCGGTGCTGACGACGCCGCACGGCATTGAAGTCGGCTTCAAGCCCGAGCGCTACGCAACGATTTTCGGGCTTTGCGCGCCTGGCGCAGCAGTTGGGTGCGCTGGCTCGGGATAGCGAACTGCGAGCAGATCTCATTTGATTTTCAGGGCTTGTGGATGAATAGCTGAGTCGCCAACACCCGCCAATCCGCCGGGGTGTCAAACGGGGTTGGATGGTATTTCAGCTACTATTGATAGTGCGTCTAACATCTAAAACCTGGTCTTCCGTTCAGCAACTTCATGCCTCACAATCCTCAACTCGTCACCCAGGGCGCGCATGGTGAAGCCGCCCTAAATCGTTGGCTTCAAAGTTGTCGCTTGCCATATGTGGCTGTTTGCCAAAATCCCGATACGTTTTCGACGCTATTCCCTCAGGAGGTCAAGCGTCCGGATTTTCTGCTCCTGATCCCATCGCTCGGCACGATTGCGGTTGATGCCAAGAATTACACGCTGTCAGGTGGGGTCTATACCCTGAATCTGGAAGCCGAGCTTCGTCGATCGATTGCGTTCGAAAGGCTTTTCAGGATGCCGTTGTGGTATGCCTATATGGATCACAAGTCTGATGGACAAGGCTGGTACTGGATCAGCGCATTAAAGGCTGTTGAGGTTGGAGCTGTCAGGGTGAATTCGCAAAAGAACGAGGAGTTTCTGGCTATCCCGGTTAGCGAGTTTGCATACATCGAGAACCGGGACGACCTCGCGAAGCTCTACCATCAGCACCTTCCAAGCGCGGCCAATATTTCGAAGCTACCGCTGGGTCTCTGAGCAAAGCGCAGTTGGTCCTGCAGTACTACCCTATAGACCTCACCCGACTCGGTATTCATGGAGCTCATTCATGTCTCAAGCATTCCCCCTGCAGCGCAGCCACCCCGACGAACTGCTGGTCGGGCTTGTCTCGGTCTCGGATCGGGCGGCCTCGGGGACTTATCAGGATCAAGGCATCCCGGCGCTGAGCGACTGGCTGCGGCGCGCCTTGGTCCAACCGCCCCAGATCGTCTCGCGCCTGATCCCTGACGAGCGGCCGCGTATCGCCGCCACCTTGCGCGAACTGGTCGACGAGGCGCGCTGCGACCTGGTTCTGACCACCGGCGGCACCGGTCCCGCGCGCCGTGACGTGACGCCCGAGGCGACTCTGGATGTGGCCACCCGGGAAATGCCTGGTTTTGCCGAGCAGATGCGCCAGGTCAGCCTGCGCTTCGTGCCGACCGCCATCCTGTCGCGCCAGGTCGCCGTCATCCGCGAACTGCCCGACCATGCCGCCCTGATCATCAATCTGCCGGGGCAGCCCAAGGCCATCCAGGAAACCCTCGAGGGCCTGCGCGACGCCGATGGGTCGGTGCTGGTGCCGGGGGTGTTTGCCGCCGTGCCGTACTGCCTGGATTTGATCGGCGGCCCATACATCGAGACCCATGACGCTGTGGTCAAGGCATTCCGACCCAAGTCGGCGCGCCGTTGACAGGGTGGTCACGGACAGAAAAACAAGCGCGAAATTGGGTTGCGGTGATTAGGAGGTTTATTCGCCGCAAATGATGCGGAATAATTCTCTCCATCAGAACTTTCGCCATGATCTCCGCGTAAAGTGCGTCGATCACGGCGCTGTCCTGATCGTCAGGCTTATGCCACCTCGACCCGATTGCGCCCCGCGCGTTTCGCCGCATAGAGGGTCATGTCAGCCCGGCTGATCATCGTCACGACATCATCCCGGGGCGCGAAACAGGTGACGCCGAAACTGGCCGTCAGTTTCCCGACGGTCGGAAAATCATGGGTCTCGATCCCGCTCCTCAGCTTTTCCGCCAGGCGGGCCGCGTCGCCCAGGCCGGCATTCGGCACGATGATCAGGAACTCTTCCCCGCCCCAACGTCCTACCGTATCCGTGATGCGCGTATTCGCCGTCAAGATCCTGGCGGTGCTCACCAACACCTCATCACCGACCAAGTGGCCATGCACGTCGTTGACCTGCTTGAAGTGGTCCAGATCCAGCAGGATGATCGAGAAAGGCACGGCATAGCGCAGGGCCTGCTGCAGGTTCTCCTCCAGCACGTGATCCAACTGAATCCGGTTGACCAGCTGGGTCAGGCGATCCGTCCGCGAAAGCTGGGTGATTTCCCGATTCGAGGCCTCAAGCTCCGCCGTGACAGCATCGATGAAGCGCATCAGGCGCGACACCACCCGCGTGTGCTTATGCGCGTAGGGATCGCTGCCATCGACTGCCGTATCGGCATGGTGAGCCAGCGTCCGATCCGAACCGGCATCGGCCGTCTCGCCCTCGCGCAATCCAATCGCCACCATCGTCGAATTCAACAGCCTGAGGTGGTTCGATGAAAAGAATTCCCCATACGTATAAAAGCCAAAGGTGGGCGCCAAAGCCTCGAACGGCAGCGTTTCCAGGTCCACATCATTCTGCATCAGAAACCGGCGGCACCCGCAGGTGTACAGGAATATCGCCTGCGGTGAAAAGTCCGCCATGGATTGATGGATGTGCAAGGCATCGCTGACGATCAAATCCATGTCCCCATAACCGATGCGGAAACGCTCGCCCGCCTGGATGTCGGCGATAAACTGCAATGCGCCATCGCTGTCCGCCGCGATCGGCACCCTGGCCACTAGCTCGCCGGACCGTTCCAGTAGGAAGGGAAACTCCAATGCGTTCAGGAAAAAATTCTCGTCATTGGGTATGTTGAGATAGTGCCGGTACACATCGAAGGCGGGCTTGCCATCGACCGTCTTGACCCGCAGTTGGTCCACCTCCGTGACCTGCATCGATTTACTCAAAGGCCGCCAGCCCAAATAGGTGCTGGACTCGATGTGCAGCTCGTCCCCGGCCAGCACCACTGCCACCGCGCCTCGCGGGTAGTGCTGGTCGCCGGCAAACACCAGCGAATGGGTCATCGCGGCGTAATCCCCGGCCCCGCCGCCGAAAATTGGAAAACCACCCGCAGTCGATTCGATACCCTGGAGGAGGGCGCCCGCATCGATGCTCAAGGGAGTCGCCAGCAGAATGACGCCTGCGATCTTTCCTGGGCACTGACTGATGCGTGTCCCCAGTTCGGCGCCCATTTGACGCACCGGCGTATCCTGGCAAGACACCGCCATCACAGAGAGCGTCGAACTCTCAAAGCAGGTGATTCCCACCACGGTGCTGTTTGTGAGCAAGCGACCTTCGTAGACCTCGCCAACCGTGGTTGCGCCTACCACTGTTGCCTTTGGCAGCTTGGCGCTGACCAGCGCTGACACTGTCTGCAAATGCTCGGCACTGGTGTTTGCCGAGAAAATCTGGACCAGTATGGAGGAGGGCGTGGAAACGGTATCCCGGAGCTTGCTGTCGCCCAGCAAAGCCTCCAGCGCCTCTTGATCCGTGTAGCGGTGAGAAATGTGGGTAATCATCGCAAGCCCCCGGGCGGTTGCGAGGAGTGTACTTCGTTGTGGTGCTTGGGGGATGGTTTGTGGTGGTGGTCTGTTATTGGTGGGGCGGTGGGTGGGGTGGTTGCGTTTGGGTGGTTTGTGCATCGCGAACTGGATGATGTAAGTTGTTGGCGGATGACCGTGTCAGGAGCGAAGGAGGCTGTGTACGAGGGTCCGCCTTCGGCCAAACGCAGACGCAGAAACTACCGATGCAAGTGACTAACCCACGCTCTTTTCAATTATTCACTTTGGCAATTGCTTAAGCATCCGCGAACGAACGCCTTAGAAATACAACTATGTCATCCATAGAATTTCAGGTTTTCATCTTGGTATATTTATGTTACAAAAATACTGAGACGCATTTGGTGTGAAGACGCAGTGTCTCATCCCTGCACCAATAATTTGGAGAAACTGTCGTGGTAACTGTGAAGAAGCAATCATCTCGCGGCAAGAAAGTCACGACAAAAGCGCGTGCTACATCCATTGCCACTCCTACAGAAAAACGATCGTACCTGAAGCAATCGGACGTACCAGGAGCCTCGCTTGAGGAGGCTCTCCGTATCCCCGAAGCTATCCTTGATCACTACGCTGGGAAACCGACCGCGCCTCTTTATGTTGCCAAAGCCTTGAATGTTGATCCAAAAGGCTCACAGATTCGAGTTCTTTCAGGTGCATCAATTGCCTTTGGCCTGGCCGAGGGAGGCGCTCAGGCTGCAACCATGGCTGTTACTGACCTTGCAAAGCGCATCCTGAGACCGAAGGTGGAAGGTATGGACATTGAGGCGCGTAGGGAAGCTGTCTTGCAACCTAGAGTCTTTGGGGATTTTTTACGTCAATATGATGGTCATCCTTTCCCTCGCCAGGACATCGCAATGAACGTTCTAGAAGAAATGGGTGTGCCGCGTGATAAGGCACCCCAAATTCTCGAACGGATCGACGCTAGTGCTCGGGCTGTTGGTTTCATTGAGGAGATCAGAGGAAAGTTGTATGTGTCCTTAAATGGGTACGTAAGCCAATCACCTGCTCCTATGAGCGAGGAACAAGAGGCGACGAGTGCAGATCAAACCGAAGCAGCATATATGGAGGTTGACTCGAACGTGACAGAAGGGCAGCAGCAATCACCACCGAGCGCCCGTATCGCTGTCACCAAACTGTCTGAACCAGTGCCTGTTCAGCCGTCCTCAACAGCTCTCGTGACGGCAATTGCGGACGATGAGCGACGGCGCAAAGTTTTTGTCACTCATGGCAAGAATCGGGAGTTGGTTGAGCCGATCAAGCGGCTCTTGGAGTTCGGCGAGTTGGTGCCTGTTGTTTCAGTGGAGCGACAGTCCGTCTCCAAGCCTGTACCTGAGAAGGTTATGGACGATATGCGCATGTGTGGCGCGGCGATTATTCACGTTGACGCGGACAAGGCACTCGTCGATGCAGAAGGCATGGAACATCTCATGTTGAATCCCAACGTGCTAATCGAAATTGGTGCCGCAATGGCTTTCTATAGAAGGCGCTTCATCCTCCTTGTTCGAGACGGAGTGACACTTCCTTCTAATCTGCAGGGTCTATATGAGGTTCGGTATGTCGACGATAAACTCGACGCTAATGCGACGATCAAGTTGCTTGAAGCCATCAAGGACATCAAGAACTATTCGCTTCCTACTGAGGGCTCTTCCGCGGAAAAGTAAGACTGGGTTGCGGTTAGCTTTATCTCCCAAATTAATGAGTTGATTCGAAGCTGAAACCGGCCATTCATTCCTTCATTGCGTTCCATTTTTGAATGTGCGTAACAAAAATTCAGTAAATTATCAATTATGCTATACTGCGATGTATGTATATGGCCTTCGGGCTGGAGCTATCTACAGTAGGCTAAGCCTTCCATAACGCCACTTGCCAAGCGCCATGTCCAAAAGCAGCCTCGTAGTAATTAATCCTAATACCGAACTTGTCGAGGCCGCCGGCGTTTCCGCATGGATGCAACGAATCCGACCACATTGGAAGGGCAAGCAACTCGTTCAACGGGTGGAGAGACTACTCACTACCGATCCGAGCAGTGCATGCCAACGTATTTTCAACGCAAGCATTCACGATCTTCGCGAGAAAATTGTAGTCGCCGGGATTGATCTCGCAACAGAGGCTGCGAGACAGCATAAACTCCCTCCAATCACAAGAACCGACGACGTCGAGGACTATTCCGTTCTGCGTCTCATTGATCTCGCTTATCGCATGGGTATTCTGTCCCGTCCCGAGTACAAGCGACTTTTGCGGGCTTATGACATCCGCAAGGATCTCGAGCACGAGGATGACGAGTACGAAGCTGGAATCGAGGATTGCGTTTACATCTTTGCAACGTGTATTGATGTTGTCTTATCCAAAGATCCTCTCCACCTGATCAAACTCACAGATATCAAACAGATCGTCGAGCAACCTTCTGCGGCAGCTCTGAATGAAAGCCTCAAAGAAGAGTACAAGCACGCACCACAACCGCGACAGCTAGAAATATTCCGATTCCTTGTGAGCGCCGCTCTGAACAAGGAACAACCCGACATCGTCCAGCAAAATTCCTTCAATGCCTTATACACGCTGCAGCCACACACTCATACGCAGGTGCTGATCGACGTATCAAAGGAGGTAGTTGAGCAAATTGGAAAGAAAGCCCCTGACTTGCGTGTCGCACGCGTCTCGCTAGCCGCAGGCCTCTTTCCCTACCTACGCAAGTCACAGGTGAAAGAGCTTTTTGCCAACTACCTCGATCAAATGACGCAAGTCGGCCACCAGTGGCGTAGTAACGCCGCACATGGTGAACTGCTAAGGAACCTACAAGAACTTGGTGGCGTTGAGCATGTCCCTGATGAGCTTCTACCAGGATATTTGGAGTGGCTTGCACTCTGCTACATCGGTGAGCCGGGAGGATATGGTGCTGGCTACAATCGCAAGGTTTTTTACAGCAATGTGGGCGCACCGCTTGCCCGTGAAATTCTCAAAGAGGCTAAGCGCCCACTTTCGAAGAAGCTTGAAGCACTAAGGGCAACGACACGGATGAAGGTCGCATTAGTAAATGAGCATGTGTCTCGGCGCTTCGAGACCATCGTTGACGAAGCGCAGTAATAGATTGACTCAATGGCCAACCATACCGACTTGTTTCGATATTCCACAGCGCACGGTGTATTACAAGCCGACCAAGGCCGCGTCGAAGGTCGATCCGAAGTTTGCTGAGCCCATCAAGGCCATGATCGAACAGTCCCCATTCCTTGGCTACTGGACAGTGGCCCACCTGCTGGGGTTCAACAAGAACACGGTGCAGCGCATCTTCCAGATTAAGGGCTGGCAGGTGAAAAAGCGGGCGATTAGGTTCAGGCCTCGTATTGAGGCGCTGCCCTCGGTGGCAACGGCCCCGAATGAACGCTGGTCGACGGACTTATACCGGATCTGGGCGGGCCGCGACGGTTGGGCGACGCTGGCGTTGGTGATCGACTGCCACACCCGTGAACTGCTGGGCTGGCACCTCTCGCGTAGCGGCAAGGCCACGACCGCCAGCAGCGCGCTGGAACACGCCTTGATCGCTCGATTTGGTACGTTGGGTCGTGTGCCAGAGCCGTTCCTGCTTCGGTCGGACAACGGGTTGATTTTCACCAGCCGTAGCTACGCCGCACTGGTGCACAGCTACGGCCTGTGTCAGGAGTTCATCACGCCGCATTGCCCGCAGCAGAACGGTATGGTCGAGCGTGTCATCAGAACGCTGAAAGAGCAATGTGCCCACCGGCACCGATTTGAATCACTGCAGCATGCCAGTCGCGTTATTGGCGAATGGATCGGTTTTTACAACCACCGGCGCCCACACCAGGCGCTGAAGATGAAAACCCCGGCTGAGGCATTTGCATTAGCCACCTGACTGCGCAGGTTCCGCTGGGTCAATACACCGGTGCCGGGGGCCAATGTGGGGCGTGTGTCACAGAGGAATATAGAGCCCGGCAATCCCCGACCCCTAAGCCTTCAAATAAATATTCAGCCGCCTGGCTGCGTTGCGCAGGTGGGTTTCAGCGGCCTGGGCGGCGGCTTCGCCGTCGTGGGCTTCGATGGCTTTGTAGATGGCGTGGTGCTCTTGCTGCACGGCCTCAACGAGGTCGTGATGATGGGTGACGGTGTTGGTGCGGGCCTGGCGGATCAGTCGGCGGATGTGCTGCTCCAGGTATTCGTTCAGGGCGATGAAATGGGGGTTCTTGGTGGCGTCGGCGATGGCCTGATGGAACTCGTAGTCCTGTTCGTCGCCGGGCTGGTTGTTGACGATGGCGTATTCCATGCCGATCAGGGCGCGCTTGATGCGCCGGATGTCGTCGGGTACGGTGTGGCGCACCGCGGCCAGGCGGGCGGCGGCGCTTTCCAGCGCCACCAGTAGTTCGATGATGTAGGCGATGCCCTCGCGGTCGTCCAGGGCGGTGGTGGCCAGGGTGAATGCGCGGCGCGACCCGCGTTCGCAGACGAATACGCCGCGCCCCTGCTGGGCGTTGACTAGGCCTTCGGATTTCAGTTCCGAGACGGCCTCGCGCACGACCGACCGGCTGACGCCGAATTGTTCGCACAATTGCTTTTCACTGGGCAGCTTGGCGCCGGGCTCGAGCTGGCCGCCGGTGATCTGCTGCTTGAGCCAGGTAACGATGCTGGTGGTCAGTGGTGGGTCTTTCTTGCGCATGGCTTGCGGGTTCCCAGAGTCCATGGATGCGTGCGGCGATTCCTGATTGTCGTACGTGCGTGTGCCGCCGTTCAGACGATATAGAGGCCGCCATTGACGTGCAATGTTTCTCCATTGACGAAACGGGCCAGGTCCGAGCACAGAAATGCGATGGCGCCGGCCACGTCTGTGGCGGTGCCGAAGCGCTGCATGGGCGTGCGCTCGAGCAGGCCGGTGCCCTGCTGTTGTATCAGGCGTTCCGTCATGGCTGTGGCGATGATACCCGGCGCGACGATGTTCACGCGAGTCCGCGGCGCGAGTTCCCGGGCGAGGCTTTTGCTCAGGCTGCTGACGCCGCCCTTGGATGCGGCATAGTGGCCATGGCTGTGACTGCCCTGGTGTCCGGCCACCGAGGACAGGGTCACGATGGCGCTGTCCTCGGCCAAGTGGGGGATGACGGCGCGGCACAGGTAGAAGGTGCCGTTCAGATTGATGTTCTGCAGCGCGAGCCATTGCTCGTCGCTCATGTCCCGCACGCGCTGTTCCGGATAGATGCCGGCGCAATGAACGAGGTGATCGATTTGCCGGTGCTGCCGAGCGATGTCTTCGGCCGTTGCCTGGCAGGCTCGGCTGTCGGCAATGTCCAGGGGATGGATCGTGGCTTGCAGCCCCTGTTCCGACAGTTCCGATTGCAGGCGCTGCAGGCCTCCTGTATCCAGGTCGCACAGGGCGACGGTGGCGCCGGCGCGCGCCATCAGCCAGGCGGTTTCCCGGCCGATGCCGTGGGCGGCGCCGCTGATCACCGTGGTTCTGTTCTGGAATGAAATCATCGTGCCCTCTCGTCTAGGTATAAACCACTAGTTTTTCTAAGCCGTTGAAACAAAAGAAACAATTTTGGCTGTGCCGGTGGGCGCCGTCGATGTTTCGAGCAGACGCGTTGACAAGATATTTTGACTCTCCCTAGAATTCCGTACTTGTCAGATAAGTTGATTCATTTTATCAGACATCATGTGGGCTGAGAACATTGTGATGCGCTGAAACGCTGGGCAAAGCGAGTGGGGCGGATCGTTTTACTTGGCCGGGTTTCGAATCAAAACAGGAGGAGTCGGGGTGAACTACACGAAATTGGCACTGGTGCTGTCCGCGTGCGGAATGATGGCCATGGGCTCGGCGCAGGCCGAGCCACTGAAAGTGGCGCTGGTCGAGACGCTGTCCGGGCCGCAGGCCTCGACGGGGCTGCTGTTCCGTTCGGCCGTCCGCTTTGGGCTGGACAAGATCAACCAGGATGGCGGCTGGAACAACGAGCCGGTCGAACTATTGGAATACGACAATCAGGGCGGCCCGGCCGGGGCGTCCGACAAGGTCAAGGCGGCGATCGCCGATGGCGCCCGGATCATCTTCCAGGGGGCGTCTTCGGCGGTCTCTGGGCAGATCACCGAGGATGTCCGCAAATACAATCTGCGCAATCCGGGCAAGGAGGTGCTGTTCCTGAATGTGGGTGGCGAGGCGCTGGAGCTGACCGGCGATAAATGCCACTTCTATCATTTCCGCTTCACCACCAACGCGCCGATCCGCGTGAAGGCGCTGGTGCGCGCGATGAAGAGTACCGGCGACCTGGGGCAGAAGGTCTATTCCTTGAACCAGAACTATTCCTGGGGCATGGACATGCAGAAGTCCATCAACGCGTTTGCCCAGGAGGGCGGCTACACGGTGGTGGGCGAGGAATTGCATGACGTCAACAAGATCCAGGACTTCGCGCCCTACGCGGCCAAGATCCGCGCCAGCGGCGCCCAGACGGTGCTGACCGGCAACTGGTCCAATGACTTGCTGCTATTGATGAAGGCCGCGCGCAACGCGGAACTCACGGTGCGGTTCGGCACTGTGTTCCTGGACCAGCCTGGGAATATCGCCAACGCCGGGGAAACGGCCCTGGGCCACTACGTCGCCAACACCTTCAACATGCAGGAAAACGAGAAGGCCGCCGAGTTCGGTGAGGCCTACAAGGCGGCGACCGGCCACTATCCGGCCTATATCGAGCCGCAGACCGTGTTCGGCGTGACCATGCTGGGCGAGGCGCTGAAGGCCACCCCGGGCAACGGCGGGGCGCTGGACGTGACCCAGCTGGCCCTGAACCTGGAAAGGACCAAGATCCAGACCCCCATGGGTGAGCAGACCATGCGCGCCGCCGACCACCAGGTCCAGCTGCCGATCGTCGTCTCCAAGGTGACCAAGGCGGCGAAGTACAAGGTCGACGACACCGACATGGGCTTTGAGCCGGTCATGGCCTTCACCGGCCCGGACGCGGTCAACGCGGTCGAGGCCACCTGCAAGATGAAGCGTCCGAGTTGATCCAGGGGGGCGGCCCGCGGCCGCCCGGTCATGCAATCCTCTTGATGAGCCCACGACCCGCCCGGCTGGCAGTACCGGCCGGGCGGGGCGGCACTGAGAACATCGTATGGATTTATTCGTCATTTCCTTCCTGAACGGCGTGATCTATGGATTGCTGCTGTTCATGGTGTCGGCCGGCCTGACCCTGATCTTTGGCATGATGGGCGTGCTGAACTTCGCGCACACCTCGTTCTATATGCTGGGCGCCTACCTGGCCTACAGCCTTGAGAAAGTGCTGGGGTTCTGGACCGCCATCGTGGTCGCCACGCTGATCGTCAGCGCCGCCGGGGCGCTGATCGAGCGCTATATGCTGCGCCGCGTGCACCGCTATGGCCACGGCCACCAATTGCTGCTGACCTTCGGGATCTCGTTCATCATCACCGAAGTCGTCAAGCTTTTCTACGGCAACTATCCGGTCAATTATCAGGTGCCGGATGCCCTGGATTTTTCCGCGTTCCGCATCTTCGATGCCGCCTACCCGTTCTACCGGCTGCTGATCGGCGGCACCGCGGTGCTGATGTTCGCGTTGATCTATCTCTTGCTGACCCGTACGCGGATCGGCATCGTGGTCCGCTCGGCGATCTTTCGCCCGCGCATGGCGCAGGCCCTGGGCCATAACGTGCCCCTGGTGTTCATGGGCGTGTTTGCCGTGGGCGCGGGGCTGGCCGGCCTGGCCGGCGCCGTGGCCGGCGCGTTCTATACGACCAACCCGAACATGGCTTTCGACCTGGCGGTGCTGGTGTTCGTGGTGGTCGTGGTCGGCGGGCTGGGGTCGCTGGAGGGCGCCATGCTGGCATCCATCCTGATCGGGCTGGTGACCTCCTTTGCGGTGGGCGTCGACTACAGCATGGCGGACCTGCTGGCCTGGGTCGGCCTGGGCGACTGGGCGCGGCAGGTCGGCGGCCTGCTGACCTTGAAGGTGTCGTCCCTGGCGGGTACATTGCCGTTCGCGCTGATGCTGCTGATCCTGCTGGTGCGCCCCTCGGGCCTCATGGGCAAGCGGGAGTAGGCCGATGAACATGCGCATATTCTCCCTGGCCGCGATCCTGGTCCTGCTGCTGGCCGCACCCCTGTATCTGTCCTCGGCCCTGGTCAATGCCGCCATCCAGATGCTGATTGCCGCGTTGTTCGCGACGGCCTTCAACACGCTGGCGGGGCAGGGCGGCATGCTGTCCTTCGGCCATTCCGCGTTCTTCGCCATCGGCACCTTCGCCACGGTCCACGCCATGAATGCGTTCGACGAAACCGGCTTGCTGCCCACGCCGCTGCTGCCCTTGGTCGGCGCACTGGGCGGCGCCCTGATCGGGCTGTTGGCCGGCTGGTTCTCGACGCGTCGCAGCGGGGTCTATTTTTCTATGATCACGCTGGCGCTGGCCGAGCTGCTGCACGCCATCGCCCCGCATCTCAGCGGCCTGTTCGGCGGCGAGGGCGGCGTGTCCGCCATGCGCATGCCGGCGTGGGGCTTCGACTTCGGCTCGTCGGTCCAGGTCTATTACCTGACTGTCGTGTGGACGGTCTTGGGCATCGGCGTGCTGTACTACTTCACCACCACGCCGTTGGGCCGCCTGTGCGTGGGCCTGCGCGAGAACGCACACCGCCTGCGTTTCCTCGGCTACGACGAGCATCGGCTGCGCCTGTGCGTGTTCATCGTTTCCGCCACCCTGTCGGGCTTGGCCGGCGGCCTGCTGGCGATGAGCAACGAGGCGGCCAACTACGTCCTGTTCAACCTGCATTTGTCGGCGCAGGTCCTGCTGAACTCGTACATCGGCGGCATCGGCATCTTCTTCGGGCCGGCCTTCGGCGCGGCGGTCATGACCTTCTTCGGCTATGCCGTCTCGGACCTGACCCGCGCATGGCTGCTCTACCAGGGGGTGATCTTCGTCCTGGTCATGATGTTCATGCCCGCCGGCCTGTGCAGCGTCGGCCTGTGGTGGATGCGCCATCGGGAACGCCAGTCCGCGCGTCGGCTGGCGACGGTGCTGGCTGGCTGGCTGCTGGGTTGCCTGGCCGCAGGGGCCGGCTTCGTCTTCCTGGTCGAGTTCTCCAGCCGGATTCTGGACAGCGACTACCAGGCCATGCTGGTCGAGGGCATGGCGTGGCCCGCGGTCACGCTGTTTGGTGGTCAATGGCTGCCGGGCCATGCAGCGGTCTGGGCCGTGCCGAGCGCGCTCGTGGTGCTGGGCATTGCCGGCATCATCCGGACCAACCGCACATGGCGCCAGGCCTGCGAGGAGCTGTCATGATGGCAAGGGAAAACAACGCGGCCCCCAGCCCGGTCCTCGAACTGCGGGACGTGCGCAAGGCCTTTGGCGACACCGAGATCATCCGCGGCGCCGACCTGACCCTGCTCGAGGGCGAGCGCCACGCGCTGATCGGCCCGAACGGTGCCGGCAAGTCGACCGTGTTCCATTTGATCTCGGGCCTGCTGACGCCCGATGCGGGCACCATCACGCTGATGGACACGCCGATCCAGGGCCTGCCCGCGCCGGTCATCAACCGCATGGGGCTGGCCCGTTCCTTCCAGATCACCAATGTGTTTCCGGGCCTGTCGGTGTTCGAGAATCTGCGGCTGGGGGTGATGCGCCACCACGGCCTGCAGTACCGGTTCTGGAGCCGCATCAGCAAGGCGCGCAGCGTCAATGAGGAAACCGAGCAGATGCTCGAGAAAGTGCGCCTGCAGGACAGCCGCGACACCTTGGCCGGGGTGCTGTCCTATTCCGGCCAGCGCTCCCTGGAAATCGGCATGGCCCTGACCTCGGACCCCAGCGTGCTGCTGTTGGACGAGCCGATGGCGGGCATGTCGCGCGAGGAAACCGCCTACACCATCGGGCTGATTCGGGAACTGACGCAGGGGCGTTCGCTGCTGCTGGTCGAGCACGACATGGAGGTCGTCTTCTCGCTCAGCGACCGGGTCAGCGTGCTGGTCTATGGGCAGGTGATCGCCACCGGCACCCCCGAGGAGATCCAGCACAGCCCGGCCGTGCGCGAGGCCTACCTGGGAACGGAGGCGTCGGCATGAGCACGCATCGCGACATCGCCGCGCAACCCCTGCTGCGCGTGGATGGCCTGCATGCCTACTACGGCAAGAGCCATATCCTGGGGGGCGTGGACTTCGAGGTCGGCACCGGCCGGGTGCTGAGCCTGCTGGGCCGCAATGGATCGGGTCGTTCGACCACGATCAAGGCGCTGATGGGCCTGGTGCCGCCCGCCGCTGGCAAGGTTGCCCTGGATGGGCGGGACGTGGCGGGGCTGCCGCCTCATGCCATCGCCCGGGCAGGCATGGCCTATGTGCCGGAAGAGCGCGAGGTCTTTGCCAACCTCACGGTCGAGGAAAACCTGATCATGGGCATGCAGCCGCCGCGCCCCGGCATCGCAGCCTGGACGGTCGCGCAGATGTTCGATTATTTCCCACGGCTGAAGGAACGCCGCAATACGCAGGCGGGCAATCTGTCGGGCGGCGAGCAGCAAATGTTGACGATGTGCCGCTCGCTGCTGGGCAACCCGAAGCTGATCATGATCGACGAGCCCACCGAGGGGCTTGCGCCGAAGATCGTTACCGTGGTCAGCGAGGCCATACAGGATATTCACCGGCACGGGGTGTCGGTCATCCTGGTCGAGCAGAAGCTGACGATCACGATGAAGATTTCCACGGATGTCTGTCTGCTGGGCCATGGGCATGTCGTCTTCAGCGGCTCGCCCGAGGAACTGAACCAGAGTCCCCAATTACTTAAGGACTGGCTAGCTGTATGAACCAAGAGTATTCCGCCGCGGCGCTTGCGTCCCTCGCCCAGGGCAAGGCCTTCACAGATCTGGCGGGCCGGGTGGTGTTCATCACGGGCGCGGCCAGCGGCATCGGGCTGGCGATGGCGCATGCCTTTGCCCAGAGCGGCGCGCGCCTGGCCTTGCTCGACATCAACCCGGCCACGCTCGAGGCTGCGGCCGAATCACTGCGGGCGGCCGTGCCGGCGGTCGAGCTGCGGGCCTGGACGGCCGCGGTTAACGACCAGGCCGCCGTCGAGCGTGCGGTGGACGAGGCCTGCGGACACTGGGGCCGGGTCGACGTGCTGCTCAACAACGCCGGTGTGTCGATGAACTGTCCGACCCTGGAGCTCTCGGGCGAGCAGTGGCGTCAGACGATCGACATCAACATCAACGGGGTGTTCTATTGCGCCCAGGCCGCGGGCCGCCGGATGACGGCCCAGGGTTGCGGGGTCATCATCAATACCGCATCGATGTACGGCTTGATCGCTGCACCGAACCGCGCCGCCTATTGCGCCAGCAAGGCCGCCGTGGCGATGCTGACCCGGGTGCTGGCGGTCGAGTGGGCCGAGGCCGGTATCCGGGTCAACGCGATTGCGCCCGGCTATGTCCAGACGTCGCTGGTCGACGAACTGGTCGAGCAGGGCCGCATGGACCTGCCCGCGCTGGTGCACCGCACACCCGCCGGCCGGCTGGGCAGCCCTGAGGAAATCGCCGCGCTGGCCCTGTTCATGGCCTCGGCGCATGCTGCGTTCATGAACGGCCACGTGGTCGTGGTCGACGGCGGCTGGTCGGCATACGGCTATCTTTAATGTATACGGAGAACATCCATGGCTGAATTGCGACCGTTAGTGCCTGCGGCACCCTGGGTCGAACTGGTGGCGACCGAAGAGGATTGGCAGCACGCGGATCCGGGCGTGCTGGGGACGCTGCTGGCGCATGTCCATCTGGTCCGTGCGTTTGAGGAAGCCGTCATCGACCTGGCCATGGCCGGCCTGGTCCATGGGCCGGCGCATTCCAGCATCGGGCAAGAGGGCGGCGCGGCGGGGGCCTTGGCTTTCCTCAGGGCCGGCGACCGCATCAATGGCTCGCATCGCGGCCACCATCATTTCCTCAGCAAGGCGCTGGCCTACCTGGCGCCCAGGGGCCTGGACCCGCGCGCCGAGCTCTCGGGGCCGGTCCATGCACTGCTGCAACGCACGCTGGCGGAAATCCTCGGCCTGTCGCAGGGATTCTGCCACGGCCGGGGGGGCTCCATGCACCTGCGCTGGGAGGAGGCCGGGGTCACCGGCACGAATGCGATCGTCGGCGGCGGCGTGCCGCTGGCCGCGGGCGCGGCCTGGGCTCAGCGCCATGCCGGTACTGACGACATCGCCGTGACCTTCTTTGGCGACGGTGCGGTGAATATCGGCTCCGTCCTGGAGACCATGAACCTCGCCGCGGCGTGGCGGTTGCCGTTGTGCTTCTTCATCGAGAACAACCGCTATGCCGTGTCCACCAAGGTCGAGGAGGCGACGGCCGAGCCGCGTCTGTCGGCGCGTGGGCAGGGCTTCAATATTCCAAGCTGGAAGGTCGATGGCATGAATGCGTTTGCCGTCCACCTGGCGATGGAACAGGCGCTGGCGCATATGCGGGCCGGCAAGGGGCCCACCATCATCGAAGCGGACGTCTATCGGTTCCTGCACCAGAATGGCGGCTATCCGGGCAGTGCTTTCGGCTACCGCACCAAGGAAGAAGAACAGGAGTGGCGGGCACGCGATCCGCTGGACGTCCTGGGCAGCGGCATGCTGGCGCACGGCCTGATCGAGGCCGCCGAGATCGAGGCCCTGTGTGCGCGCATGCAGGCCGCCATGCGGCGGGCGGTCGCGGCGCTGACCGAGCCCGATCCCGCGGGCAAAGCCGGCCGCCTGCGGATCCAGCCGGCGCTGTGGCCCGATCCGCAGTTCCGGGACGTGGGCTTGCGCGGCGACCTGAGCGAGCTCGAGGGCACGCGCATGGTCGAGCAGGCGCAGTTCGAGGGCCGCCTCGAGGACAGAAAATTCATCGACGTGGTGGCTGACGTGATGGACCGCCGCATGGCCACGGATCCGCGCATCGTCGTCATGGGCGAGGACGTGCATCGTCTCAAGGGCGGCACCAACGGCGCCACGCGCGGGCTGAAGGAAAAGTACGCCGACCGGGTGCTGGGTACGCCGATCAGTGAGAACGCCTTCACCGGGCTGGGCGGCGGGATCGCCATGGACGGCCGTTTTCGCCCGGTCGTCGAATTCATGTACCCGGATTTCATGTGGGTGGCGGCCGACCAGGTCTTCAACCAGGTCGGCAAGGCCCGCCACATGTTCGGCGGCGACATGGCCGTGCCGATGGTGCTGCGCACCAAGGTCGCGATGGGCTCGGGCTATGGTTCGCAGCACTCCATGGATCCGGTCGGCATTTTTGCCACCAGTCCGGGCTGGCGCATCGTCGCGCCGTCCACGCCATTTGACTACGTCGGCCTGATGAACGCGGCGCTGCAGCTGCAGGATCCGGTGCTGGTGGTCGAGCACGTGGATTTGTACGGCGTCACCGGCCCTGCGCCCGTCGACGACCTGGACTACCTGATCCCCTTCGGCAAGGCGGCCGTCAGGCGCAGCGGACGCGCAATGACCGTCCTGGCCTACCTGTCCATGGTCGGCCATGCGCTGGAGGCTATCGCGCAGACCGGCATCGACGCCGAGCTGATCGACCTGCGCTGGCTGGACCGGGCCAGCCTTGATTGGGAGACCATTGGCCAGAGCATCCGCAAGACCAATAATGTGCTGATCGTCGAACAGGGTCCCATCGGGACGTCCTATGGTTCGTGGCTGTCGGACGCCATCCAGTCGCGGTTCTTTGATTGGCTGGACCAGCCGGTCCAGCGGGTGACGGGAGGCGAGGCCTCGCCCAGCATCTCGAAGGTTCTCGAGCGGGCGGCATGCGCCCGCACGGAAGAAGTCGTCGAAGGCCTGGTTCGCGTGATGGCGGATCAGGGCGTGCAAGTGTCGAGCAAAGGAGAAACGCGTGAAAGTTGATATGGTGTGCCCGATGGAAGTGGGCATCGTCTGCAGGGACCTGCCGGCGCTGCGCCGCTTCTACGAGGATGGCCTGGGTTTCGAGTTCATCAGCCAGATCGACGTGCCCGCCGAGAAGGCCAGTGAATCCGCCCTGTCCCACGCGGCTTACCGCGTCGTGCGCCTGCAGACCTCGTATGGCGAGCGGATCAAGCTGCTGGCGCCGTCCGTGCCGCCCGCCGGACAGGATTTGCCCCGCAACATCCTCGATCGCCAGGGCCTGGCCTACCTGTCCTTCCTGGTCGCCGACATCGACGCGGCCATGGCCGGCGTGGCCGCGGCCGGGGCCGACTTTATCACCGGCACCCAGCGCGTCGAGGTCCGACCCGGCGTGTACCTGGCGTTCTGCCGCGATCCGGAAGGCAATATGCTGGAGCTTGTCGAATACCAGGATGTGGCGGCCTACCGCGCGCATCGCCAGTCCGGGAAGGCATGACATGGCTGTCCTGATCCGCATGCCGGAGGTCGCCGCCAACGTCACCTCCGCCCAGATCGTGTCCTGGCTGAAGGCCGAAGGCGACACCGTCGCCGCTGGCGAGGCCCTGGCTGAAATCGAGACCGACAAGGCCGTCGTCGAGTTCGCCGCCGAGGCCGCCGGCGTCCTCGCGCGCATCCTGGTGCCTGCGGGCCAGGCGGCGGACGTGTCCGCGCCCATCGCGGCCCTGCGCCAGGACGGCGACGACGACGCGCAGGTCGAGGCCCTGCTGCGCGATGCCGACGGCGGCGGCGTCCCGTCGCCCGTTGAGGCACCGGATGCCGCTGTGGCGGCGGGCAGCGCGCCCGACACGGATGGGCAGCGGATCTTTGCCAGCCCCCTGGCGCGCCGCCTGGCGCGCGGCGCGGGCCTCGCGCTGGAAGGCGTGCCGGGCAGCGGACCCCATGGCCGCATCGTGCGCCGTGACATCGAGGCCGCGCTGTCCGCCGGGCCGGCGGCCCCGACCCTGGCGGCGCCCCATGCCGCCGCGTACACCCCGGCGCTCGCCGAAGACGCGCCGTCCACGCGGATACCGCATACCGCCATGCGCCGCACCATCGCGCGGCGTCTGACCGAGAGCAAGACTCAGATTCCGCATTTCTACCTCAGGGCGGATTGCCGGGTGGATCGCCTGCTGCAGATGCGCCACGAGATCAACCAGGGCGGCACGCGGGTCTCCATCAACGATATCGTGGTCAAGGCCGTTGCCGTCGCGCTGGCGCGGGAGCCCGACATGAACGTCGGCTGGACCGACGAGGCCGTGATCCGCTATGCGGCCGCCGATGTCTGCGTGGCCGTGTCCACCGAATCCGGCCTGGTCACGCCAGTGGTCCGCGACGTCGGCCGCAAGCCCCTGTCGCTGGTCAGCCAGGAAATCGCCGTCCTGGCGAAACGCGCGCGCGAGCATGGGTTGGCGCCCGCCGACTACCAGGGCGGCAGCTTCACCGTCAGCAACCTGGGGATGTACGGCGTGCGGGAATTTTCCGCCATCATCAATCCGCCGCAAGCCGCCATCCTGGCGGTGGGCGCCGTCGAGAAACGGCCGGTGGTCGACGACTCGGGCGCACTCGCCGTCGCCCCGATGATGTCCGTGGTGCTGTCCGTGGACCATCGCTGCATCGACGGGGCGCTGGCTGCTCGCTGGCTGGCCGCGTTCCGGCGCCTGCTTGAAAACCCGCTCTCCATCCTGGTCTGATCATGGCGACTGACGAATACGATGTCGCCGTGGTCGGCGCCGGCCCGGGCGGATACGTGGCCGCCATTCGCGCCGCCCAGCTGGGGCTGCGCACCGTCATTGTGGAAAAAGCCGAACTGGGGGGCATCTGCCTGAACTGGGGCTGCATTCCCACCAAGGCGCTGCTGCGTTCGGCCGAGGTCCTGCAGACCGCCCGCCACGCCGCGGCATTCGGCGTCCAGGTCGGCGAGGTGCGGCCCGACCTGGACGCCATGGTTGCCCGCTCCCGCGATGTGGCCCGGCAACTGGCGCAGGGCGTCGGCTACCTGCTGAAGAAAAACGGCGTGAAACACGTGCGCGCGCAGGCCCGCCTCGACGGCCCCGGCCGCCTCGCGCTGGCGGCGGTTGACGATGCGGGTCGGACCGCCGGTGCCATACGCGCCGCCCACATCGTCCTGGCGACCGGTGCGCGGGCGCGCATCCTGCCGGGCCTGCCGCCCGATCCCGGCACCGTCTGGTACTACCGAGAGGCACTCATGCCGTCGCGCATACCGGACCGCCTGCTGGTCATCGGCGCCGGCGCCATCGGCATCGAATTTGCCTGCTTTTATCGCGCGCTGGGCTGCAGCGTCCACATCCTCGAGGTCGCGGACCGCGTCCTGCCCGCCGAGGACGCCGAGATCTCCGAGCACATGGCCGGCGCCTTGCGCAAGCAGGGTGTCACCCTGCACCTGGGGTGCAAGTACGAATCCGTCCAGCGCACGGGCGACACCTGGCAGATCGCCCTCCATGGCGGCGACACCGTGTGCGTCGACGTCATCCTGGCCGCGGCCGGCGTCGTGGGGAATGTCGAAGGGCTGGGCCTCGAGCGCACCGCCGCCAGGCTCGAGGGTTCGCGCATCGCGACCGGCCCCTACGGGGAAACCGGCGAGCCTGGGCTCTATGCGATCGGCGACCTGGCCATCGGCCCCTGCCTGGCCCACAAGGCCTCGCACCAGGCGGTCCTGTGTGTCGAGCGCATCGCCGGCCTGTCGCCCCATCCCCTCGACCTCGACCAGGTCCCGGCCTGCACATACGGCCATCCCCAGGTCGCCCACGTCGGCCTCACCGAAACACAGGCTCGCGCGCGCGGCTACGACGTGCGCATCGGCCGGTTCCCCTTCAAGGCCAACGGCAAAGCGATCGCGCAGGGCGCAACCGACGGTTTCGTGAAAATCGTCCTGTCGTCCGCCACGGGCGAATTGCTGGGGGCGCATATGATCGGGGAGGGTGTCACGGAAATGATCCAGGGACCGGGGCTGGCCATGACCCTTGAAACCACCGAGGCGGAACTGCTGCAGACCGTCTTCGCCCACCCCACGCAGTCCGAGGCCCTGCACGAAGCCGTGCTGTCGGCCTATGACCGCGCCCTGCACATCTGAACCATTGGGAGGCCATTGCATGATCAGCGGAGCCACGCGCCTGTTCGCCATCATCGCCGACCCCATCGCGCAGGTGCGCACCCCACAGGCCATGAACGCCTATTTCCAGGCGGCCGGCGCCGACGCCATCATGGTGCCGATCCACGTGCCGGCCACGGATCTTGCCATTGTCATGGCCGGCCTGCGCAGCACCCGGAACTTCGGCGGCATGGTCGTGACCGTGCCGCACAAGGCCGCCGTCGTTGGCTATTGCGATGAGCTTGGCCCGGCCGCCCGCGCGGTGGGCGCCGCCAACACCGTGCGCCGCACCGCGGAAGGCGCCCTCGTCGGCGACATGTTCGATGGCGCGGGCTTTCTCGGCGGCCTGCGGGCCCAGGGGCACGACCCCGCCGGCGCGCGCGTCCTGCTGCTGGGTGCCGGCGGCGCAGCCGCGGCAATTGCCGTTGCGCTGGCGGGTGCAGGCGTCCAGGAACTGGTGATCGCCAACCGCACCCGCGCCAAGGCCGAGGCCATCGCCGTCCGGGTGCGCGCTGCCCATCCGGATGCGCGGGTGCGTGTCGCCGACGCCGATCCGGCGGGCTACGGCCTTGTGGTGAACGCCACCTCGCTGGGTTTGCGGATGAGCGACCCCCTGCCCATCGACGCCGAGCGCCTGGATCCCGGCACCATCGTTGCCGAGGTCGTCATGAAACCCGAACGCACCCCGCTGCTGGCCCGCGCGCAACAGCGCGGCTGCGTCATTCATTACGGCCGCCACATGCTCGAGGCCCAGGTGCGCCTGATCGGCGACTTCCTGCTGGGCACCGGCCCCCACGCCTGACCGCATCGTTCAGCATCGCCTCAGCCGCGTCCCAAGCGGCTCCACCGTCAGCTTGAATCCCATGGCATGAATGACCTTGAACAGCGTATCGGAACTGGGGGCGCGTTCTCCTGATAGGCTCTTGTAGAGACTTTCCCGAGACAATCCCGTCTCGCGGGCCAATTGGGTCATGCCTCGGACTCTGGCGACGTCGCCCAGCGCTGCCGCTAACAGCGCCGGATCACCGTCTTCGATTGCGGCCTGCAGGTAGGCGGCGATATCCGCATCGTCGTTGAGGTAGTTGGTGACATCAAACGGACGGATTTTGATTTTGCCCATTTCGCAACTCCTGAGCCAGAGTGAGAACTGCACAGTCTCAACAATGCTGTACATAGGCATATTGTAGCCTAATGGCTACGTTTTTTGGACGTTGTTTTGGAACGGGCCTTCGTCTGGGAAGTGCTCGCGACTGGGGCGGACCAACAATGGCTACCGGAACTCTCATTCTCAGCAAGAGCACTATCAACGGATAGTCGTAGTGCTCTCCAATGTCCCTGGGCAATACTCACACGTCGATTGAGTCGTTAGACCTTCGCCCCCGTCAGACACCCCAGCGGATTGGCAGGCACAGCTTCCGGGAACTTTGAGCCAGCGCCGGAGGCTTCCGAAGGGAAGGCGGGGATGAGGCCGGACATGGAACAGTCCTGAGGACTGTTCCATGCCTGACGAATCCGAGCGGCATGCCGGCCGCGAGGTGGGGGCGCGCACTGTCTGAGGCCCGCAGGGCCGAGTTTGCGCGCCGCCCGCTTGGACGAGGAAGGTCCGGGCAGTCCGGCCGCCAGGCCGGACCGCAGGCGGGTTCCCGGAAGCTGTGCCTGCCAATCCGCAGCAACAGCCGAAAACCTCGACACCGACCACAACAACCAGCAACCACCACCCCCAGCACCAATTCCCGATCCGCCTTAAAATCCCAGGAACTCCGGTTTTCCGCCATCCAACCTATTCTGGAGGTCCTTCCATGGCCCTGGTTTCCATGCGTCAGCTCCTCGATCACGCAGCCGAAAATGGCTACGGGATTCCCGCCTTCAACGTCAACAACCTCGAACAGGTCCAGGCCATCATGGAGGCCGCCGACCAAACCGACAGCCCCGTGATCATGCAGGCCTCGGCCGGCGCGCGCAAATACGCCGGCGAGGGCTTCCTCAAATACCTCATCCAGGCCGCCGTCGAAACCTATCCCCACATCCCCGTCGTCATGCACCAGGACCACGGCCAGTCGCCCGACGTCTGCCGCGGCGCCATCGAACTGGGTTTCTCCAGCGTCATGATGGACGGCTCCCTCATGGCCGACGGCAAGTCCATCGCCTCCTACGAATACAACCTGGACGTCACCCGCCAGGTCGTCCAGATGGCCCATAAACTGGGCGTCACCGTCGAGGGCGAACTCGGCTGCCTGGGCTCGCTCGAGACCATGAAGGGCGACAAGGAGGACGGTCACGGCGCCGAGGGCACCATGACCATGGAACAGCTGCTGACCGACCCCGAGCAGGCCGCCGACTTCGTCAAGCAGACCCAGCTCGATGCCCTGGCCATCGCCATCGGCACCAGCCACGGCGCCTACAAGTTCACCCGCAAGCCCACCGGCGACATTCTGTCGATCCAGCGCGTCAAGGAAATCCACGCGCACCTGCCGAACACCCACCTGGTGATGCACGGCAGCTCCAGCGTGCCGCAGGAACTGCTGGCCGAGATCCGCGAGTTCGGCGGCGACATGAAGGAAACCTACGGCGTGCCGGTCGAGGAAATCCAGGAGGCCATCAAGTACGGCGTGCGCAAGATCAACATCGACACCGACATCCGCCTGGCGATGACCGGCGCCATCCGCCGCTTCATGGCTGAAAACCCCTCCAAGTTCGATCCGCGCGAATACCTCAAGCCCGCCCGCGAGGCCGCCAAGAAAATCTGCCTGGCGCGCTACGAGCAATTCGGCACCGCCGGCAACGCCGCCAAGATCAAGGCCGTGCCCCTGGAGGAAATGGCGCGCCGCTACGCCGCCGGCGAGCTCAAGCAGGTCGTGCAGTAAGGCGGCCCGCCGCCGCAGACCCTTGCCGTCCAATCCTACCGGGAACCGCATGAAGGCCCAGCACCAATCCACCATCGAGTCGCTGCCCCTGGTGGGGCGCGGCAAGGTCCGCGACATGTACGCCGTGGGCGACGATAAATTGCTCATTGTGGCGTCGGACCGGATCTCGGCCTTCGACGTGATCCTGGACGATCCGGTGCCCGGCAAGGGCCGGGTGCTGACCGCCCTGACGGAGTTCTGGCTGGGGCGGCTGGCGCACATCGTGCCCAACCACGCCACGGGCATCGCGCCCGAGGATGTGGTGGCGCCGCACGAGCGCGACCAGGTCGCGGGGCGCGCCATGGTGGTCAAGCGCCTGGAACCCATCTTGGTCGAGGCCGTGGCGCGCGGCTACCTGATCGGCTCCGGCTGGAAGGATTACCAGGCCACCGGCACGGTGTGCGGGATCGCGCTGCCGGCCGGCCTGCGCCTGGCCCAGCGCCTGCCGCGGCCGATCTTCACGCCTGCGGCCAAGGCCGAGTTCGGCCAGCATGACGAGAACGTCGACTTCGATTACGTGGTGGCGCAGGTGGGCGGCGAGCTGGCCGCCGAGCTGCGCCGGGTGACCCTCGCCCTATATCAGGAGGCGGCCGAATATGCCCGCGAGCGCGGCATCCTGATCGCCGACACCAAGTTCGAATTCGGGCTGGACGCGGCCGGCCGCCTGCATCTCATGGACGAGGTCCTGACGCCGGATTCTTCGCGCTTTTGGCCCGAGGACGGCTATGCCGAAGGCATCAGCCCGCCGTCCTTCGACAAGCAATACGTGCGCGACTGGCTGGAAACCCAGGACTGGGACAAGACCCCGCCGGCGCCGCGCCTGCCGGGCGAGGTCCTGCAGCGCACGGCCGCCAAGTATGCCGAGGCCCTGGAACGCCTGACGGGAAGGGCGCCATGACGGCGCCGGACAGCCCCGAACACGGCAGCCCTCTCGTGGAGACGGACGCCCAGCGGCAAGAGGGCGCGGCGGATTCGCCCGCGCCGCGCGTCGGCCTGATCATGGGTTCGTCCAGCGACTGGGACGTCATGCGCCATGCCGCCGCCGTGCTCGACGAGTTCGGCATTCCCTACGAATCCCGCGTGGTGTCCGCGCACCGTATGCCGCTCGACATGGTGGACTACGGCGCCCAGGCGCACGGGCGCGGCCTGCGCGCCATCATTGCCGGGGCCGGCGGCGCGGCCCACCTGCCGGGCATGATGGCGGCCCTCACGCCGGTGCCGGTGTTCGGCGTGCCGGTGCCCTCGCGCTACCTGCGCGGCGAGGATTCCCTGCTGTCCATCGTGCAGATGCCGCGCGGCGTGCCGGTGGCCACTTTCGCCATCGGCGAGGCCGGGGCGTCCAACGCCGCCCTGCATGCCGTCGCCAACCTGGCCATGACGGATCCCGATCTGCTGTGCCGGCTGCAGGATTACCGCGGGCGCCAGACCGAGGCCGCCCGCGCCATGACTGTCCCGCCGGTGGCGTCATGAGCGACGCACCGCCAGAGGCCGGGGGATCCGGCGACCGCGGCGCCGCGCTGCCCTCGGGCACGTGGCTGGGCATCCTGGGGGGCGGCCAGCTGGGCCGGATGTTCTGCCATGCCGCGCAGGCCCTGGGGTATCGCGTCGCCGTCCTGGATCCGGCCGAGGCCTGTCCGGCCGGCATGGCCGCCGACCGTCACCTGCGCGCCGCCTATGACGATCCCGAGGCGCTCGATCGCTTGGCGGATTTGTGCGCGGCGGTCAGTACCGAATTCGAGAACGTGCCCGCCGACAGCCTGCGCCGCCTGGCGCGGCGCGTGCGCGTCGCTCCCGGCGGCGACGCCGTGGCGGTGGCCCAGGACCGCATGGCGGAAAAAGCCTTCATCCGCGCGGCGGGCGTGCCCGTGGCGCCGTATGCCGAGGTGCGCGGCGAGGACGACCTCGCCGGGGCGCCCGGCGAGCTGTTTCCGGGCATCCTCAAGGCCGCGCGCCTGGGCTATGACGGCAAGGGCCAGGTGCGGGTCGCCGACCGCGCCCAGGCCCAGGCGGCGTTTCGCAGCCTGGGCGGCGTGCCCTGCGTGCTCGAGGCCCTGCAGCCGCTGGACTACGAGATCTCGGTCGTCGTGGTGCGCGACGCCCATGATGCGGTCGTCACTTTTTCGCCGTCGCGCAACACGCACCGCGACGGCATCCTGGCGCTGTCCCTGGTCGACGGCTCGGTCGACGCGCGCGTGGCCGACGCGGCCCGCGCCCACGCCGTGCTGCTGGCGCGCCGGCTGGATTACCAGGGCGTGCTGTGCGTGGAATTCTTCGTGCTGAAGGACGGCCGGATCGTCGCCAACGAGATCGCGCCGCGGCCGCACAACAGCGGCCACTACACGCAGGACGCCTGCCTGGTCAGCCAGTTCGAACAGCAGGCCCGGGTCATGGCGGGCCTGCCCATCGGCGATACCGGGCTGCTGCGCCCGGCCGCCATGCTCAATCTGCTGGGCGACCTGTGGTTCGGTCCGGACGGCGCGCGCCGCGAGCCCGATTGGGCCGCCGTGCTG
>Ga0182742_1001689_pt1 | contig 27035 bp, 23 predicted proteins | sample eDN5th37CBELigMG_FD_128880 | JGI IMG/M metagenome (GOLD analysis project Ga0182742, IMG submission 128880) | Enriched Miracle-Growth compost microbial communities from Emeryville, California, USA - eDNA 5th pass 37_C BE-Lig MG (version 2)... ...
AAATACAATCCATGATTGGCTTCCCGCCTTTATGGAGATGATCCTTCCCCCAGTTTTTAATGGCGAGCTCTCTTGTTTCAGGATTGTAACGAATCAACTTGTGATGAAGGATGAATCGATCCATTAGCGAATGAACACTTTCGATTGAATAGCCCATATCAAATGCCATTTGCTTTTTGGTAATTTTGTAGATTCCGATTTGCGTTGTCTGGGGATTCGTAAGCAGATATAAATAGAAGTATTTATCCTCCGGAGTAAGCTCTTCCGATACCATCGGATTCGTCCAAAATTCAGTACGCACCATTCGATATTTTGCCATCCTACCCACAATCCTTTCTCCTATAAAAATACCTTACATAATTGATATAGGGTTAAAGGGGAGAAGTGGACCGGTATTTTCTAAAAACTTGTGAATATTGTTTGACAAAGTTTGTTCGTAAAAATTTACTAGAAGGTTTCTAGGGATTATAGTCTAAAATATATAGCTGTTAGTTTTATATTATTCCCCGTACTTGAGGTTTTGGGTATGGTCAAAGTGACGTCGTGACCCGAGTTAGTTCCTTTTTAAAGAAGGGGAACAAAATGTTCTCTCGTCTTCATTACATCTCAGATGCTTCGAACCAACTCATCTTCCTCTGCTTCTCCACAAACCCAATCATAAAAAGGTATTGGTCGTTCAGAGATCTCCTTATAGATGTTTTTCCTTTCTGTTCTTTGGTCAAATGAATGCACCATGTTGAGGGCGGAGGCTTGGGCATTAGTATGGCGACAGTCACCACTCGAATTTTGTCGAATCTTGATAAGATTGTAGAAGTGAGAAAAATGCTAGATATAGATGCAGCTGAGTGGTTAGTTGTCAGTCTTCTTTCAGTTAAGGGGAGGAGATGAAACATTTCTTGAACTGATTCGAGAAGTTCTGAAGGGAGTTGTTCGTGAAATAACAGCATATTTCTTTCGAAAGAATGTTTTAGAATACATGAAAACCACCCAACGCCCTCGAAAGCATAAGGGTGGTTCTCAGAAAAAATAAACATTGATAACCATCACCCTGACGGTAGAGGTTGCAGGGAAAGGAGTTCTACCAACACGTCTCTCTTTTTATTGTATTTCCATTATATAGAGGAATATTCTGTCTGAGAAGAATCGGGTTTTGTCACAGTGACGTCCAAGTTTCAAAAGTCTCAAAATACGAATCAACTTCTTCCACTGCTTATTATTGGTACAACGCAATCTCCATCACTTTTAAAATCACCGCTTTCGGCTGTAATAGCTAATCATTTAACCAGCACAACAATTGCTGTTTCGCATTCACATTTGTAACCTCGAATCCATTCGCATCCCAAAAATCAAAAACCTCTTTTCACGGCTCTGTTTCTGGATTGCTCTCTATTTCTTGGGTAAAGATACAAAGATACCCTCAGTGCCAAAAAACATTTCTTCTTGTTTACACAAGGATTCATATAGGCTACGAATCTACTGTGCAACATATTGTGATGCATGGTGAATCGATCCATAATGAATGAAGACTATCAATTGAATAGCTGTTTTTTTTGTAATTTTGTAGATACCAATTTTCGTAGTCTGAGGATTCGTAAGCAGTTTAAATAAAAGTACTTATCCTCTGGCGTAAGCTCTTCCTAAACCATCGGGTTCGTCCAAAATTCAAAACACACCCTGCGATATTTTGCCATCCTTAACCACATCCTTCCTACAATGAAAATTCCTTATAGGAGTAAGGAGAGGAGCGGATGGGGTCATTCCTTAAGTCGTTTGAATGTTATTTGACAATGTATATAAAAGATAACCAATTATAGATAATAAAAGTGAATAAAGAGGACTTTCAGTCTTTTCGATTGAATTAGAATTGTTTGTTTTATAATTTAGTGGGGAGGAGCAACTTGCCAATCAAACGTACTGTCCTTTGCCCTCTAAATATAAACCCTTGATTAATGAATAGGGTTAAGCTAAAGCGTAGTACTTATTCATACAAGCCATAAAAAGAACTGAAGGGATTTTTAATAGAAGAAAGAATTAAATACCTTTCCCAATGCTACCGTCAAAATAATTTTAAAAAAAGAGTCAGATAATTAGAAAATTTTTATTGACGGAAGCGTTTTCATCAGGTATTATAAAAATAATTAAAACGTTTCAAAAATATAAAATAATAAATTGTAACGTTTTAAATTAGGAGAGTAATATATATGCCAACAATCAAAGATGTCGCAAAGCTTGCAGATGTATCTATTGGTACAGTGTCTCGTTACATGAATGGGTATAAAATTAAAGAAGAAAATAGACAAAGAATTGAGGAGGCGATTGAATCCCTTGATTTTAAACTAAATCCGATGGCTCGAGGGTTAAGAACGAATAAGACATTTACTGTGGGGGTTTTAATTCCACGAATTACGGATATTTTTTGTACACAAGTAATCGAAGGGATAGAAGAAGTCCTTAATCCCTTAAATTATGGAATTGTTGTTTGCAGTGCCAATGACAATTTACAACTGCAAACGGAGAAATTAAATTACTTGAAAGATAAATATGTGGACGGAATAATCGTCATGCCAGTTTCTTCTTCTGATTTTAATGCAGAGGAAGTAGTAGATGGTAATACTCCAATTGTGCTGATTGATCGCCTTGTTAAAAATTTTGAAATGGATGCAGTGATAAGTGACAATATTAACGGTTCTTATAGTGCAGTGGAGATGATTATTAACAAAGGACATAGGAAGATTGGTATTATTGCCGGTCCACAGGAAATCTTTACCGCACAGGAGAGACTAACTGGTTACCTACGTGCTCATAAGGATTTTAATATTGAAGTTAATGAAAACTATATCGTCCATTCCTCATATACGAAAGAGGGAGGAATGGAAGCGATAAAAAAGCTGTTGGATTTATCAGATCCGCCAACTGTTATTTTTACTACTAATTATCCGACAACTGTAAACTCAATGAAAGTTCTATTAGAAAGAGGACTTAAGATTGGGCAGGAAGTTTCCCTATGCGGCTATGATCAAACAGATCTTTTTCAAATGTTCCACCCTCCACTATCAGTAGTAGTCCAGCCATCTCGTGAAATTGGAATTAATGCAGCGGAAATTTTATTAAAGAGGATGAAAAATGATCAAAGCAGATTTCCTGAGATTCGTCGCTTAAAAACCCAACTCATTTCAACTAAATCGGTAAAAACACTTTTATAAAGGTAATGAATTGTAGAATGGAGGAACATGAAATGAAAATGCAAAATTTTAAAGAAAAAGATGCTAGAGTCATTAAGAAATTTATTGAATTTCGAAAAAATAACAACTTTAATAAGTCTCAAACATTAAATCTGTCTTGGAGCAACTGGGGTTTTGGGCCAGAACCCTTAGAAGTTACAGCGGAACGTTTGGCGAAATATAATGTTGGTTATATTGAACTTCATGGGAATCGTTATGGCGATGATTTAGGATATAAGACACAGGAGACAAAAAAGATTCTTGATCATTACGGGATAAAGGTATCTGGTGTTTGTGGAATGGTATCCCCTGAATCAGAATTAGCTAGTTCAAGTCCATTTGTACGCCAAAGAAGTATTGATTACTTCCGACGTAATATTGATTTGTGTCAGGAAATGGGAGGGTCATACATACTCTTTTCACCTGGGGCAGTTGGAAGGCCACAAAAGTATGACAATATTGAGGTTGAAAGGGCATGTGAAACAATTAAAATTCTTGGCGATTATTTCGTAGAGAGTGGAGTACGTGGTGCACTTGAGCCAGTTAGGGCAGATGAAGTAAGTCTTTGCCATACATTTGCGGATGCGAAACATATGATTGATATAATTGATCACCCAGGAGTCCAGCATATTGCAGGTGATGTATTCCATATGATGCTTAGCGAGTCACATATCGCAGAAACTATCCTTGAGTATGGCCATATGATGATTAATCTTCACATGGCTGATTCTAATAGACGTGCTTTAGGTACTGGTATGTTGGACCTTGATTTAATCCAGATGGCTCTTTATGTAGTTGGTTACAACAATGATACAGCCTTCTGTTCAGCGGAGCCACTTGGTACTGGAGCTAATCCATACGTAGCAATGCATGAAGTGTCAGATCCAAGTTTACTGGATGAATTGGTAAGACAAACATCCGCTTACTTCTATGAAAGAGAAGGCGAGTTATTAAATGCATCTGAATCGGAACTGGAACAATTATTGACATTTTCCCATCTTACTAAATAAGTAAAATCTTACTAAGGCGATTATATTAAATGTTTGAGTTTAGGCATTTAGTATAATCGCAGATTAACATTTTTATAGAGGCATGCTTTGGAGGTGAAATTAAGATGTCACAAGATTATGTTCTTCAAATGAAGGATATATCAAAATCCTTCCCTGGTGTTAAAGCTCTTCAAAATGTAAGTTTGTTGGTTAGGCCAGGTAGTGTTCATGCTTTAATGGGAGAAAATGGTGCAGGTAAGTCTACCCTTATGAAAATTCTTATTGGATTACATCTCGATTATGAAGGGGAAATTATCTTCAAGGGACATAAGCTAGTCCATAAGAATATAAAAACTGCACTAGATGCCGGAATCTCGATGATACATCAAGAATTGACTTATGTGCCTGAATTGACCGTTGCGGAGAATCTTTTTTTAGGAAATGAGCCTAGATATAAATGGCTTGGGGTGGTTGATTCTAAAAGCTTACGCAAAAAAGCAGAAGAAATATTGAATCAAATTGGTGTCCAACTCCCTCCTGATAAGCTGATGAGTGAATTAAGCGTTTCAGAAAGACAAATGGTAGAGATTGCGAAAGCGGTTTCGTACGAATCCGATGTCATTATTATGGATGAGCCAACTTCAGCCATTTCTGATCGAGAGGTAGATAGTCTCTTTAATATTATCAACGATTTGAGATCAAGGGGCGTTTCCATTATATATATATCCCATAAAATGGATGAAATTTATCGGATTGCCGATGAATTTACCGTCTTGAGGGATGGCACATATGTAGGGACTCATTCTATTAAAAATGTAAATCAAGATAAAATGATTTCTATGATGGTGGGACGTGAATTATCAGACTTATTTCCAGTATGGAAATCCGAGTTAGGTCCAGTAGTGTTATCTGTAAAAAACTTGACCAGAACTAATAAATTCCAAAATGTAAACTTCGAGCTTCGAAAGGGAGAAGTATTGGGGATTGCAGGGTTAATGGGTGCTGGTAGAACGGAACTAGTTAGTTGCATCTATGGACTAGATAAGCCAGATGGAGGGGATATATTTGTCCATAATAAAGAGGTCTCCATCAAAAATCCAAAAGATGCAATTTGGAATGGGATTGCACTCGTAAGTGAGGATAGGAAAACACAAGGGTTAGTATTAGGATTATCAGTTAAGGAAAATATCATGCTACCTAATTTAAAACTATGCAGTAACAAGTATGTGATATCTGAAAGAAAAGAACGAGAAGTTGCTGATTCTATCATTAAGGAGTTGTTGATTAAAACACCATCGAGAAACCAAACCGCCAATAATTTAAGTGGTGGAAATCAGCAAAAAATCGTTATAGGTAAAGCTCTTCTAAGTAACCCAGATATTCTTATACTTGATGAACCTACAAGAGGAATCGATATAGGGGCAAAATCAGAGATTTACAAGCTTATTGCAAATTTAGCTAAACAGGGAAAAGCCATTATCGTTGTTTCCTCGGAACTACCAGAAATAATGGGAATATCTGATCGAATTCTTGTATTACATGAAGGAAAAGTAACCGGAGAGCTAAGTAAAGATGAGGCAAGTGAAGAAAAGATTATGAGTTTGGCATTTGGCAAATAACAGCAATATTTATCCTTAAATAGGGGAGTTATAAATATGGAGGGAAAGATTAATACAAGTTTATCGCCTAAGAATGAATTTAAGTTAAGTGTAAGCGCTATATTGAAGAAATATTATCTTCTAATAGCTCTATTAATCTTATGTGTTGTATTTTCTATTGCTTCGCCTGTTTTTATTACAGAGAGCAATATCCTGAACATTCTCAACCAGGTTTCTATTAACGCTATATTGGCCATTGGCGTGACATTTGTCATATTAATAGGCGGAATTGATTTAGGGTTGGGTTCTTATGTGGCACTAACTGGGTGTTTAGCAGCTTTCCTTGCCCAAACCAATGATGGAATATTTCTTCCTTTGTTAGTTGGGATATCTGCTGGCCTTTTGATTGGTTTTGTTAATGGGTTAATTGTTACTAAAGGGAAATTGGCAGCTTTTATCGTTACATTGGGAATGATGACGATTGCCCGTGGTGGAGCATTGGTAATAAGTGAAGGAAGACCAATTTCAAATTTATCAGAATCTTTCAATAACATAGCTGGTGGGAAGCTTTTGGGAATACCAAATGCTATCTTTATTGCACTTTTTGTCTTCTTAATTGCCCACTTTATCCTTAAGAAAACGATTTTTGGTCGATATGTTTATGCGGTAGGTGGTAATGAAGAGGCATCAAGAGCATCTGGTATAAAAATAAATAATATTAAGATGTATGTCTATATTCTTTGTGGGGCACTTGCTGGTCTAGCGGGAGTAATTCAGGCTTCTCGGATTACATCAGGTCAACCCAGTATTGGGGTAGGGTATGAATTAGATGCGATTGCTGCAGCAGTTATCGGTGGAACCAGTTTGTCTGGTGGAACAGGGATGGTGACAGGGACCATTATTGGAGCTCTTATTATTGGAGTTATCAATAATGGTCTGGATCTACTAAATGTCCCATCCTATTATCAACAAATTATTAAAGGATTAATTATCATAGGGGCACTGCTCTTAGATCGTAAAACTAGTAAATAATAAATTTATATTATAACAAAATTGCTTGGGGGGGAAAATGATGAAAAAATTATTATCTTTAGTCTTCAGTTTTGTACTTCTTTTTGCATTAGCAGCTTGCGGCAGTTCTAGTTCAGGTGGAGAAGGAGATGGCTCTGATAGTGGAATTACTATCGGTGTAACAATGAATAACCTTTCAACGGAGTTTTCTGCAAATCTTGCCAAGGGTGTAGAGGATGCTGCAAAAGAACGTGGTGTCGAAGTAATTGTAAATGATGGTCAAGGGGATCCTAGTAAGCAAAATCAGCAAGTAGATACATTTATTGCTCAAGAAGTCGATGCAATTATTATCCAGCCACTTGACACAGAAGCATCATCTCCAGCTATTGAAAAAGCTAAAGAGGCAGGTATTCCGATAATCAATATTAACTCTGTAACAACTGCTGAGCCGGATGCTTTTGTAGGTTCAAGAGATGAAGAATCTGCAGAGTTAGCAATAGACTTTATTGCAGAGCAAATTGGAGGCAAAGGGAATATTGTCATGATGCATGGTCGTGCAGGGCAATCTGCAGAAATTAAAAGAACGAATGGCGCTGTTGAACAATTAAAGAAGCATCCTGAAATGAGTATCATAGCGGAACAAACAGCTGATTGGGATAGAGAAAAAGGATTAACTTTAATGCAAAACTGGCTACAGGCACATAAAGGTAAAATAAATGCTGTTTTCGCTCAAAATGACGAAATGGGATTAGGAGCTTTAAAAGCCGTTGAAGAAGCAGGATTACAAGATGACATCATTGTTGTCAGTGTAGATGCTATAGCTGATGCGTTACAAGCTGTCAATGATGAAAGATTAAATGCAACCGTTTTCCAAAATGCTATCGGACAAGGGGAAGGATCCATCGATACGGCTCTAAAAATTATTAACGGTGAAGACTATGAAAAAGAAGTGTTTATTCCTTTCGAACTAGTAACGAAGGATAATATTGAAAATTACTTAAATTAATTAAATTAGGAGACTCAGTTTTATATTTACTGAGTCTCTCTATCTTAAAAGGGTTTTAAATTGGAGGAGTCGGGATTTGAAAAAGCCCAGAATTGGAATTGTTGGACTTGGTGATATTGCCCAAAAAGCCTATTTGCCCATCCTCTCAAAGGAAGAGAATTGGACACTAGTAGGTGCATTTACTCCTAATTCTAAAAAGCTTAAAGATATTTGTTCTAACTATCGCATAAATGCCTTTCAAAATCTGAATAATTTATATCAAAGCTGTGATGCTGTGTTCGTTCATAGCTCCACATCCTCCCACTTTGAAATTGTGCGAGAGTTATTGTCACAAGGAAAGGATGTATACGTCGACAAGCCTCTGGCTGAAACAGTGGAGCAAGCTGAAATATTAGTAGATTTAAGCCAGAAGTATAAAAGAAAATTAATGGTCGGATTTAATAGGAGATTTGCACCCTTATATATTAAGGCAAAGGAAATGTGTCAAGCTGTAGCATGGATTCGAATCGAAAAATGCCGAATAAATAAAATCAATCCAGTTTATTTTGAAGATTCATTAGTCGACAGCTATATTCATTTAATTGACATGGCTCGATGGATGACTGACGGTACGATAACTTTAGGAAGCGGAACTATTAAAGTAAACGAATGTAAAAATTTAGTCTATGCCCACCATGGGTTTCGATGTCCGGATGGAGAGCAGGTTTTCACTGGTTTCCACCGAAAGGCTGGTACTGGATTAGAACTTTTGGAAATTGTAGACATAAACAAAATTGTCCGAGTGAAAAATCTTCACACTTTTGAAACGGAAGAGGAGGGTGAATTAAAAATATCCGAGACCGGTTCATGGACAAACACTTTAAAGAATAAGGGATTTGTAGATGCTGTCCATCATTTTATAGAGTCAATCCAAGGAGACACATCTCCAGTGGTAGATGGACTGGAAGCTCTAAAAAGCCAGCAATTGCTTGAGACAATTATTAAATATTAAGATGAAAAAATTTTTGCGGATAAATTGAAACGTTTCAAAAATGAATAAAGGAGGTTGATCAAATGGCCGAAATTATTACAATCGGTGAAATCCTTGCAGAGGTAATGGCAAATAATATTGGTCAAACTTTTGACGAGACTGGTGAGTTTAAAGGTCCATATCCAAGTGGTGCACCGGCCATTTTCATTGACCAAGTGGCGAAAACAGGAAGTTCATGTTCGATTGTTTCTAAAGTAGGAAATGACGGCTTTGGCAGACTAAATATTAATCGTCTATCGCAGGATGGAGTGGACGTATCCTTTATTGGGACTGTTCCCGAACAGGTTACTGGGATTGCCTTTGTCACATATAAAGAAAATGGTGACCGCGATTTTATTTTTACAACCAAGAATTCAGCGGCAGCAAAAATCAATCCAAGTGATGTTAGTGAGGACCATTTTAAAGGATGTAAATATTTTCATATTATGGGGTGTTCCATTTTTAATTATGAAATGATTGCAGTGTTTAAAAAGGCTATCTCACTAGCAAAAAAGAATGATGTTCTCATTTCCTTCGATCCAAATATTCGTAAAGAAATAATGGAGGACAAAGAGATTAAAGCATTCATTCTTTATGCCCTTGAGAACTGTGATATTTTCCTTCCAGGTGAAAATGAGTTGAAGTGGATCACGGAGATTGAGGATGAAGAAATTGCTGTTAAATCGATTTTAAATCAAAACACCCAATATGTGATTGTCAAAAAGGGAAGTAAGGGTTGTAAGCTTTATGAGCAAAAGAGATTCATTGAAATAGAACCTTATCAAGTGGAGGAGGTTGACCCCACGGGGGCTGGTGATAGTTTCGCTGGGACCTTCATTTCATTACTTAATCAAGGTAGGTCGGTAGAAGATGCTCTTGAATATGCCAATGCTGCTGGGGCAAATGCCGTTTTGAAAAAGGGGCCAATGGAGGGGACATCTACTCTTGCGCAGTTAAACCAGTTTATGAAAGAGAAGGAGAGGAATCTCTCTTTAAGCTAATACATTAGAAAATGGGGATTAACATGATAACCACATTTACTTTAAATGCTGCTATTGACAAATGTTACCGAGTCGACGGATTACAATTCAATAAGGCAAACCGGGTTAGCAATTTTACAGCTGTCCCTGGAGGAAAAGGAATTAACGTCGCAAAAGTGGTTCATGCACTGGGAGCCGAAGTGGTAGCCAGTGGTTTCCTTGGTGGAACCAATGGACTATTTATTGATAGTGGACTAAAGGAAATGAAAATAATGAGTGATTTTGTTTGGACGCAGGGGAATTCAAGAGAAACAATTTCCGTAATTGATTCTGAAACAGGGACAATAACCGAGTTTCTTGAAAAAGGACCTGTGTTGAGAGAGGGAGATGTTGTTAATCTTACAGACAAACTATTCGAACTATCTAAGAAGAGTAAGGTTATTACATTTTCAGGGAGTATCCCTGAAGGTGTCACACCAGTAGTCTATGCAGATATGATTCAAGTGGCCAAAAAATTGAAAGCATTAACAATCCTTGACACCAGTGGTCAATCACTTTTAGAAGGATTAAAGGGAACTCCAGATATTTGTAAGCCGAATATTGACGAATTGGAGCAATTGTTAGGATTTCGCCCTGTAAACAAAAGGGAAATAGCGAAATCCGTGACTCCACTTATCGAAACAGGGATTAGGATGGTCATCGTCTCGATTGATAAGGATGGGTCAATCGTAGTAACTAAGAATGGATCTTGGCATGTTGCTCCTCCAGTGGTAAAGGTTGTTAATACTGTTGGTTGCGGAGATTCATTAGTAGCGGGAATGGCTTATTTTATCGATAAATATGGATTTCCTGAATCAAATGAACAAGTTGAGCGAGCTGTGAAATTGGCAACTGCAGTTTCCGCATCGAATGCGATGAATTGGGCCGCGGGGAGTATCCGAGTAGATGAGATTGATTGTTTATTAGAGATGGTGAATATTGTAAGACTAGAATAATATATGTAAAGGATGTGTTTTCTGATGAGTTTAGTTTCATCAACCCCACTATTAAATGAAGCCCGAAAAAATGGATATGGAATTGCAGCGTTTAACATTCATACACTTGAAATGCTTCAAGCGATAGTTGATGCAGCAGAGGAAAGTAATGCGCCGCTAATCCTCCAGACAACGGTAGGAACAGTAAAGCACTTAGGAATCGATTATATTGTAGCAGCGGCAGAAACTGCAGCTAAAAAGGCACGCATTCCTATTGCGCTTCACTTAGATCATTGTCAGGACTTCGATCTAATTATTCAGTGCATAAGAGCTGGTTATACATCTGTTATGATTGATGCTTCGATGCACCCTTTTGAAGAAAATGTCAGAAGAACCAGAAAGGTCGTTGAGGTTGCAAGGGCATTAGGAGTAAACGTAGAAGCGGAGTTAGGCAAGGTCGGGGGGGTTGAGGATGATATCATTGTGTCTGAAGCAGATGCTATGCTGGCTGTCCCTGAAGAATGTGAGGAGTTCATTGAATTGACAGGTGTAAATACATTAGCACCAGCAATCGGAACAGCTCATGGCATTTATAAGGGAGAACCTAAGATCGACTTTCAAAGGATTGAAGAAATAGCAAAGAGAGTGAGTGTTCCACTCGTATTGCATGGTGGTTCAGGAATTCCTGAGGGAAAATTAATGAAGTGCGTCTCATTAGGAATGTCCAAGGTAAATATTGCAACGGAGATAAAGAATACTTTTTCAGAATCCATAAGGCAATCGTTTCTAACTAATCCCAATGAGCTTGACCCTAGAAAATATATGGTGCCGGCAAAAGAGGCAGTTAAAAAACTTGCAATCGAAAAGCTTACCCTATGCGGTAATATAGGGAAAGCCAATGAGGTTACCTTGGTATAAAGGGGTACTAGCAAAGCAAACTTTTAAAATACTTAAAAGATTTTTAACTCAGGGTATCGGTGCTTATCACCACTCGACGAACCTAGGCTTTATAAGCTTAGGTCTTTTCACTTTATCATTGCGGAGTGTCTCAGAAGTTTAGGGAATTGGACAGTTTTATTTTGAAGTTTCGTTAGATGGTGATGCCTAGTGTCACCACCCGATATTTGTGTCGAGAATTGTAGATTGAGAGAATGGATATAAAATGATATTGATGCCATTTGGAGCAGGTAGGTGCCTATTAAGATTATTTAATGAATCCGATATCCCTTTGAATTTACCAAGTAACTGTATTTTTCATTTGGGGGAACAGTGACTAGGCACAACCAGAGTTTTCCGAAATTGGTTTTGAACTAACATTTAATTAAGTTCAATATAAAGAGAGAAGCCCGTTCTAAGAATTCAAACAGGCTTCTCTCAGTTATATATATGTTTTTACGTTTTCTCAGTTTGAGTCTGTGCTCGCAAAAATCCCATGACCCCACCGTACTCAATTAAGTCTTTTATCTTTTTAGGAATAGGGGAGCAAGGAAGGGTAACGTTTTTGGGGGTTATCGTTACTTGCTCCGAACCCCAATCTAAAGTTAAAGTATCCCACCGATCAACATAATTGGTAATCCCGGGGCATTCAATAAGGGGAAAGCCATTATTTGTTTCCCCTCTGTAAAAGCCTGGAGAAAACGATTCAGCAATTACAGCATTAATCCCTAGTGCACGTAAAGCGATAAACGATGGATAATGGGGATGCCCATAACCAAAGTTTTCTCCTCCAACTAGGACGTCGCCCTCCCTTACTAACTTGGCAAACTCCGGATCATAGTCTTTCATACAGACTTCTTTTAGCCGTTCAACATCTTTAATTTTAATATTGTCAACTCCGACAATTAAATCGATATCAAAGTTGTGCTCAGTAAAAACCCAGGCGGCACGTCCGCTAATAATAGGAAGCATTTTTTTCACCTCTCTTAATTAGATTAAAATAGGGTTCGAGGATCCGTGATTTTCCCCGTAATGGCTGCTGCGGCAATTGAGTAGGGGCTACCTGTATAGATGCTAGCTTTATTGCTGCCCATACGCCCTGGAATGTTCAATGTACCGGTTGTCATTGCATTCTCTCCTTCGACTAGTGCTCCCATTTGTCCAATGCAAAAGTCACAACTCGGAAAGCTAAGCAAGGCACCTGCGTCGATTAGTTTTTGCGATAGACCAAGCTTTGTCATTTCGCTTTGAATTTTATTAGAAGTTGGGACGGCATAAAGTCTGAAACCATCAAGAATTTGGTGGTCTCCTAGAATCTCAACGGCCTGTTGAAAATCTTTTACTCTACCACTTGCACAAGAACCGATATAACCCACTTGAATTGGCGTTCCAAGGACCTCACTAATTTTTACCGTATTGGCGGGTGAGGGAGGAGCAACGACTACAGGTTCTACTTCATTAAGATTGATTGTAACCGTTTTCTTATATGTCGCATCTGAATCCGGGTAGATATCTTGATATTCGTCGGCAACACCATGATTATATAAATAGTTGTAAGTCGTCTCATCTGTCTCCATAACAGCAGAAACGCCACCCAAAAACATCGCCAAGTTACAGAGAGTCATTCGCTCATCCATATTTAGACTCTTAAGTCCTTCACCGCCATATTCAATCATGCTTGAGCGGCATCCGGCTGGACCAATTTTTTCAACAATTGAATGAAAGACATCCCGACTTGTCACGCCACGCTCTAGCTTTCCTTTCAATTCAATGCGAACTGTACCTGGGACAACCAATGACATTTTTTGTGTAGCAAAAGCTTCGATCATTCCATTCCGAATCCCAATTCCCATTGCGCCTAATGCCCCGATGGTACTGATGTGTCCATCAAAGTGAACGATCAAACGACCAGGCTTTACATAACCAAGTTCAGAGATTACTTGGTGTCCAATTCCTTTTCCTTCATAGAGACTGAAGCCATAGTTTTTCGCAAACCTTCTAGTAATCTCATGAACTTGCTGTTGTTTCGGTGTTCCTGCAGGATAAAAATGATCAATAAATAAAACATATTTTTCTGGGTTTTGTACTTGGGTGATTCCTAGTTCATTCATTTGTTCTTCGTATTTGTCGACATAGCCAGGAAAGTCGTATGCTGTAATGATGTCCGGAGAGAAAATCTTCTCATCACCAGCAAAGACAGATGCCCCATATTTTTTTGATAAAATCTTTTCAACAATGGTTTGCCCCACTTGTTTCCCACCCCTTTTATTTTTCGTTAACCTGAGTCAATGACTTAGGTAAATTATATAAGAGGGAAATGGGATTATCAACAATAAAATTGAATTTTCTAAATTTAACCTTACAATCCTGTTTAGGATAGGAGGGAGTTAATGAAGGTCTTTAGTTGTTTTTCTCCTCTTTCAATAAAGGGGAATTTTCCGCGTGTAAGGCACCAATCTAAGTATAGACCTTTGTAAAAACAGAGTAACATTTCCGCTAATTCTTCTGAGGAAACAGGTGGATTAAACTCTCCTTTTTCTCTTCCTTCTTTAATTAGTTGATTTACAATCTGATAAATAGTTCTTTCCTTGCCCATAATGATGGAAGTTGAGTCGTCATCAAAATTTGATAACTGACTATATAGGACGATAGACAAAAACTTATGGCCTAATTTTTCAGTGAAAATGAGCCCTTCTTTTAAAACAGCAAGGAGTTTTATGGAACAATCTAACTCAGTTGGCAACGCTCGATAAACAATATCATAATGTTCATCAATCTTATTATAGTGCTCGAAGATGACTTCGTCCTTGGATTTAAAGTAGGTATAGAATGACCCTTTAGATGTGCCAGCTTTAGCGGTAATTTCATCTATATAAACATTTTCAAATCCCTTCTCTTTAAATAAGGAAATTGCGCTTTCGAAAATGGCTTTTTTGGTTTCGAGTGCTTTTCTTTGTCGGTTGGTTAATTGCTGTCCTTTCACGTTAATCACTCCTATTTTTATAATTTTTTAAAAATTCTTAATTGAAATAAACTACTACCTATACTATAATTGACCTAAGTCATTTACTCAAGCCATTGACCTAAGTTAGTTAATTTTGCGAATAGGACTCAGAGGATTAAAAAAGTTTTGGAGGTGAGAACCCATAATAAGGGACAAAGAAAGTACTTTTATAGCGAATTATGAAAGCGCTTAAATGATGACGAGGGGGATTAAGATGAAAAAAAGCCAACGTTATTTACTGGTTAGTATTCTATTATTTGTGATTTTTGTTTTAGCTGCATGTGGGGGAGAGACGACTTCAACTGATGAGGGTTCTAATGATTCTGGAGAAAAGATTACCTTAAGGGTAACGAGCGCATTGGCTCCAACTCATGGGCAGTGGGAAGGATTCTTTGTACCGTGGATGGAGCAGGTAACTGAAGAGTCAAATGGTAGAGTAGAGTTCGTTACGTTTACCTCCGGTGAGTTGGTGGAAGCAGGGAATGAGCTTGACGCTTTAAATGAAGGGACAGTTGATATTGCTGCACCACTTTTACCTATCTATGATCCACAGCGTTTTCCTCTTTCTGAGGTTTCAATGTTGCCATTAACTAGTTCTGACCCAATTATCGCGGGTCGTGCCTACAATAAATTGGTAACAAGTGACCACAAATTTAGTAATGGTCAAACGTTCCAAGAAATGGAGTACGGGGAACATGGAATTAAGGCATTTGGACCAACTATCTCACAAGAATATTCCATCTCTACGACTGGTCTAGAGTTTAATTCGCCAGCAGACCTAAAGAAAGCAAAACTACGTACACCTTCTAGAATCCACGAAATTTATTCGAAACATGTTGGAATCAACTCTGTTACAATGCCTACTTTTGATTTATTTGATGCGATGAGCCGTGGGGCAATTGATGGGAGTTACTTATTTATCGCCGATTGGACTGGATATGGATTCCAGGAATTATTTAAATACACAATTCAAGGTATTAATCTTGGACATTTTGGTTCTGTACTCGCGATGACCGAAGATAAGTGGAATAGTATTCCGGAGGATATCCAACAAATTATGATTAAAGCAATGGATGACCACCGTGATGCTGGATCCCAATTGTGGATTGACCGCTCCGCAGAGATTATCGAATCCACAAAAGCAGAAGGTGCTAAATTTGTTCAATTAGAGGACGCTGACCCTGAGGTAAAGAAAGTGCTAGAAGATGGATTAGTTAAAACCTGGCACGACTTTATTGATCTTTTAGAGGAGCAAGGAGAGCCAGGTAAAGAAGTAGCTATCCTTTGGAGAGATTACCTGATAGAAGAAGGTGGGTCTGTCCCAGAAGAAATTATGGAATTAGAGTAGGAATTTCACCTGGGAACGAGGGGATTCCTTCTCTTCCCGGTGAAACATTTCATTATTAAGGAGGTAGAGCGATGCCAGATGTTCTGCTGATGGTCATTATACTTGGCCTTTTTACTTTATTATTGCTAGCAGGTTTGCATATCCATTCATTACTTCTAGCAATTGGAATCATAGGTCTTGTACTGCTTGAAGGTCCTTCGATTATTAGTGGATTCTTGCGTGCAGATCCTTTCTCACAGGTCGCTAGTTATACCTTGACCACCATCCCGTTGTTTGTTTTAATGGCTCAATTTATTATGAATGCCGGCATCGTTCAGGATGCGTTTACGATGGTTTATAACTTCTCTAAAGGGAAAGCGGGATTATTAGGCAGTATGACGGTTGTTGTGGGCGGGCTGTTAGGAGCTGTATCTGGTTCCGGAACGGCTACAGCTGCTTCACTTGGTCAAGTCGCTGTTCCGGAGTTGCGAAACTATGGCTTCAAAAAGGAAATAGCGGGTGCTATTGCTGCCGTGAGTGGTTCTTTGTCGGGGATTATCCCGCCTAGTATTACCCTAATTTTATATGGTGTCATAACGGAAACTCCTATTAGTGATTTATTTATCGGTGCAATTATCCCAGGGGTATTAATGATGTTTGTGTTTATCATTTGTATCCTGTTCGCGCTAAGAAAATCTAGTTCAGGGGTAATAGATAAAGGAACTTTTTCTGCCAAGAGTCTACCTTTATCAAAGGTAATCGTGGTCATTGGAGTTGGTGTATCCAGTGCGCTCATCATTTTTGGTGGGATTTATACAGGGGTGATTACGCCAACAGAAGCAGGTGCTGTTGGAGCATTTGTTGCCTTCATCAGCGCATTATTGTTAGGGAAGGTAAATAAATCGTTTATTATCAACTCGGTAAAAGATACAGCAAAAGTAACTGGAATGGTCATCATCATTATTATTGGGGCGAAGATTTTTAGCCGGTTCATGTCCTTGTCACTTTGGCCAAGAAAATTGGTTGAACTCTTACAGCCGCTGTTAGAATACCCGGTTCTCGTTCTGATTTTATTATCAGCTATCTTCTTTATTCTTTTTATGTTTATTGAGGGAGCAGCAGTAATTCTCATGACATTGCCTGTCTTGTTACCGGTTATTGAATCACTTCAAGTTGATACGGTATGGTTCGGAGTGTTTATTTGCGTCATTAGTACACTAGGCTTGATGACACCACCAGTTGGCTTAAGTGTCTATGCGGTTGCGGGTGCTAGTAAGCTTTCGGTTGAGAGTGTCTTTCGTCATACGACGGCATACTCCATTGTGGTAGCCATTATCGTTTGTGGTGCAATGATTTTAATACCGGAAATTGTTTCGTGGTTACCAGGGACAATTAACTAAGAGAGGGGTGAGGGCATTGAGAGTCGCCTGGCTAAAATCGTATGAGGTGTTTGGGAAGGTTAAATTACTAGGGATGATTTTAAGTGGTGTTGGGATATTTGGCATGATGGGCTTTATTGTTTTAGAGGTCATCATGCGAAACCTTTTTAATTATTCCATACCAGGAAACTATGAAATGGTCCAAAACTATTTTATGCCTGTTGTTACGTTACCGGTTATTGTTTATGCCTTTAGTGAAGGGGTTCTCCCAAGGATCAATATGGTGATTTCTAAATTCAATTATAAGCTTCAAAAAGGGGTGCTCTTGCTTTTGTTGCTTGTGGAAATTGCTGTTTTTACTTTAATGGCTTTTTATGGTTGGCAGTATGCAATCAGTGGGATGGAAGCTGGGGATGCTTTCCCAGCTAGTGGTTCGATGTATCCAATCTATCCATTTTATTTCTTAATCCCAATTGGCTTTGGGATGCTCGTTGTTGAAATGGTTTTCCTCTTTGGGAAGAATCTCATGGATAAGGATGTATCCTTCACTGTTAGTGAAAATAAAAATGAGGAGTTGTATGTATCATGAGTTTATCTTTACGTGAATTACTTGAAACAAAAGAAATTATTTTTACAGCAGGAGCAGGAGATGCTTTGACAGCAAAATTAATTCAGGAAACATCGGGGATTGACGGAGTCTTATCGAGTGGTTTCGCTATTTCGGCTCAGCAACTAGGGCTTCCAGATGTAGAACTTTATACTAGAAGTGATAATGCATATGCGGTTCGGAATATGTGCTCGATCATTAAAAAGCCGTTGATTGCTGATATTGATACTGGGTATGGGAATGCAGTAAATGTAATTCATTCTGTTCATGAGTTTGAACGAGCGGGTGCAGCAGGTGTCATCATCGAGGATCAGATCAGCCCTAAGCGTTGTCCAATTTGTGTCGATGAAACGAATAATATTTTACCCCTTGAAGAGTCCGTTGGAAAAATTCGCGCAGCTGCAGAAAACAAGTTAAATAAGGATACGGTTATTATTGCTAGAACAGATGCAACTGAGTTTGATGAGGCTGTCAAACGAGCAAAAGCCTATTATGAAGCAGGAGCTGATCTTGTTCAACCTATCTCTAGGGCCTTTTCAACAAAAGAAGAGGTTAAAAGGTTTATAGAAACGGTAAAGTGCCCAGTTTCACTTGTAATTGTTGGGTGGCTTGAGAACTTAACCGCTGAGGAGATTAGAGAAATTGGACCAAAAATTGCCCACTTTGCTTTAGCATCTGTTACCGCTACCCATGCTGCAATTAAAAACGTACTTGCGACAATAGGTGAAAATCAGTCTTCAGTTGGGACTTCTTCTTTAAGGACACCTCATGGAGAGATTGTAAATTTCTTAGGGATGAAACAAGTGTCGGAGCTGGAAGAGAAATATCTCCCAGCAGAGAAAGAATTGTTTACAAAATAGCAGAAGGCTGTAGAGAAGACAATCAGACATTTTTTTCTGGTTGTTTTCTTTGTTTATTGAGAGTTGGGGAATTTAGGGACCTATTGTAACTAGTGAATAATTAGGAAAACGAGAAAATTGATAATTTTAACCTTTGAGCGAAACAATCCACCCTTCTTGACGTTTTGGAAATAAATAGAACGGTTGGGGATGCTCAATCTTTGAAATAAGGAGAGTGTTCCAATCTAGATTCGTGATATAAAGTTTGAAACGTTAGTGAGGTTTATTGCTATTAGAAGAACAGAAATCCGTAGAATAATAATTTTATATAATAGAGGTATCGTATTGGTTAAAATCATTTCTTCATCTCCAACGTTTGGGAAGTATTCGAATGTACCGGTGGAACTATTGAAATCAAAGGGCTACGAGTTTGAGGTTTTGAATTATGAGATCACTTCTAATGAGGAAGAGTTCTCAAAGGCCATCAAAGAGGCTGATGGGTTAATTGTAGGTGTTGAGACAATCTCATCCGTTGTATTAAGCCAGGCGGCGAAGCTAAAGGTAATCGCTAAACATGGGGCTGGTGTTGATAACATTGACCTTGAAGCAGCAGCAGAAAAGAATATTGTGGTCACAAATGCCCCAGGGGCGAACCGGCATGCTGTAGCGGACATGGTATTTGGTTTGTTTTTATCTGTTGCTAGAAGCATACCAAAGGCCCATCAAGAACTGAAAACAAACAAATGGCCTCGTTATGTGGGCAATGAGATTTATCAAAAAAAGCTAGGTGTGATTGGTACAGGTAAAATAGGGAGGGAAGTCATTCGTCGTGCACAAGGCTTTAATATGAGAGTCTTTTGCTATGATCGATATCCTTCAGACGACCTGGAGCACAAGGGACTTGGAAAATATGTTTCCTGGCCAGAGTTGATTCAAGAAAGTGATTTTATCACAATCCATACAGACTTAAATAAGGAGTCCAAATCGTTGATAGGGAAAGATGAATTCTCGTTAATGAAGAAGAATGCTTTTCTTGTAAATACGGCTAGAGGGGGAATTGTTGATGAGCGAGCATTATATCAAGCTCTTAATAACGGTGATATTAAAGGGGCAGCACTAGACGTATTTGAGCACGAACCGCTCTTCGAAAGTCCTTTGCTTACACTTCAAAATTTCGTTGCCACCCCGCATATGGCAGGCTATACAGAAGAAGCACTCAGAGAAGTAGGAATGCTAACAGCACAGAATATCATTGACGTACTCGAACAAAGGCAGCCCGCTTTTGTTGTTTAGAATGGGACATAGGGACAGGTACATGTCTGTCCCCTCTATCAGAAGGACATGGGGGAGATTCTCCAGTCCCATTCGCCCTATGTTGTTGAGTTGTTAGGTTTCGGGTACCGAATTTTTGCTGGACTTGTAGAATGAGAGTTTGTATAAAAGGATATGGATGGCCCTCTTGCCTTGTAGCAAAATGCCATTCTATGTTTCCATATGAACAATGATAATGGCATTATCGCTTGTTCTTAACTGGTCTTATCTCAGGATTTAGAACGAATGTAAGAAAGGATAAGGGACAGTTCCACTAGTTTCTCACAGACTCCAAAATAAGTAAAATCAATTATGTAAATATGTAGAAACACAAAAAAGGCTCCGATTGTAGATATAGTGCTGTTTGTTCCCAATAACAAACTATCTACAAAAGGAGCACAAAAACGCATTACACTACCCTTTTGGTATCTTGATGATATTGAAATTGTAAAAGCAGAAGATAAACCTTTTCTTTTAGCTTGGGAGGAAGTGGAGAAGTACGCTTCGCTTAAAAAATTGGATATTAAAAAATCTGATGAACAGATCGATCCTCATTTCTTTGAGTTTTCTATCCTAAACGAAAACCAAATGTTTGCTAAAGGTAGCGTTGTTAAAATTGGTAGAAGGAATGGATTAATTAGTTATGTTTCCATTCCCGAAGAAAAAGTTGAAAACCACGAAGAGGATAAGGTCGTTGAAAATGTTGAAAAACCTGAAGCTACTGATCCCTCTGTAAAAAGTTCAGAAAGTACTAGTAAACCCACTTCTAAATCTAATTATTCGACTTTAAATGATTACGAAGGAAGGTGGGCAGATCCTAACGGAGTTCATTTTTTAACGGTGGAAAATGTAACAGAAACTTCTGCTGATGTTTGGTTTGATAGTTGTTCTAATAACTGTGCTCAGATTGCATCGGTTGGACCGATTTCAATTACCCCCGAAAACACTACTGTTTCGCATCACTATGATGATGATGGATGGGGGAGAAGTGGGGACCTAACGCTTACATTCCAACCCAATGGAATTATAGTTACTCATGAAGGGGAAGAGATAACTTTTTCTAAGGTCACGACATTAGATTAAAAACCTCAACTCTACAAAGAATGCACCGTTATAGGTTTTAGTTTGAGGAGCCATTTTAACAAATGATCCTAGAAGGCATAACAAACTTGGCAGACTAAACGCAAAAAAGTAAGGATTGTCTTGATTTACGAGACGATCCTTATTTTTTGCAGCAAATGAAAAAACCGCTCAGCAAAATTCCAGTTCAGGAAGTGCTCATTCAGTCATTCAGGCCCTTTGCATTTATATCTAGCTATTCTTCCTCTATCTCCCAATACATGTCTGTTCCAGTTAAATAATCAAAATTGAGTCCTGCAAAATAATACGTTCCTGTACTTGGCAATATACCAATTAGAGAGGAAACACCGAATCCTTTTGTTCGAGAAACTTCTCCATTTTTCCCATAAAGGGTGATTTCCACTTGAGCTTCATATTGAAGGAGCGCACTTTTATCCTTAAATTCAACCTGTTCTTGCGAATATTTAATATCGTAATCACTATATTCGCCATAAGTGATTTCTTGTAAGAGAATACCTGAGATTTCAGGGGGATAATCCCGATCGAAAATGGTGTCTTGAATCTCCCAAGCCTCTTCCTCTGTTTTTGCTAGTTCAAGGCTGGTTGCTTTTTCAAACATTTCTCTTCCAATTCGAATCATCATATCCTCATTTATTTCCTCTAAGTAAGCAAATTCCCCATCTCTTTCATCCAAATAGCTTCCATCTTGAATTTGGCTCTCTTCAAACACTTGCATGATGGAAAGTCCCTGCAGTTTTCCCTTAACTTCTGGAAACACAACCTCATAGGTCTTTTTCTCATCAACTTTGAGGACATCATTTTCAAATAAAAAGCCTTCATATACCCCTTTATCTGTCAGTAATCGTAAAACGACATTTCGATCCTCATATCCTAAGTAGAGAGTGGTTGATTCCATTCCTTCTTCAAAACCTAAGAGATTTCGCAATTCAAGCTGCATGATCAAAAGATCTGGATTTGTTTGAAATTCTGCCTTAACTACATCGATCCCCAAGCAGCATCGAGGCTGGGCCCCGACCATAACCTGTACATTAGTCAGGGTGGTTTCAACTTCCTGTGTCGTTCTTTCTTCCTTTGCATCGTCTGTTTTTGTATTTTGGCTTTCTTCCTTAAGTACTTGTCTATTATCTGTACAAGCAACTAAAAATATCAAAAAGAGCAAAACGAGCCAAATTTGAGTTGCTTTTTTCATATACGGTCTCCATTACCCAATTATTATTGGTTATTTTTTTAAATTCCTTAATTTACAAAGAGCGTTATAGGTGCCAATGATCCAGCCAAATGCAATCAGTAGTCCCATCTTGAATACCCAACTCATAATGATGGAGTTCTTAAAGATATTTCGTTCTAACACGGTATAATATCGAGTGGCAGGACCAGTCTCAGGGTTGTCAAAGCTTGTCATTCCAAGCATTTGTCTCCAACCATATACAATTCCTAATGGATAACACATGATTAATAGAAAGATAAACCATGTACCGAAGTCCGACATGGAGTCTGAGATTCCTCTTAGTCCATATTCATTCAAAACACCAAAGATAAACAGAATCAGTAAAACAAAGCCAACGCCTAACAATAAAAGAATCTTTCTTTTTTCTTTTTGGTATGCATCCATTTGTTGTTCCCCCTATGAAGTTAATTGTTGGAAAAAATTAAATACAGCCTATTAAAATAAATAGGCTGCAAGTCATCCAAACATTATGATTGCAACCCGACGATCATAGCCAATACAGCCTTAGACTCGTAGCTTTGCGTCCCTACTTTTCAATAGGTTTGCCATTTGAAACATAATCATATAGAAATATACTCATTTTTTCCTAGTACATTATAACTATTAAATTGGTAGGTTTCTGTCGATTACTGTCGTAGGAATTAAAAGTTTGTGCAACAGTGACACCTCGGGACGGTGCCTGTCACTCCCCGAATTTTGTCGAAGATTGATAGCATTGTAGATTTGAGAAAAGTGCTAGAATAGAGTTGCAACTGAATATTGTGAGGGTTGCCAGTTGTTGAGCTTCTTTTCCTTTAAAGGGAAGGAGGTGATATACCTGGAAACTTTTCTTGAAATACTAAGAGAAATTCTAAAAGGAATTTTGCGTGAAGTTAGCGCTTATTTCTTCCGGAAAAACGTCCTAGAAAACAAGAAAACCACCCCGCGCCGTAGGAAGCAAAAGGGTGGTTCTCAAAAATATAAATAGCATAGACAACTACCACCCTTACGGTATAGCAGTTGCAGGGAGAAGTGTTAGCGCACTTCTCTTTTTTTATTATATTCTTATTATACAGGAAATAAACCATGAAAGAAAGTGAGACCGTAAAGCTAGTGACGATTGTGATTAAGTACCTGAGGTTTAGGTTCTGATGTCACCACCCGGGTTATATGGTCTTTTGATTTGCAGGGGAAGGATCTCCCTTTGAATTTTTTACTAAGAAGGATTTTCGGTTTTTGTGTCGAAAAAGTATTGTTGTTAGGTTTACTATTAAAAACTCCCCTTATTTTTTGCCTGGTTTGTTGTCTTCATTTAGCTTCACTTCTATTTCCCTTTCAATAGGTATGCAATTTCCTCTAGTAATCTACTAATCTTCGTTGTATCATCTATGCCCTGTTCAAAAGCAGTTCCTTCCCACCCTCTAAAAAGTTATTGACCTCCTCCTCACTTTTGGAGTACGTGCCTTTATATTTTTTGGTTTTTAAGGGGACTTGGGGACGGTTCTCAAGCCCATTCGCTCAATACTGCTGAGTAATTAGGTTTCGATTCCTGTCACCAACCGAATTAAAATAAAGACCTGAGCACTATTGGGTTGTGAGTTGTGAGTGGGAGTATCTTAAGTTAGTTAAAGAGAAAAGGAGGTTATCCGAAGGAAGAAGGAGGCTAGAAGGCAACTAACAAAGAAAAGCTAGTTTTTACATTGAACTAGCCCATCTTGTTTTATGCTAAGTATGTCTAATTCTTATTCTGCTTCTAACTACTCTTGAATGGATCCAGAACACTTGAGAAGGAAGTTGCCCCATTTCCGCTGGTTAGTTTTTTAGCTGTTCGATACTTTGGGGCTTTGTTTCAATAATTAATCTAGAATGGTTTGAGCGTAGTATATTAGCCCGTTTTTTTTCTTGATAACACCCCAAAGTTCAGGCGGCAGCGGGTCGAATATGCACCAGAGATAATCCGCTATTATGCTGTTGCCGGTTGTAGACTTTTGCATTAAAATCTCTTCTGTATCCGGATCTATAATGCCCAATGTATACATAGGATTTCTATCTTGATTTTTTGAGTAGAAGTTTTTAATATCCTTTAAGGAATCAGTAATAAGAGGATCAATGGAAAAATCGGAATTTAGTAATTTACTAATTTCATTTTCCATGTCAACGTTTGGATCCGTTTGATATACTACTTTCAAATAAGGCTTCTCTTCAATTAAAGTTCCGTCTTCATAGGCCTCATCTATCCATCTTTTAACATCGGAACGTGAACTGGTTCCCGAAGAGTAGACTAAATCCCAAAATTTATCAACATCCATTTCATCCGGTAACTCGTCAATATCATTTGAATTTTGGATATGAAATCCTAAAACGTTTGCCTCATTTGATGTGATTTTCATACTCCTGTTTGTCACACTAGTTCCATAATAGGGATTAAATTCATACCCGCCTGCTGCTGCTAGCCCCGTTCCCGCACATTCAATAATGATTTTATATCCTGGTTTATAATAGCTCCCATGGAAAATTGTATCTGTCTCTTCGACTTGTAAAATGATATACCTAATTAGGCTGAAGCCTTCACCTGATCGTACTTTAATCATTTTCATTTTCATAGCTTTTCACCTCCATCTCCTCTTCGAACCATTTATGAGCTATATTCTTATAATAGTGTAGAATACTTAGTTTAGTAGATTCGTTTGTATTGAATTGATATTGAAGTAAAGCTAGCACAGGGTAAAGTTCTTTACGTAATTCTTTTACATTCATTACGAATATTTTTGCCAATTCGACATCAGTTATGCTCTTGTGTTCATATATCGACTTAAGATATTTAATTGTTTCTGGATAATTGCTTAATGTTACAAAGCTTCTGGATATAAGCTGCTTAGATAAATGCTGAGTTGTTTTATTTTCACTGGCTGAATAATCTTTTTCTATTAATTCCTGTTCTAATAACTGAATAAATTGGCCATTGATTTTGAATAGCTGTTCCATTACTTTTATATAAACTTGTTCTTCATCATCAATATGGTCAATATCTAGTTTTCCTAAAGCGTGGTAATATTCCTTATCTTGTACAGTGATACTGCAAGTAACTGTTTTAATCTGTTTTAATTTTTGCTTATAAAGTTCATTAATTTTGTGAGATTTCCCTGGGAACTTCACTTTTAACAGTTCAATTAAACTTTCTAGTCCCTGAAGTTGACTAATATTCGACAACTTGTTGAACTCTTTCTGATTCAACTTGGATAATAAGGTTTGAATATTATTAAAACAGGTTGCAGCTGAATTTGTTTGTTTAGAAAACAAATAGTTTTTTTCATGTAATCTAACCCCACTCGGCCATAAAGTGACGCCGAAGATTTCGTAAAAAAGTGTATCTATTACTTCTAACTGTTTAACAAAGTTAATAGCGAATGATCTATCGTTATCAAAATAAGCCTTATGAAGGTCCGTAAGCAATTCAAAGGAAGCGCGCGACCTCATCTCAGGGTCTTCTATTATATAATCCCTGACTTTTTTAAAGAAAAATTCAACGCCTTCTTGAGTTACTTCCTCAGAAACCAAAATATTAAGTTGAGGAAAAGGACTATGGATATTAGCTTTTCTAATCCAGGACAAAAGAGCTTCTTCGTTTTCTTGCCGAAACAAAAAGTTGTCAAACTTGGATATCCCCTCATCTGGATAGCGTTGTAAATAATCTCTTTGTGCTTTTTCCAAGATCGTAATTACTTTATCATTTGTACTGCCAAATAAGTTTTTAAACGTATCACCTATTCCGTTTGCTATTAGACCTGTCAAAACACTCATCCCAGCTTGCGAAAGATCCATCTACTATCACACCCCATTTTTAAATATCACCCCTAATTACTATACCGAATTATGGATATTGATAACAAGTAAGAGTGGGGATGTAGCCCGGGTTTCTTGAAAACATGGAGATGTCTTTGGGGGACAATGAGGTCAGACCCCCACTCAGCTAAAGTGTCTAGCGTTAATTTGTTAAAGAGACAGAGGTTCCTGTCCCAAAAGTCCCCTGTCACAGCGACGCCCTGAAAAATGTGTAGAGTCTCCGGGTTTGTTGCTTGTGTAAACTATAAATTAGCATCACCAGTGTTATAGCTCGTTGTTCAAAGATACTCAGCATTCCTCCCCTGCTGTAAGGTCGAGTATAAATTCACCCGGAATTCGCTCTTCCGGTGGCATAGGAAGGCTGTAATTTCTGAGCGGGCTTTTGGGTCTTGCCGTACGAATCAATTTCTTCCACTGTCCGTAAGGATTCATTTTCCCAGTTTTTCAGAATCGCAATGATATCGTTCAGCCTTCGCTTGTTATTCGTACACGCAATCTGCAGCGCTTTTAAGATCACCTCTTTGGGCTGCAAAAAGCTAGAATCATTTAACCAAGACAACAGCTGCTGTTTCGCATTCACATTCGTAACCCCGAATCCACTTGCGTCCCAAAAATCAATGATCTCTTTCACATCCTCGGTTTCTGGATTAATCTGTAAGGATGCCTCTGTGCCTGGATTATTCTCTATACTAG
>Ga0182742_1001690_pt1 | contig 27029 bp, 25 predicted proteins | sample eDN5th37CBELigMG_FD_128880 | JGI IMG/M metagenome (GOLD analysis project Ga0182742, IMG submission 128880) | Enriched Miracle-Growth compost microbial communities from Emeryville, California, USA - eDNA 5th pass 37_C BE-Lig MG (version 2)... ...
CGACTCAGAAGTTATTGTGGAATCAAAAGCTGGTGACATCACAAAGGACGAGCTGTATGATGCAATGAAAGCAAAATATGGTGAAACTGAGCTTCGGGAACTCATTTATGAAAAGGTTCTTGCTGATAAATACAAGGTTTCCGACAAAGAAGTGGATGAAAAAGTCAATGAGCTGAAGGAGCAGCTAGGAGACAACTTCCAGCTTGCACTAATGCAATATGGCTACAAAGATGAGAACGATCTAAAAGAAACATTCAGAACAGGTCTTATGCAAGAGAAAGCCGCTATCAAGGATATCAAAGTAACAGAAGATGAAGTGAAAGAATATTACGATAATTACAAGCCTGAAATCAAAGCACGCCATATCTTAGTTGAAGACGAAAAAACAGCTAATGAAGTTAAGAAAAAATTAGATGAAGGCGCAAAATTTGAGGATCTAGCAAAAGAATATTCAAAAGACCCAGGTTCAGCAGCAAATGGCGGCGACCTTGGCTGGTTTGGTCCTGGAAAAATGGTTCCTGAATTTGAGAATGCAGCATACGCTCTAGATGTAAATGAAATCAGTGCGCCTGTTCAATCACAGCATGGCTTCCATATCATTCAAGTAACTGAGAAAAAAGAGAAAAAGCCATTTGAGGAAATGAAGGAAAAAATGGAATATGACCTAAAAGTGTCAAAGCTTGACGGCGAAACGATTCAAAAAGCAATGGACCGTGAGCTTAAAGATGCTAGCGTAAAGATTAAAGACAAAGACCTAAAGGGTATTACAGAAAGTGCTGAAGGTACAGAAGAAAGCAAGGAAAGTAACGACAGCAAAAAATAAAAAAGCAGGGACAAGGGTTCACCCTTGTCCCATTTTTTCTAATGCTACTGCAATTGCTGATTGTTTCTTCTATCTTCTCGTTCCTTCTCAATTCTTTCCATATATATTCTGCCTTCTAGCTCAATGTTTTCGTTCTCTGCTTTTCGTTCCTCACGGCCTGTCCGAATAGCCATATAGGCGCTCAGACAAATGCCGATTAACACAAAATAGACCCAGATTGGGATCATTAGCATCCCTTGTCCCCCCTCTTAAAGGTTGTCCTCTTTTTTTATTTTATTTTTATGCGCAAAAAGAAGAAAATATGATTAAAATCCAAAAGGAGCCTGACCAAGTCAGACTCCTTTTGGATTATTTATGAAAAATCGGCTTGTAGAAGGAACGATTGTCCAGAGCGAAGACTCTTTCTGTAAATTCGCCTGGCTTGACACGGTCCAACGCACGATTAAGCATATTCATCTTAGCATCAATATTATCGATGTAGTGAAGAATTTCAGCTTCTTTCACCAATGGAGGCTTCGGGCTGCCCCATTCTGCTTTTCCGTGATGGGTAAGTACCAGGTGCTGGAGAATGAGTACTTCCTCTCCCGTTATAGAAAGCTCGTCTGCCGCCTTTCCAATTTCATTAACCATAATGGAAATGTGACCCAGAAGATTCCCCTCAACTGTATATACCGTTGAAATTGGACCTGATAATTCAGTCACCTTCCCCAAATCATGCAGGATAATCCCCGCATAGAGAAGATCCTTATCAAGGCTTGGATAAAGATTTGCAATGGACTTGGCCAAATCAAGCATGGAAACGACATGATAGGCAAGGCCTGAAACGAATTCATGATGATTTTTCGTTGCCGCCGGGTATTCCAAAAACGCCTTTTGATGTTTCTTAAGCAAATGGCGTGTAATTCTTTGGATATTAGGATTTTTCATTTCGAAAATATATTGTGTAACCTTGCTCATCATTTCATCGGTACTTAATGGCGCGGTTTCGAGAAAATCAGAAAGTTTTACATGATCTGCAGGAGATGCCGGTCTGATTTGCCGAATTCTAAGCTGATTGCGGCCGCGATAGTTTAATATATCCCCAGCTACCTTTACAATGGTTTCTGGACTATAGGACTTTTCATCCTGATCGGATACATCCCAAAGCTTTGCTTCAATCTCCCCGCTTTGGTCTTGAAAAATTAATGTTAAGAAAGGCTTTCCATTACTAGCTATTCCTTTAACAGCATTTTTAATCAGCAGAAACAGCTCAATCTGTTCGCCAACCTCATAATAAACAATACCTTTAGACATCTTTCCCCGACACTCCCTTCTATGAAAATAGTATATCATTAATGGCTTAAGCTTGTCTTTCTGTCTAATAAGACAATTTGTTCCTCTGAAAAGTAAGACAGCAGATGCTTATGGCATGTAAAAAATAATATTTGCCGCTGCGAAATGGTTTTTAACAATTCGATCATTCTTTTTGTCCTCTTATGATCAAAATTGACAAAGCTGTCATCAATAATAATCGGAAACGGATATTTCTCGTATATTGTTAAAGCAAGGGCTAATCTTAAGGAAGCATAAACTTGTTCTGCCGTAGCTTGGCTTAATTCATTTGCTTCAAATCGAATTTGTTCCTTATTTTCAATGAAAAAGCCGCTTCCTTCCTGTTTCGGGTATATACGGACATAATTTTCTCCAGTTAAGGTGCTCAGAAATTCTTCAGCCTTCTCTAACATCCGCGGAAGTCGTTCATTCTTAAAGCTTTCGATTGTCCGGTCCAGTATACTCTTTGCCATTGCATATTTCGCCCATTGCTTTGCTTCCAGTTCAAGCTCAGATTTCTTCAATTTAAACTCATGCAGCAGTTCCGTATACGTCCCGCCTTCTTCTAATTGCTGAATTTCATATTTCAATTGTGCCAGCTTGCTTTGCCAAATAGGCAATGCATCTTTAACTTCTGCAAGTTTGCCCTCATAAAACTGGATTAATGGCTCGGCATCTTTTATTTCCCCATATTCTTTTCGATCCTTTTCGTTCAATGGAAAGAGTTTGATTTGCCGCTGCAGCTCTAAAATCCGCTCATTTATCACTATTTTTTTTGAAGCCAGTAATCCCTTTTCTCTGAATTCTTCTTCATTTTCCGCATCGGCATGTACAAAAAGATTCTTCCGCTCCTCATTGTAATGTTCCGCTTCCTTCATGAAGTGTGAAAGCTCCTTCTTAAGCTCAGTCAGCTTATTTTGCTTTTCCGTATATTTAATTTGTTTTTCCAATTCTTCTTTCAAGCATTTTCTAAGCAGATAACAGGCTTCCTGAACATTCTTTGTCTCCTGCTTGATAAAGGTCTCCCGCAGATCTTTAACCGCCGAAGAAAATTCCTTGATTCTCGCTGATATCGCCACGAGCTTTTGAATAATTCCTTTCTTCTCTTTGGCCAGCTCTTTTAGTTTTTCGATCAGACCGAATGCCTCTGATAAAAATGAGATGGAAATATCCCTTGAAAGACATAAATCTTTTCCTAAATACATCATTTCTTCTTCCAGCTCATCTTTATCCTTTTCCCATGTTTCAAAAGATTTGACAGCATGCTCAAACTGCTCATTCCTATGCTCGAGCTGAATTTGATAATGTCTCAGTTTATCAGATGCCTCTTGATCAAGCTTCAATAAATGCTCTGTACTTGTAAAATCCTGAGCAGAGGATTCATTGATTTTCCGTTCAATTTCGGCTTTTCGCCCAATTAAAGAAGAAAGCTCTTCATTAATAAAATCATCCTGATACTCGCGGGTTTTCCCAAAAAACAAATAAGCAGAAAAGAGCAGCCCGATGAGCCCGATTACTACAATTAGCATTTCCCTTAGCATAAAGCCAGCAGAGAGCAGTCCTATAAAAATTAGCAGGAAAAATACACGCTGGTACATATCCTGTTTTATCTTCTTTTTTACTTTGTCTTCCCTTTTTTTCTTTGCTTTTCTGCAAGCTAGAATCCGTTCTTCCATTTGCTTCAGCTCTTCATCCAAGGCTTGTTTGTTTCTTTTCAGCTGCAGCTGGTCTTCAAGGCTCTTTCTTTTTGTTTCAGGCAGGACCTGGCTCTTGAGTTCATTTATTTTATCTTCAATTTTCTCGAGCATGTTCTTTTCTTCATTGAATCTTTCATCAAGCTCCAGTCTTCTAACTTTTAGTCTTCGGTACTTTTCCTGGGTAGCGGCAATTTTCTCCTTCTTGAAAATACTTGTATTAATAGAAAACAGCTCTTCTTCAGGAAGGGTTATATGGAGCTGGCCCGCTATAGCATCTTCCTCCTGCTTCAATTGGGCTAGCCTGTTTTGAAGCTCCCGTTCCTCTTCCATTAGCTTCTCATAGACAGAGAGGCCCTCAATGGCAGAATCAATCTCCTGCTCCTTTGACAAAAGCAGATCATCTGGCTTGCCCTTGTATAGTTCAATTTCCAAATCCTTGATTTTATTTTTCAGATTAAGTATTTGCCCTTCAAGTGGCTTAATGAGATCCTCTAATCGGTTGAGTCTTTCAACCCCATCAATTGGGAACTCGAGATGTACAAGCTCGCTTATTTCCTCCTTTAATGCCCTTTCCTCAGTCATTAACGGCAATAGCTGTTTCCATGTATGGAGCACTTTTACCTTCTTCCGGGCATCTGATTCTTCACTTTGAGCTTTAGCTATTTCCTTTTCCGCGTTCTCTTTTTCCTGAAGAAGCGACCGATACTTTTCATTTTGCTGCTCAGCCTTCCTTAATTCCCTGTGAAGTTCTTTTACTTCCTTCAGCTTTATATTTAAGCTGGGCTTTTTGCCATTTGGCTTGAAACGAGCGTCAATTTCCTTTTGCAGGGTATTTTCAGCAAACATCAATTTATCTGTCCCTAATGCCCCCGCTGAAAATAGGAACCGGCCTAAATCCTCATTTTTCATTTGATGAATATTTTGCAATCCATGCAGATTAAAGGAAAAAATCGATTGAAAAAGCGACTTATCAACATGAGATAAAAGTTTCTTTAAGTCCTCTTCATCCCCGCTTGTTCCATCCTCAAATAAAACACTTACATCTCCTGAAGCCTTTCCCTTTACTCTTTCGATCATTACTTTGCCTGCTTCTGGAAAAGTCACGGTCAGCTGTCCGCCATATTTGGCCCCTGCCTTCGGTTCATACCTTAGCTCTGACTGCTGTTTTGTAGGAAAGCCAAAGAGAATACTGTGAATAAAAGACATGATCGTTGACTTTCCAGCTTCATTCTCACCATAAATCACATGGAGGTCTGATAGCGCGGAAATTTTAAAGTCTGAAAGCTTCCCGTATCCGTATATATGTAAATCCGTAATTTTCAAACGCACTGCCACCTCCTATTTGCTGTATAAAAGCTTTACCAAAAGGCTTTCCGCCTCATTGGCCAGAATGTCTATTTCATCCGGCTTAAGTTCTCCCAAATACCTTCTGGCTGAAGGATGATGATACAGGGCTTCAATGCTTTCATTTAATTCTTCGGCATTCCGGGATATTGCAAAAAGCTCGGAATAAAATTCTGATTCATTCGCCAGCTGCTCATGAGTCCAGTTTACTTTTTCCACAAGGGAGATTTCCGTCACCCAGACAAAGTTTTCTTCGTCTTTTTCCTCCTCCTGAAGGATTTCTAAGAGCTCCCCATTCCAAATCGGTTTCAGATCCTGTGCAGGGAGATTTATATTTTCAAGTACTAGAGAGAGAATGATCCCTTTTTGATCTAGCCGGTACTGTTCAATGATTTCCTTGCACATGGCATAAATATCTTGAAAGGTATCTGCTTGTGCGGCATCTTCTATTGTTTGCTCCCACATTACAGTGGATGTTTCTATAAACTGCAGGTTTGCACCTTGATGTGTGAGTTCGACTAGATAACAGCCTTTTTGTCCGGTTTCTTTGCGGTGGCGCCCTTGAATATTCCCAGGATAAATGACAGCTGGAGCATCGTGCAGCATACCCCGTTTATGGATATGGCCGAGTGCCCAATAATCAAAGTCCTTCTCAAGAAGGTCCTTAACTGAAAATGGAGCATATTTTTCATGCTCACTGCCGCCATCTGCATTTCCATGAAGAATGCCAATATGAAAATCAGCCCCAGAAACTTTTTTATAATGCGAGATCATTTCCTCATAGACATGTCTTTTGGGATAGCTGAATCCGTATAGATGAACCTTTATCCCGTCTTTCGAGGTAAAAGGAACTGTCTCCACATATGTCGGGAATACATAAACATTATCAGGCATATCGACTTGTACCCAATTTCCATCCGCAAAATCATGGTTTCCATGGATGATAAACACAGGAATTCCTTTCTCATCGAGCCTTTCCATTTCTTTGCGGAATTTTGTTTGCGCCTTTATGCTCCGGTCCTCAGCATCAAATAAATCACCAGAAATAATCACAAAATCGACATGATGCAAAATGGCAGCATCAGTTATTTTCCTTAAAGCCTCAAAGGAGCTCTCCTGAAGTCTTTTAAAAATTGGCTTGGGTAAATCAGCCAGTCCTAGCATTGGGCTGTCCAAGTGCAGATCCGCTGCGTGAATAAATGTCACTCTTTTCATCATAACCCTCTCGTCCTCTTTTTCTTTATTTTACCTTATCCCAAATGCGAATGCACGTTCTTAAACAATTCTTTTTCTATGCTAATAACCAGTTTTACTGCTAGTGGACGGTTGTACAATTAGGCCATTTTCTTATATGGACAAACATACTTTTTTAAAAAAATGGATATACATCTAGTCCTCGCTTTTAAGGATGAATATATATATAGGGAATAGGACATGCAGGGGCAAATGTCTTAACAAAATGAGAGGAGAAAAAAATGTGAATCTGGAAATAGGAATGACAGTATTTGTATTTGTCGCTGCAATGCTAGTCATTTTTTGGAGACCCCGTGGACTTAATGAGGCATGGCCGGCTGCAACAGGCGCTATTATTTGCATCCTCATAGGATCCGTTTCCCGCAATGACCTATTAGATATCATTGATAAAATTGGCGGAGCATCCATTACCATTATCGCTACAATTGTCATGGCAGTCATTCTTGAAAGCTTTGGGTTTTTTCATTGGGCAGCTGCCAGGTTAACTAGTCTTTCTAAAGGCTCAGGCTATCGCTTATATTGGAATATACAATTGCTGTGCTTTTTGATGACCCTTCTTTTTAACAACGATGGAAGCATATTAATAACGACACCGCTGCTAATTATCCTTTTAAGAAACCTTCGGTTAAAGCCGCACCAAATGATCCCCTACCTTTTAACTGGTGCATTAATTGCTACCGCGTCCAGTGCCCCAATTGGTGTAAGTAATATCGTTAACTTAATTGCACTAAAAATTGTTGATATGACCCTCTACATGCATACAGCCATGATGTTTGTTCCGGCAACTTTAGGATTATTGTTTATGTCCTGGCTCATGTTTGTCGTCGTGAAAAAGAAGCTTCCAGAAAAACTTCCGGCAGCAAAAAATGAGATAGATGAAGTATTCTTTACGACAAAGTTCCACCCGTTAAAAAAGACACTTTCCGTAGAAACAAAAAAGAAACGGACAAAGCTCATGCTCAAAGTATTGCTTTTTGTGTTTATCATGAGATGCCTGCTATTTGTTGCCTCCTACTTCGCTATTCCAATTGAGGCTGTAGCAGTGGCTGGATCAGTCGCCTTGCTTATCTGGAGATGGCATCATTTGGGTACAAGCCCTGCTGATATCTTAAAGAAAACGCCTTGGCATATTCTGGTCTTTGCCTTCTCCATGTATGTCATCATCTATGGGCTCCATAATGCAGGCCTTACCCAACTTCTTGTAAGTCTGTGTGAGCCAATTGTCAATCAGGGACTGCTGCAGGCAAGCTTTATCATGGGCGGACTAGTTTCTATCCTTTCAAATATCTTTAATAATCATCCCGCCCTAATGATAGGCACGATTACGCTGTCAGAAATGGGACTGGATCCAATTACACTAAAAACAATCTACCTGGCAAATATTATTGGAAGTGACATGGGATCGCTGCTATTGCCAATTGGAACACTTGCTTCACTTATATGGATGCATATTTTAAGGACACATAAAATAAAGGTAAAATGGAAGGATTATTTAACCGTAAGCATTCTAGTAATTCCGCTAACAACAATTGTCACCTTATTTTTCCTGTATTATTGGGTTCAATGGGTCTTTGCTTAATCATCTCGCAAAATAATGCTTGGCATTTTCGATTGTATTATGCAAGAATAATAGTAACAGTCGGAATATTAAAACAAGGAGGATGCCCAATGTACAAGTTAACTGCATTTGAAGCAAATGGCGAAAAACTATTAGACGAGGGATTTGAAGCAGGAAGCGACGAAGAAGCAAAAAAAATCGGGGAACAGATGCTAAAAGATAAAGGATTGGATGAAAAGACGCACCGCTGTGTGTCACCAAGCGGAAAATTACTCTTGTTTCATAGATAAATAGAGGATCTGACCGAAGCGGTCAGATCCTTTTTTATTTTCCTGTAAAATTTGGTTTTCTTTTTTCAGTGAAGGCCAGTATTCCTTCTAAATGGTCCTTTGTTTTTCTCATTTTGAGCTGGCCTTCTTTTTCAAGCTCAAGGGTCTTTAGCAAATCGGGCGTATTTTTTTGTGTGAAAATTCTCTTTGTCTCAATCATGGCCTTAATCGGAGTGCTGAGTAAATACTGAACCATTTTTTCAGTTTCCTCATCTGCATTTCCATCGACTGTCTTATTTATTAGACCCCTTTTTGCAGCTTCTTCTGCATTTAATGGTTTTCCTTCCCAGATTAATTGCTTGGCATTGACTTCACCAAGGCGTTTTTCTAAAAAGAAATGTCCGCCTCCATCAGGGATTAATCCTATTCCAATAAAATTCATCGCTATTTTACTGGCCTTATCGGCAATTATGTAATCAGAGGCTAATGCCAGGCTGAGGCCAAGGCCCGCAGCCGCACCAGATATCGCGCAGACCGTAATTTTTGGCATATTGTATAAGGTAACAGCAATCTCGCTAATATAGCCCATTAACACTTCAAAATCAGCTTCCTCTGCAGAACCAAGCATCATTTTAATATCGCCGCCTGCCGAAAAAGCCCGCCCTTTCCCTCTCAGGATAACAACGTCCACCTCTTCATGGGAGCTTATCTCTTTTAAAACATCGGCAAGGCGCTTAAGCATCTCAACATTCAGAGCATTTAGCGAATCTGGCCTGTTCAATTCAATTGCTGCCACACGGCCATCCACCTGTAAAAGAACCGTATCTATTCCGGACTCAATGGTCATATATAATCCCTCCTTTATACAATATTTTTATTATATTCAAAAAATTTCGTTTTGTACAACTTAAAAATCTGGGGTCTGCCCTACATTAAAGACAGCCCCTCCCTAAATGCCTACTTTATCTTCTCTGCCACTTGATCCCTTAAAGCCCTTTTCAGAAATTTCCCAACAGATGTCTTTGGTATTTCCTCAAGGAAGAGTATTTCATCAGGAAGCCACCATTTGGCAAATTGCGGTTTTAGGAAATCATAGAGTTCCTCTTTCAGGTCCTTTCCTTTATAGGCATCCTTTAGTACAACACACGCGACAGGGCGTTCCTGCCATTGTTCGTGAGGGATAGCGACAACCGCAGCCTCAAAAACAGCCTCATGTGCCATCAGGGCATTTTCTAGATCAACCGAGGAGATCCACTCCCCTCCACTCTTAATGAGATCCTTTGTCCGATCTACGATTTTCATAAAACCTTCTTCATCAACAGTAACAACATCGCCTGTGTACAGCCAGCCGTCACGGAAGGCCTCATTGGTTCGGTCATCTTTATAATATTCTGAGGCAATCCAAGGGCCGCGGAGGACCAGCTCACCCATTTCTTTGCCATCCCAGGCAACCTCCCCATCTTTGCCGACAACCTTCATTTCCACTCCTGGAACAAGCAATCCCTGCTTAGCTTTTATATCAAGCTTTTCTTCATCTGAAAGCTCTTCCTGATAGCTTTTTAGAGTTGAAATAACAACCAGCGGGCTGGTTTCCGTCATGCCATATGCATGCATGAAAGGAATATTGTATTTCTGTTCAAATACTTTAATCATTCCCTTTGGTGCAGCAGACCCGCCGCACAGCACCGCTCTAAGTGAACTCATATCATAGCTGTTTTCTTCTAATTCTTTTAACAAACCTAGCCAAATAGTCGGAACTCCGGCAGTGACGGTTACGCGTTCTTCTTGAATCAGTTCAGCTAACAGCTTTGGGGTGAAATATGGTCCTGGGAGTACTAGATTGGTTCCAAACCAGACAGCGGCAAATGGCAGTCCCCAGGCATTCACATGAAACATTGGAACCACAGGCATGGCAATGTCTTTTTCACTGACTGCCCCGCCATCGGCCAGTCCCAAGGCCATGCTGTGAAGGACAATTCCCCGATGTGAATAAATGACACCCTTCGGATTTCCCGTAGTAGCAGAAGTATAGCACATCCCTGCAGGAGCATTTTCATCAATATCATCGGGATACTCAAAGTCTCCCTTTGTTTCGTTAAGGAGTTTTTCATAATGATAGACAGGTGACAGAGTCGTTTCGGGAAGCTCAGATTCATCTGTCATTATGACATAGGCTTTTACCGTTGATAGATGTTCTTGGCATTTTTCGATTAATGGAAGGATATCCTGATCAATGAGCAGCACCTTGTCCTCGGCATTGTTAATAATGTAGATGATATGCTGCGGTGACAGACGAATATTAATGGTATGAAGAACGGCTCCGCTGCAGGGAATGGCAAAGTACGCCTCTAAGTGGCGATGATGATTCCAGGCAAGGGTTCCCACCTTATCACCGCGCTCAACACCTAACTTTTGCAGGGCTTCAGCCAGTCTTCTGGTACGCTCAGCTGTCTCTTTGTAAGTAAAACGCCGGATTCCGCCTGCGGTCCTTGAAATAACCTGCTTCTTAGGAAAAAACATTTCCGCTCTTTTAATCATTTGTGTCATTGTCAAAGGTGTCTGCATCATCATAACCTATTCCCCCTTTTTGGTAAGCGCTTTCATTACATCTCATAGAAGTCTATGATTGTTTATACATAAATCATTCTTCCTAGATTTCAAAATCCCTTTATTTTTTTCTTTAGGCTCTGCTAAAATTGGCCGTTGATTTCCTCTCCAGGCGCTTCGCTTTCCGGGGGGCGTTTTGCGAGCCTCCTCGGAACTATCGTTCCTGCGGGGTCTCGCTTCAACGCTGATCCCCCAGGAGTCTACGCGCCTTCCGATCCAATCAACTAAGCGATTAAAATCAACATTAAGCTTTAACATAGCCTTTCTTTTTAAAAAAACCCTTGCATTAGACAAGGGTTTGCTGTTTATCAAACAGCTCGTTTAGTATACTGATTTTTTCATCGGTATATTTTTCAAAGCTGTCATTATAAGATTTTGGATCCTTTGGATTAGCAAAATGGGTTATCTTTCCGGTAACTGGATGAACAAACTTGCTTGATGCGCCGCATCCTAGACCGATAATTGTCTGCTGTTCTTCCATGATCATAATATTATAGATGCTTTCCTTGTCAGGAAGTGCATAGCCGACGTTTTCTAAATTGCCAAGAATGTTTTTCTGGCGATATAAATAATAGGGAGCATATTGATGTTCCTCCGTCCAGGCTTGCGACATTTCTGCCATTTTTTCTACTTCATCCCGATCAGCGACCTTATATTTATCTTTATTCTTTGTCATCTCGGATGCACGTTTAAAGGATAATGTATGAACCGTCAATGACTCAGGCATCAGCTTCTCGGTTTCCTCAAGGGAATGGGCAAATTCCTCCACACCCTCACCTGGAAGTCCTATTATAAGATCCATATTAATATTGTTCATGCCCATTTTTTTTGCCAGATGATATTTTTCAATCGTATCTTCAACCGTATGATGTCTGCCAATAGCCTTCAGGGTTTGCTGTGTATAGGATTGCGGATTGATGCTGATCCGGTCAATCTTCCACTTTTTCAAGACATCAAGCTTTTCAGGCGTAATTGTGTCGGGTCTTCCTGCCTCTACGGTAATCTCACGGATTTTATCAACATCTGGAAAAGAAGCGTACATTTCCTCATAAAGCATATCCATCTCTTCAGCAGTGATGCTTGTCGGAGTACCTCCGCCATAATAAACCGTTGTAATCTTTACATTGTTCTCCTTTAACCACTGGCCAATTTTCCGCATTTCATGATGAAGCCCGCCAAGGAAGGAGTCCACTGACCCCTGTCTTCCATTAATTGCATATGCTGGAAACGTGCAATAGGCACATTTAGTTGGACAGAAAGGGATTCCGATATAAATGCTGACCTCTTTTTGGAGTTCATACAGGTCTGGAACCACAGATAGCTGAAGGTTGACAATCTGCTCCATCAGGCGGATTTTTTCATCTGTTATTAGATAATCATCCTTTAACTGCTTACGCGCATCTTCAATCGGAGTTTTCTTTTGCATATGGCGGTGCATCAGCTTTGTTGGTCTAACCCCAGTAAGGACGCCCCACTTCTGGATCATGCCGGTCCAATCCTGGAGAACAGTTAAATAGACATTAGAAACGGCGTTTTTTACCTGCTTAAAATAATCCTTTTCTGAAAGAGATTCAGATACCGCTTTTTCAAAGGAAGCAGACTTTTTTTCACCGTGCTGACCAATTAGTTCCGCGTGAACGGTTATCTTTTCCCCCGCTTCTATATGAAAGGAAATGGCTGCATCAGACTGTTTTTCTTCCGTATAGGAAATCTCACATTCCTCAAAAAATAGATTGGCAATTAATTGAAGCGGGCGATGAAATCTTTCATCGTGTATGCCATGTATAGAAATTTTTTGCAAAACGATTCACCTCAAGTATCACTAGTTCTGGCTTTATAGTATGAATTTCCTTGCCCTTTTGCAGTGGTATATGTCCTTCATAGTGTACAGAAACGGCTGACAGAGGTCAATAACGGAAAAAAGAGGTTAATCTCCTAGGGATTAACCTCTTTGGCTTTAGTTCCGCTCCAAGCGCTTCGCACATTTTAGGGCATTTCAAACAACATTCATTATTTAAACAAATTCATTTTCTTTAAGAATTCGATGGGCTGCTGTTTGCGGAAATGCTCTTTAACCATGTAGGCAACACCGTGCTGGTTATTTGGTCTTGTAACCCAATCCGCGCGCTGCTTCACACTTGCTGGAGCATTTCCCATGGCAACGCCTAGGCCTGCTGCTTCAATCATATCTAAATCATCTAATTCATCGCCAATTGCGACCATTTCATTTCGGGAAATTCCCAAGTGCTCACCAAGATATAGCAGGCCGTTGCGCTTGGAAACTCCCTGAGGCATGATATCCATGCGCAGGTCGTTTAATGGAATGATATCAATTTCATGAAACATTCCTTTAATAGCGGCAATTGAATCGTTTTGGTCTTCATGATCCTCAAAATAAACCTCAATTTTTGTTGGTGTTACCGGCTCATCAATAATAGCCTCACTAATGGTGTCGACAAATTGCTGAGAGTAAAAGATGGGGTCACCAGAATTAAATACTGTTCTTGCCAGCATATTATGATTTAGTCTCGTTTTATTCGCCAGTGAGTATTTTTCATGGACAAGTCTTATCTGACAAGGAAATCCTTCGAGCAAACGGACAATATCATAAGTGACTTCCTCTGGAATTCGTTTGACAAAAATCGGTCTGTCTTGGGAGCTTGCGATATAGCCTCCTCTATGTGAAACAAGCAGGGAATTCAATCTTAAAGCTTTAGCTACTTTTTTTGCAGACGGAAAGCTCCTTCCCGTCACCAAAGTAACATAGATGCCTTTTTGCTGCACATAGTCAATAGCTTCCTTAGTTGTTCGGTGCAGCCTGCCATTGGATTGCAAAAGTGTACCATCAATATTTAAAGCCAGCAGCTTATATATCATGTTTTTGCCCCCTGTTCATCATGGATAGTCCCTATTACACTTTTATGAATAAGCAGTAAGGATTAGAACATAACACCATCGCAGCCGCCATAAAAAAGGTCAGTCCCCCATCGCTGTAAAGCGATGGGGGACTGACCCCCGATGCGTTAATTTGTTAAAGTATTTATCCTAGAGGGCCGTAAAGCTCCTCGAGTGGTTTCATGATAATTTTATTCATTTCAGCTATCATCATGCTCATTCGCTGTTCAGCATCCATAAGTCTTGAGATTTTTGGGTTTTGCTGCACCTGTGCTACTGTGCTTTGAGCCTGTTGTACTTCTTGCTCAGATATATTTTCACCCATCATTTGCTTTTGCTGGAGCTGCATTTGTATTTGACGAAAACGGTCAAACATTTCTTTTGTTGCCGGATCTCGGTTCACTTCTTCATAAGCCTGCTTTAACTGGGCGTATTCATTGCTTTGTCTGACGGCCTTTTCTAACTCATAAGCTGAATCATAAAGGTTAACTGCCAAGGTACTCACTCCTTTTCTTTTTAGGCGGTTACTCCACTATACCAAATTATGCCTAATAATGCGAGAAGTGAGGAGGAATCAAGCCCAACCGACTCTTATTTAGTTCATAAGAAGGGCTAAAAACCCCTGAAATAGCCCAATGATTCCGCCAAGGAGTGCCCCTAAAAAAGTAATCATCTTTAATTCCCTTTTGCTAATGGATAACACCATTTCTTCCAATCGCTCTAGAGAAAAGGATGCTACCTGATCGCGGACAACCTCTTGAAGACGAAGTCTTTCCAGTAATTGATCAATTCGGGCTGATAGCCAGTTTCCAAAAACTTGTATTCCATTAGGTACAAAAGCTTCGGCAATTTCACTTTGATATGGAGCAGAAAGCTCAGATATTGGCCTGCTGAAAATCTTCTCAAGCTTTACGATCTTTTGCACGCTTCCTTTAAGGAAGGAGACGATTTCTTCTTTTTTCATTTGTTCTTCAATTCTCACTGTTTTCCATTCGAGAACTTTATCCCATTCTGTTTTTAGAAGTGTAGTTATAATTTCAGCTGTGCCCTCATTTTTTAAAAACTTAATAATTTCAGGCTGAATCTTATCAGAAATATCAATATTACCCATAAACATTTGCAGCATACCGCCAAGCACGCCGCTTCGTTCCTTTAAAAAATCATCTGCCATCCGCTGGATTCTCATTTTCCCTTCAATACTGGCAAAATAGTTAATTCCCTTCTGTAAAATAAATGAACTAATTTCAGGGATTTTCCCATTAACTTTCTCAACCAATTGTTCTGGAATCACTGCTTTTAATGGTTTATTTCGATAAGTCTCCATAATATTTTCGTATTTTTCTTCAACGAGTTCGTTTAAGCGGGCTTCTGATCTATCCCGCACATCTTTAATCCCGATCTTTTCTAAAAGCTCTTCAACCGTTGCTTCCGAATGGAGAAAATGATCTATTTCTTTTTGGACAACGGCCGTCATTTCCTTTTGAAAGTCATCATTTAAAAATTTTCTTTGAATGCTTTCTGGGGTCAAAAGATGATTAACCACTATTTTCCCCATTTGTTCGGCAAGCTCATCTCTCCGCTTTGGTATTAGACCAGGTGTAAACGGGACCTTCCATTTTCCAATATAAAGTGTGTTATATGGCCGAAAGAGCATTCTTATCGCTAAGGCGTTTGTGACCCCGCCAATAATTGCCCCAATCACAACCATCATGGTAATTGTAATCACAATTTGCATATTAAAGAACAACTGCCTTCCATCTGGACGACTTGCGCACCATTTTTCGATTTGTTACATACGATACTTTATCAGCTTTTGCCTAATTTTTCATTATAAATGCCCAATTAAGTACAAGTAAATGAGGAATGATCATGACTTTATCATTATTACCTATTACGATTGTTCCGATTAAAACGTTTCAAAATAATAAAAATCGGATCAAAATCAGCCATTCGCTTATCCATTATTGGAATGCAGATATAAACAAACCGCTTTATATAAAAGCAGGAGCTCATATTTTTGAAACGATTATTGAGGAGGGCTTTATTACAAAAGATGAAATTTTTATCTGTGAGGGCCTGCTTCAGGATTTATTGCTCCCTGTTGAAGAAAGAAATTTTCTTGCCCACTTTGACAGGCACAGCAACACCCTTACCTTAGGGCCCATTTTTGGCTTATTGACTGAGATTAATGAAAATAACGAAACTGCGGATACACCCCATTTTCGTTCGATTCATAAATTTTGTGAAGAGCTTGACCAGCTTACCTCTGATATCGGCGGATTTTTCTATGTGTTTAGACTGCAGGACTTTTCAGATGATGGGATTTACGGATATTACTTTCAAGATGGAGGATGGATTAAAACACAGGTCCCCTTCCCAGATGTTATTTATAACCGGATACATTCACGGAAGCTGGACTCAAGCAAGCACTTTCAAGTCTTAAAAACGAAACTGCTGGCCAAGAATATTCATCTCTTCAATGATCAATTTCTATCTAAAGAAAAAGTCGCTAATCTGCTGAAGGAAGAAGATTATTTACGGCCTTATTTGCCTGAAACAGCAAGTCTTACAGAAAACACCTTAAGAGAGATGATCAATAGGCACCCTGTTCTTTTTCTCAAACCGATTCACGGCAGCCAAGGCAGAAATATTATTAAACTCTCTTCACAAAATAATGGGCTGCTGGCCGAATTATCAACTGGGAGCATAAAGGAAAGAGGAATTGAATTTTCTGGGTTTCAGCCCTTTTTCCAATGGCTTCAGCCTTTCTTGAAAAAACGGACTTACTTAGTTCAGCAGGGCATTCCTCTTATAAAATACAAAAACAATCAGCTCGATTTTCGCATTCTATGCCAGCGCAATTCACAAAATTCCTGGAAAGCCACCTCAGGGGTCGCACGGGTATCTGCCAATGATCAGTTTGTAGCAAATATTGCAAGAGGCGGTCAAATGATCAAGCCGTTAAGGGTACTCACCTCTTTGTCAAACCGGGAAAACGCCATGCAGCAGCTTTCCCTTATGAAGGAGCTGGCCATTGAAATCGCCTCTATTATTAGCCAAAAATCTGATGGTCTGGTCGGAGAATTGGGCATTGACATTGGTTTAGATGAAAATGGAAAGCCATGGATCATTGAAGTAAATTCAAAGCCGTCAAAAAATTTTGAAGAAGAAACCAGTAAAATCCGCCCTTCGGCAAAGGCATTGCTTGAATACGTTATCTTTTTAACTTTTAGCGGGGGGAATCAATAATGCTGTCTTTTGGAATCATGACCATGCGCATGCAAGGGGAAAAAACTTATTTTTACGAAATCGCCAAACGAGCCAAACATTTTGGCATGGAATGCTTTAAATTTATTCCATCACAGTTTAATCCTGTTAGCCAAAAGGTCCAGGGTGAGCGCTTCAATTCTCAAACCGATAAATGGGAGTCTGCTGAATTTCTTTTGCCCGCCATTCTATATGATCGATGTTTTTATGGTGAGGATACACATTCAAGTCAGTGCAAAGCCATTGTTAAATGGCTTAGAACACGAGAAGACCTTCTATTCCTTGGATATGGTCTGCCGAACAAATTAGACTTATACGACGCGCTCAAAAGCTCCAGATTGTCACCATACCTGCTTCCATCAAAGCCCATTACTTCAGGAAAAGGCCTAATCCAGCACCTCAATGAAGACTCCCCGGCTGTCATCAAACCATTAAACGGTTCACAAGGACGGGGAATCTACTACTTAGAGAAAACAGGCAAGGAAGTTTTTGTCAGCACCCAAAAGCAAGGACATCTTATAGAGAAAACTTTCCCCCATTATGATAAAGCCATCACATGGGTGAATCAGCTGATTAAAGATAAAAACTATCTTGTTCAGCCATATAAAAACCTCAAAAATAAAAAGAAGAAACCGTTTGATATCCGAGTCCTATTGCAAAAAAACGAAAATGGCTGCTGGGAGGAAATCGCCAAGGGAATCCGGGTTGGAAAAAAGAATGGCATTATATCTAATGTAAATGCAGGCGGCACTATTACAAGTTTTGAGGAAGGGATGAATGGTCTTCCTGCATCTGAAAAAGAGTATATTGAAAGTGAACTGCAAGATATATTAACAAGCTTGCCTGTTATTTTAGAAAAAGAATTCCCTCCACTCTTTGAAATAGGTGTAGATATAGGGATCTGCAAAGACCAGGCAATATGGATCCTTGATATCAATTCAAAACCCGGAAGAAAAGTGGCGCTTTCCATCAATCCGGAACTCAGCGAAAAACTATACAGTGCTCCGCTGCTATACGGAAAAACTTTAGCCAAGGAAAGGGGCTTTTTAAATGAGAAGGCATTATCCAGTAGAAATTCTTCATGACAAAAGCAATCTCGTTTTTATTCCTGAAGAACTTCAGGAAAAAGCTAGCCTGAAAAAGATTGCATTCGGAAATCATTCTTCTGAAGCCGACATTCATTTGCAGCCTTCTGGAAAAAACATTATCAGCTTGAGCAGTGATCTCGCTCAGACGCTAAAATTCCCTGATATAAAAGGTCCTCTGCACCTTTTTTCTGATCATGATACCTTGTATCTCGGACCACTGGTTGGTATATTCACGTCGGGCTTTACCCCCTTTCATATTAGACCAATTGGCGAAAGAAGCTTGTTTTTTGGCAAACTTCTTTCTGTTAGCAAATCTGTCGGCACCCTTTCATTTGTGTTTGGCCAACAGCATATTAACTGGGAGAAAGGGACCATTAATGGCCTTTTTTATCAGGATAATGGATGGAAAAGTGTCGAGATTCCTTTTCCAAACGTGATCTATGACAGGCTGCCAAACAGGAAGAGCGAGAGACAATCCGTCCTTAAAACAGCAAAGGAGCGCCTTCAGGCAGATTATTTAATTCCTTGGTATAATCCAGGATTTTTCAATAAATTAGATGTGTATGAAAGATTGCTCCAGAACGATGAAGCTGAAAAATATCTTCCTGAAACGCATTCATTTGTTTCCTTTTCCGAAATCGAGAGAATGCTTTCTGATTACGGCCACGTTTTTATAAAGCCGATCCATGGAAGTCTCGGCTTAGGCATTCACCAAATTATTTATGATAAGACAGATGAATACTATTATTGCCGCTACCGCAGTACCGCTGGGCATAACAAACTGACGAGATATAAAGGCCTTGAAGCCTTGATGAAGCATGTTTTCAATGGAAGAAATCTTTCAAGAATGATCGTTCAGCAGGGGATACATCTGCACAGGTACGATCAGCGTACAGTTGATTTTCGCGTTCATACGAATAAAAATGATGAAGGCAAGTGGGTCGTTACAGCAATGGCAGCAAAGGTTGCAGGTCCTGGGAGTGTGACCACTCACATTAATAATGGCGGCGCAATTAAAACTATCGAAGAAATTTTCCCTGATACTGATGATCAAACACAGGCAGTTCACGCTCTCACCTCAGCGGCATTAGAACTTAGCGAGGCTTTAGATCAAAACATGGAGGGCATTATTGGAGAAGTTGGGTTTGATCTTGGACTTGACCGCAAAGGCAAGGTCTGGCTGTTTGAAGCGAATTCAAAGCCTGGCCGGTCTATTTTTAAACATCCAAAGATGAAGGAATTTGATTTTCTCACAAGGAAATTTTCGCTTGCTTTTTCAGTTTTCTTGACAGAAAGAGTAATAACAAAACCTGAGGAACTTTTCCTATGAATCTTTATTATGACCCAAGGAGTAAACAATGGTTAGCCGATGATCTCGGTGTATTCTTCGGCAGCAGTGAAGCATTGCTTAAAAAAGCTTCAGCAAATAAAAATAAATTACTCTGTTTTCACGTGCAGCAGAATAAAACAGGAGCAGGTCCGCTTATTGGAATCATGGCTGGCAGACGTGAAGACGGCGCAGTCACTGGCAATGGACTGTTATTTAAGGAGCTGCAAAAGGAGATAGTTAAAAACGGCGGGTTATCCGTCGTTTTTACTCCACAGGATTTAAAAGGAAATGCTATCGAGGGCTATATTTTTTCTCCAAAGGACAATCGCTGGTTTTCTGCCCTTTGTCCCCTCCCCCATTTAGTCTTTAATCGGATACCTTTTCGAAAATTAGAAAAAACTCAAGCCTTTTTTGAGGCATTTCAATACTTTCAAGATAAAAAAGTCCCTTTTTTTAACGAAGGGTTTTTAGATAAATTCGAGATCTATCAGCTCTTGGCTGCTGATCCATTGTTACAGCCTTATATTCCAGAAACCATACCAGTTGTGGAGCAGGATATACTGTATGGGTTTCTCCAAAAACATTGCCAAACTTATTTAAAACCCGTTCACGGGGCAAAAGGAAAAGGAATTTATAAGCTGATCCTTGAAAAAACGGGAACGATCAGGCTAGATGGAATCGATGAAAATTTTACCTTTACAGATTTCCGCTCTTTTTGGCAGAAATGGGAAAATATTTTCACAGAAAAAGAATATATAATACAAAAATCCATTGCCCCCGCTCTTTATAAAGGAAACCGCTTTGATTTTCGCATTCTTGTCCATTATTCAAAAAACGGATACCTGGTAACGGGTGCAGGTATTAGACAAGCGAAAAAACAGGAAATTACCACCCATCTCCCCAATGGCGGAATGCTTCTCCCCTATGAACTTCTGCAATCAGATGAGCATGATCAATTTTTCAAGATGATTGCCGAGCGCATCGGCCAAATCTTATTAAAGGAAAAGGGTTTCTTTGGTGAATTCTCTATTGATGCAGGTCTTTCCTCGTCAGATGAGTATGTAATTTATGAAATTAATTCAAAGCCCATGCGCTTTGATGAAGAAGAGATTGAAAAGAAGCGCCTGCAAAACTTAACCTCACTTTTTTTCGATATGACAGGATTTAAAAGGCTGTCCCAATGACAGCCTTTTATTGTCAGCGTGCAGTTAGCGGCGCCTTCTTGACGAATCTCCTAAGGCAATAAACTGATCTTTCAGCTTTTGACGTGACTTGTCATTTCTAAGCATATAGGCAGCACCTAATGCTAAGGTTGTTAATGCCAGACCTCTTCTCATGTTTATCCTTCCTCCTTTAACGTAGTACCTTCTTCTTTTTCCCTGGAACACGTTTTCATACACGAGTTAAAATTTGATAAAAATATCATCGAATTTCAGCACATGACAAGGTAGAATAGAAAAAAGGAGGCATAGATATGCTAACACATTTCCAATACAAACCATTGTATGAAAACAAACAATTGCCAGGCTGGAAGTTTTCATTTTATTTTAAAAATCAGCAATATAAAGGAATTTATCATTCAAACGGTAATATTGAGTGGCTGTCTGCTGTGCCAAATGGGGATGATGAGATTAAGCTGATTGAGCAAATTCATGAATTGATGCTCTTCCATGTCTATGACCACTAATCCCATTTGCATGGGAATGATTTATCCCTCTCTTTGGAAACATAAGAGAAAAAGGAGGGGTATGCATGTCTGAAAACAAAAAGGCTAATTTCAAAGAAGATCTGCTGTATGAGGGAAAAGATCAGGTATATTTAGACGTTGACCGAATGATTAATGAGGGAATGTCCGGCGGTTCCGTTCATATGCGCGAGGATACAACCAATATTGAAGAAGCTAGAGATCTTGTTGAAGAAAGTCCTCCAAAAGGAATGGAATAATCAATAGATCACTATGAATAGCTGTCACCATAAAAAAAGACACTTAAGCCTGCTTGCACAGGATAAGTGTCTTTTTTTCATTCTTTGATAAAGATGATTTCATCATGGCCGCAAATGGAGCACTTGAGTAGATGGGGGCATTCCTTATTTTTGAAATCTGAAGGAAAGCCATCCTCCATTTTCATCATATCAATCGGCATATATGCACTATAGTCATCGTAAAAGTCCATCACCCTGCCTTCATCGTGCAGGGGCTGTCCGCATTTAGAGCAATCAGACTGTATGTCGCTAAACCCATTGCAAACTGGACAAATATTCATCGTTACATCTCCATTCAGAAGAAAGTGATATTCCCTTTATCTAGTTATATCGTTTGGTTAACTATCTTTAGTTATGTAAGTTCGATAATAAGGAAACAATTCCCAGCCGCTTCATTTGAATACTTTATCAAAAAATCAACATAATAGAATTTAAATACAGCAACAACAAACATTCCACTTCAAACAACCGATGGGTTATACCATTAGTGGTAACAAGATAACTCTTGTACCGGTGCAATTCCGGCTAACCCAACCAAAAAAAAATTTATGAGGAGATGAAAATTTATGAACAACCAGAACAGTTCAAACAGAAGCAATTCCTCAAACCAGTTATTAGTAGGTGGAGCACAGCAAGCAATTGATGCAATGAAAATGGAAATTGCCGGCGAATTCGGTGTAAACCTAGGTGCAGACACTACCTCTCGTGCTAACGGATCTGTTGGCGGAGAAATCACAAAGCGTTTAGTACGCACAGCACAACAACAGCTTGCTGGCGGATTCCAAAACCAATAAGATTTACTTTAAAAACAATTAAATACTAAATGGCTCGGGGGCCCCTGCACGGGGGTCCCCCTTTCATTCATTAACGCAGCGGGGGCCTGACCCCCAACAGTTTAAAGCGTTAACGCAGCGGGGGTCAGGCCCCCAGTACTTTAACGTGCTAAATCATTTTGTTTGGATCTACCCATTGGTCGTATTGGTCACTGGTGATGTAGCCGGTTTTGAGGGCTGCTTCTTTTAATGTACTGCCTTCTTTAAACGCCAGCTTGGCAATTTCTGCTGCTTTTTCATAGCCTATATGCGGGTTTAACGCTGTTACAAGCATTAATGACCTGTTAACGTGTTCGTTAATCACTTCTTCATTTGCCTCCAAACCAGCCATACATTTCTCATTAAAGGAGTTCATCCCATCGGCTAGCAGGTTAACACTTTGAATAAAGTTATAGATGATGACTGGCTTAAACACATTTAATTCAAAGTTTCCCTGACTTGCGGCAAATCCAATGGCAGCGTCATTTCCGAATACCTGACACGCAATCATTGTAAGGGCTTCGCTTTGCGTTGGGTTCACTTTCCCTGGCATTATGGAGCTTCCCGGTTCATTTGCCGGAATTGAAAGCTCGCCGATTCCGCTTCTAGGCCCGCTTGCCAGCCATCTAACATCATTGGCTATTTTCATTAAATCTGCGGCCAATGCTTTCATCGCTCCGTGAGCATGGACGATTTCATCATGGCTTGTAAGCCCCTGAAACTTATTATCGGATGAGCGGAAGGAGTGTCCAGTATGATTTGAAATCTCCTTAGCCACTTCGCTTCCAAACGATGGATGTGCATTAATCCCTGTTCCAACCGCTGTTCCCCCAATGGCAAGATCAAGCAGATAGCTAGAGGCCTCAGTAATCATGCGCTCATCCTTATCGAGCATAGCCCGCCAGCCGCTAATTTCCTGTCCAAGCGTTAATGGTGTTGCATCCTGTAAATGGGTTCTGCCAATTTTCACAATATGCTTGAACTTCTCTTCTTTTTCCTTAATTACTTCTTTTAACTTTCTGATAGAGGGAAGAAGTTTTTCAGTTACCCCATTAAAAGCGGCGACATGCATAGCTGTAGGAAAAGTATCGTTGGAACTCTGCGACATGTTCACATCATCATTCGGATGAACCTTTAATGCCGAATCCCCATTGTCCTGCAGGATTTCATTTGCCCTGCGCGAGATTACTTCATTAAGATTCATATTGGTCTGCGTACCGCTTCCTGTCTGCCAGACCACCAATGGAAAATGCTCGTCAAACTTGCCTTCGAGAATCTCAGAACTGGCCTGAACGATCGCAGCCATTTTCATTTCAGGTAACTTTCCAAGCTTTTGATTAGCGATCGCCGCAGCGCGCTTCAATTTGGCAAAAGCATAAATTAACTCCATCGGTATTTTTTCCGATCCAATTTTAAAATTATTTTTGCTCCGCTGTGTCTGGGCCCCCCAATATTTATCCGCAGGAACCTGAACCTCTCCAAGCGTATCTCTTTCTGTCCGATATTCAGTCATTTTTAATACCCTCCTAGTATGCAGTACTACATTAATATTCTATTCCCTAATTTTTCTTTTTTATTTGTATAAAATTGTCAGTTCAATTAATCCCTTACACTTAACTGAAACAAAAAAAAACTGCCTTCTAAAGAAGACAGCTTAACGTTTAATGATTGGATAGCTTATAAAATACCCAAGTACCATAATACTTGCAATTGTTAATGTGATTGAAAATTGCTCCATCTGGGCCCCTCCCCATTTTTATTTAAGACATTTCTAAAATATCATGGGACCCTATATGTTTGATGTGATATCCGTCAATATTTCGTGACAAGAAAATGAAATTTTCGTGAACATTATCGTTCTCTTGTATCAGGATGTTTAGCTGCAAGCGGACTGCAAGAAGTCGTGCATGAATCCTTAATTGCACAGCTTGCACATTTCCCTTGTTTTGACTTATTAATAAACTTGAACAATGCCCAGCTGGCATAGCCGAAAATAAGAACACCAACTATTATATTAACTGCCATGTTCATTCACTTCCTTTAATGGAATCCAATGAGCCTTCCCCCTTGATAAATAACCAACGCCAGCACATATGCAATCGCTAATGCATAACCAATAGAAAAAACTGTCCATTTTTTTGAACGTGTTTCTTTATAAATCGTTGCTGTTGTGGCCAGACAAGGTATATACAAAAGAATAAAAACCATAAAGCTATAGGCGGATAAAGGTGTATAGTAATTTGCCAAAAGCCCCTGAAGGCTCGCTTCATCCGGTACAAAATAAATGATGTTCATGGTTGAAATAATAGCCTCTTTTGCTAAAAATCCGGTAATTAATGAAGCCCCTGCCTGCCACGTATCAAAACCAAGCGGTTTAAATAGCGGAGCTAGAAACCCGCCGATGTAAGCCAAAAAGCTATTATCCATATTGACATTTACTCCATCAGGTCCTGTATAGGACAGCAGCCAAATAAAGACTGAACCTGCAAAAATAAATGTGCCTGCCTTTTTAATAAAGCCCTTGCCTTTATCCCATGTACTTCTTGATAATGCGCGAAATTGCGGCAAGCGGTATGGAGGCAGTTCAATGACAAATAACGATGTTTCTCCTTTTAAAACCGTAGAAGAAAATACCTTCGCCAAAATAAGGGCAACTGCAATGCCTAATATATAGATAGAAAGAACAACAAATGCCTTAGAACCTGCAAAAAAAGCCCCGACAAATAAGGCGTATACAGGCAAACGTGCAGAACATGACATTAATGGTGTCAGCAATATTGTTAACAATCTCTCTTTCGGTGTTTCTATTGTTCTGGCAGCCATAATCCCGGGAACATTGCATCCAAACCCGATAATCATTGGGATAAATGCCTTACCGTTCAGTCCAACGGATTCCATTAATCGATCCATTACAAGGGCTACACGTGCCATATAACCAGAGTCCTCTAAAAGAGAAATGAAAAAGAACAGAATAAATATTTGCGGTACAAAAACAAGAACTCCCCCGACGCCTCCAATAATTCCGTCAAGAATAAGGGAATGGATAAACGCTGAAGCCCCAGCAGCCGTCAATAAGCTGTCAACACCATTGGCCAATGTCCCGGTGATGAACCCATCAAGCAAATCTGATAATGGAAAACCGAGCCAGTCAAATGTGAGCATAAACATCAGATACATAAGTAAAAAGAAAATAGGAAGACCTAAAAATTTGTTTGTTACTATAGCATCAACTTTTTCAGTTAATGGAACTTTCGCCTGGTCACTTCTTTGCGCTGCATCTAAAACAATTTTTTCAATCATTTCTTTCCGCTGTCGAAAAATATATTGATCCAGCGGCAGATTGTATTTGTTTAAAATGATACTTTTAACGGAGTGGATAAAAGAATCCAGCGCATCCGCCCCTAGTAAACCCGCAAGATACCTTTTGACGTACTGGTTCCCTTCAAACAACTGCAAAGCAAGCCAGCGAACAGAATGTTTTGCTTTTTCCCCAAGAAGGTCAGAAAGCTCTTTAACAGCCTCATTAATTTCCTGTCCATAATCCACAAGCTTATCATTTGGCAAAGGGGCAGCTCCATTTGTGACAACTTCCTCTAAATTTTTACAGCCCTTGCCTGTCCGTGCAACAACCGGTGCTACTGGTACACCTAGTATCTTGGCAAGTTTTTCGGGATCTATTTTAATCCCTCTTTTTAAAGCAACATCCATCATATTCAAACCGATAATAGCTGGTTTTCCATATTCTAGAAGCTGGATAGTTAGATGAAGATTTCTCTCTAATTGGGATGCATCTAAAATATTTAACATCTTATCTACTGATTCAGTCAGCAAAAATTGCGTAACTACCCCTTCATCTTTTGATAAGGGGTTTAATGAGTATATTCCAGGCAAATCAATTAAAATGGCCCGATTATTCTTGAACTTGCCTATTTTCTTTTCAACGGTTACCCCGCTCCAGTTGCCAACATATTCATATGAACCTGTTAAATTATTAAAAAGTGAAGTTTTCCCTGTATTGGGGTTTCCAATAAGAGCAATATCCATTACAATCTCTCCACTTCTATTTGGACTGCTTCTTTTCTTCGTATTGCCACACATTGGCCGCAAGTTTCGATCATTACAGGACCGCCAAAGGGCATAAGGCATTTCATACAAACCTCTGTACCTTCAGTTATTCCCATATCAAGCAGCCTTCTGCGGACCAATTGATCGATCCCAGAAATATTAAGGATCTTACCTTTTTCACCTTTTTTTAGATTGCCAAGCATGGTTTATCACCAAATTCCTCTGTTTGTTTATAATTGAGAATGATTATCTTTATTATAAACCCGTTATTTTTTAATTAACAGTGAAATTTATCACATCCAAGATTTTCTTTGGCTGGGATTTTAGTGGAGCATCAAATTTATAGTTCTTTTATCACTGCAAAACCTAATATTACAAAAAACTATCCTCTTGTTACAAAATTCGCTTTTTTCGACAAAGGAAATTTGCAAAAGAAGTAGAACTTTATATAACTGTGAAAAGAATTTGCTAACTAATATTAGTTATTAAGGATTGGAGAGAAAAATGGTAACAAAGACTTTTAAGGGTGTTGTTGATTTTTTTCAGGATGAAAAGGACCATATATTGAATGAGTGGCAAAAGCATATTGTAGTCTCTTTAGATGATCCATACAAAGATAGAATGAAAGAAAATGGAGAGGTCATGTTTTTCCTGCTTATTCAAAGCCTGCAAAAAAGCCGCGAAGAATTGGAAGGCATTATCCGCAATTTCTCTATCTCAATCGCC
>Ga0182742_1001692_pt1 | contig 26974 bp, 11 predicted proteins | sample eDN5th37CBELigMG_FD_128880 | JGI IMG/M metagenome (GOLD analysis project Ga0182742, IMG submission 128880) | Enriched Miracle-Growth compost microbial communities from Emeryville, California, USA - eDNA 5th pass 37_C BE-Lig MG (version 2)... ...
CCTGCGCATCCTGTCGGAAGTGACCGACCAGACGGGCGGCACGACGCCGCGCAATGCCTCGGGCACGCTGCTCTTCGTCGATCCGGACCGCGACGACGCGGGCCACGAGGCATCCGTGACGGGTCTTTCGGCGACCGGCACGACGGCGGGCCTCGACCAGGCGGCGCTGGCGAGCGCGCTGTCGATCACCGGCGTGTCGAGCGCGGAGAACCAGGTCGGCGGTTCGGTGTCGTGGTCGTTCACCGCGCCCGACCGTCTGGTCGACTATCTGGGCCGCGGCGAGAGCGTGACGCTGGCCTACCAGGTGACGCTCGACGACAAGGTCGGCGCAGCCAACTCCACCGACACCACAACCGTCTACATCACCATCATCGGAACAAACGACAGGCCGGTGATCGCAATCGATCCGGTCAACATCGCGATCGCGGAACAGGTCGGCTTCTACGGATCAACCACGGATATCGGCTCTTCCGGGCAGATCGCCTTCACGGATGCCGATCTGACGGACGGACATTCGGCCTCCGCCGCGTTTCAGAGCGCGGCGTGGAGCGCGGGCCTCGACATTCCGCAGGAGACGCTGGACCAGCTGTTCGGCGCGCTGGCGGCAAGCGTCAACGCAGGATCCTCGAACGGCGCAGGCAACATCGACTGGGCCTTCAGCCTGCAGGACCAGTATGCCGACTTCCTCGCCCCCGGCGAGACGCTGACGATCACCTATCAGATCACGCTCACCGACGATTCGGGCGCAGGCAACAATTCCGCCACCAAGACCGTGACCGTGACGATCACGGGCACCGAGGATCTGCCCTTCTCTACGGGGACCGTCATCAACGGCAGCGCGTATGAAAGCGAGCTGGTGCCCGCCGGCATTGAAGCTACAACCGGAACCGGCGACGACAAGAACGGCGTTGCCGGCAACGACGACACGCTGTTCACCGGCAACCTGATGTCGCTGGTCGACCATGGCGGCGACCTGCATGGCGGGTTCGAGGTTGAGATGGTCAACCTTTCCCGCACGCTGACGTCGCTCACCTCAGGCGGTCAGCCGCTCGTATTCGAGGTCGATACGGCCAACAACCGACTGATTGCGCATGCCGGCAGCCTGTCCGGCCCGGTGGTCTTCACCTTCACCGTCGACCGCGTGACCGGCGATTTCACATTCGACCTCGAAGGCCAGCTGGACCACACCGACAAGCTGCTGATCGGCAATGTGTCGATCCCGGTGAACGCGCTCACGGACTTCCAGGACACGTTCGCGGTGCCGGAGATCGCGGGCAATGATTTCGGCTTTGTCGGCCGTCTCGCCGATGGCGACGCGGTCATCCAGCTGACCAATGACGGCGGCAGCGCGGTCACCTGGGTGCTGGGCACCTGGGCAGGCGGCCCCGGCGGCGGCACCTTCACGCCCGTCCAGACGGTCACCATCCCGGCGCACAGCACCCTGTTCGTCAATGTCGGCTCGCTGTCCGGGCAGTTTGCTGTTGAAGGACCCGGTGCGCCAAACGGCAAGACCGTGGTCAATGCCGGCCACGGCGACAACATCGTCAGCATTGACGGCGACCAGTCGCTGACGCTCGACCTGTCGTCGGCGATCACCTATCGCGACCGTGACGGCGACCCGCTGCCGCTCGGCAATCAGCTGCTGATCACGATCCACGACGACGCGCCGGTCATCGGGGCCGTCGAGGCGGGTGAAGTGACGGAAAACGCCGTCCGCATCGCGCTCACCAACGGCAGCTTCGAGGCCAACTCGATGGAAGCCGGCCAGCCCGGCGTCACTGTCGACGGCACCGGCAGCTATGCCTTCATCAACCCGCTCGGATGGACCGTGACCGGCTTCGCCGGCGTCTATTCGCCGGTCGACACCATCATCTCGCCTGCCGGCCACGCCGGCGGCAACGTCGCGTTCCTCGACAACGGAGCGACGCTGACCCGCAACACGGGCGTCACGCTCTCGGAAGGCGAGGTCTACGAACTGACCCTCAACGTCGGCAACCGCACCGACCAGGGCTTCGGCGGCGGCACCGTCCGCCTGGTGACGGTGGACGGCGACGTGATCGCCACCATCTCGCTTCCGACTCCGCCGGACGGCGGCTGGACCAAGGTGACGCTGAGCACCGGCGCCATCGCCGCGGACCTCGCGGGCAAGGAACTGCGCATAGAGATCCTGCACGCCAACAGCGGCCAGGCGCTGATCGACAATGTCCAGCTCTACGTGATCCCGCCGATCACCGACACGGGCTCCCTGGGCATCAGCTGGGGCGCGGACGACAATCTGGCGCTGCGCTCGGTCAAGTTCGCCGACAGCCTGGACGGCTTCACCTCGCCCTTCACCTCGCATGGCAGCGCCATCAGCTACGAGCTGAGCAATAACGGCACCCTGCTGACCGCACGCTCGGCCGACGGCCGGGTGGTATTCACGGTTGCGCTGGACAAGGCCGGCTCGGGCAGCTGGACCTACACGCAGCTCGACGCGCTCGATCACGACGAGAGTGCCGGCCGAGGCGAGAGCTTCGGCATGTCGTTCGGCTTCGTGGCCACCGACAGCGACGGCGACAGTGCGCCGGGCACGATCTCGATCACGGTCAACGACGACACGCCGGTGCTGACCGGACCGGTGACCACCGGGCTGACGCTGAACGAGAACGATCTTGTCGGCGGAAACGACGAATCCGCGCCGCGCGAGCCGCTGAACGCGACCGGCAATCTGCCGATCGACCTCGGCATCGACGGCGGGACGGTGTCGCTCTCGGCTGCAAACGCCACCTGGAATGCCGCAACGCAGACGCTGACGGCCAATGACGGCTCGTGGCGCGTCGTGCTCAACGGCGACGGCACCTACACGTTCTTCCTCGACGACAACTCGCTGCTGCATTCGGCCTCGACGCCGACGGACACGCTGGCGATCACCATCGGCTACTCGGCAAATGACGGGGACACGGACCTCCTCAGCGGGTCGTTCGTCGTCAACATCGTGGACGACGTGCCGGTCCTGACCGGAAGCGTGCTGAACGAGACCATTGTCGAGGGCACGTCGCTGAGCGGCTCTCTCTCGTCGCTCGTCTCATTCGGGGCGGACGGCAATGGCGGCTACTTCGTCGAAACGACGAACCTTTCGCCCTCGCTGACGTCGCTGACCTCGGGTGGCGTGGCGCTGTCGTACTCAGTCTCGGGCGATACGCTCGTCGCACGGGCCGGCGCCAGCGGGCCTATCGTCTTCACGTTCAAGGTCGACCAGACCACGGGCGCGTACACCTTCACCCAGTCGCGCGGCATCGACCACACCGGCTCGCTCACCATTGCCGGGATTCCGGTCGATGAGGCGCTGATCTCCGAACCCGGCTCGATGGTCCAGATCAGCGAGATCAGCGGCTCGCGCATCCACTTCGAGGGCCGGCTGGCCGACGGCGACGTCATCATCCGGATCACCAACAGCGGCTCCTCGGCCGTCACCTGGGGGCTGGACAGCCAGGCCACGGTCGGGGTCGACTTCCCGAGCATCACCATCCCGGCGGACACCACGGTCTTCATCAATGTCGGCCAGGTGCCCAACAACACCAAGTTCGACCTCATTGGCGCGCCCAACGCAGGCGGCCCGACCCAGACGATGGTCAACGCCGGCGCGCACAGCGTCGCGTACAATGGCAGCGGCACATCCGTGCAGCTCGACCTGTCCACCGCCGTCACCGTTCGCGACGGCGACGGCGACGAGGCAGCGCTGTCCGGCAAGTTGCTGGTGACGCTGACCGACACGGCGCCGACCATTACCGGTCCCTCTGTCGCTACCATTTCCGAGACCGGCCTGCCGGGCGCGACGCTGGTGACGTCACAGTCGCTCGCGATATCGATGGGCGCCGACAAGGCGGGCGCAACGCTGGACTTCGCGACGGACGGCTCCGGCAATCCGCTCCACCCGGCGGGGCTGACCTCGGACGGCGTGCCACTCGAATATGCGCTGCGCACCACCACCGAGGGCGAGAAGCAGATCGTCGCTTTCAAGCAGGGCGAGACGGTCGATCAGCCCGTGTTCATCGTGGCGCTTTCCTCGCCGGCGAACCCGACCTTCATCTTCACGCTGTGGCAGAACCTCGATCACACGGCCGGCGACGGCACGTCGCTGGCGCTCCAGTTCAGCGTGGTTGCGGTCGACGGCGACGGCGACGAGGTAACCCAGACCTTCACCGTGAATGTGACAGACGACGTTGCCGTTGCAGGCGGAATTACGCTTCAGGGCTCGGAATCCGTCTTCGCGGGCACTGATGGCATCGTCGGCACGTCTGATGACGGCGCGGTGCTGTTCCTGAGCGGGAACACCGGCGTCGTCGTGATGCCGGGCGCCGACGGATATGACGGCGGCAATTTTGGCACCGCCTTCAGCTTCGCCTCGCTGCCGACCGGCCTCTATGCGGTCAACCCGGAAAACGGCGTGAGCTACGAGCTCTACGGCAACTCGCTGGTGCGCGGCGCCGACACCATCACATACACGGCGTTCGTGAATTTCGGCTCGGGCAACGTGCCTGCCTACACGATCACCATCGATGAAGACGGCGACGTCACCTACACGCAGCACGTTCCGCTGCGCCACGGCAGCGACGGCGAGGACGTGCTGGATCTCCAGTTCGTCTACCAGATCAAGGACGGCGACGGCGACTACACGCCCGCCACGATCACGATCAAGGTGGCGGATTCCGTGCCCACCATGTCGGTGACGAGCGGCTCGCTGAGCGAGGTCGACACCATCAGTGGCAGCGGCATTCTGGACGCCAGCAACCCGCTGGTGCTGAGCAAGGACCTCGGCGACGGCCCGACCTCGGGTTCGGACGGGTGGCGCGGCGGAGCGGACAGCTTCGGCGAGGCCGTCAACCTCTCGATGATCTATCCTGGCGGGCCTTCGGTCCCGACCCTGTTCCATACCTATGTCGACGGAACGCTGGTCGCCTTCAACGTCAACGGCAACCATATTGTGCGCACCGCGACCTCGGCCACGCTCTACGGCCGCACGTTCGGCGGCGTGGATGTGTTTTCGCTGACCGTGCATGCCGACGGCAAGGTGGAGTTCAAGCAGTACCGGCCTCTGGTCGATGCGGATGGTACGCCGTTCGACGCGGCCCACCTGCTGCAGTTCGCCTACTCCGTCGTCGACGGCGATGGGGACGTGTCGGCCACGCAGACCATCAGCGTGTCGCTGACCAATGAAGGCCCCACTGCGGTGGCCGACAGCTACACGATGGCAGAGGACGGTGTGCTTGTGGTCAATGCCGCCACGGGCGTGCTGGCCAACGACTCCGACCCGGATGTCGACCAGTTGCAGGCGGTGCTCGTAACCGGCCCGACCAACGGCACGCTGACGCTCAACGCAGACGGTTCGTTCACCTACACGCCGAACGGCAATTTCAACGGCGTCGATACGTTCACCTACCGCGCATCCGATCGCGACCTGAACAGCGATCCGGTGACCGTCACGATCAATGTCGGCGCGGTCAACGACGCGCCGACGCTGTCGAATGTCGGCGACGGAATGGTCGTTGCCGAGGACGGCACGCTCTACATCCGCCAGTCGCAGATCTGGGTCGCCAACGACGCCGACCGCGGCGATGGCAAGGTGCCCAGCGTGACCTTCACGCTGAAGGTCGAAGACGGCATGGGCGTGCTCAGCGCCTCCAGCAACGGTCTCAGCGGCGGCTTCGACATCCAGGTTCTCGACGGCGGCAAGACGCTTGTCATCACGACCTATGCCGATGCTGACCCCGGCACGCGCGACGCCTACGATATCCTCAACTCGCTGCTGCGCGGCGACAATTTCAACATCAACACCAATCCGAACGGAATCGCCTTCAAGCCGGATGCCGACTGGAACGGTCCGGTCCGCATCTCCTACACGCTGAACGACAACGGCAATTTCGGTACGCCCGGCCCGCTTCAGGCGACCGGCGAGTTCACGCTCGACGTCACGCCGGTGAACGATGCGCCCGTTGCGGCGGGAGGCACTGCCTCGGGCGACGAGGATACGCTCATCTCCGGACAGGTGATCGCGACCGACGTCGACAACGCCAGCGACGAACTTGTCTACAGCCTGGTGACGGGCGCGGTAGACGGCAATGGCGATCCGATCACCGGCCTGACCTTCAACGCGGACGGCACCTACTCCTTCCAGGGGCCACAGGACTTCAACGGCACGGTGACCTTCACCTACAAGGCCAATGACGGCGACCTGGACAGCGGCACGGCCACGGTGACGATAAACGTCAACCCGGTGAACGACGCGCCGGTGGCGGTCGATGACGGTCCGGTGGCGGTCAACGAGTATGTGCCGGTCATGATCGACGTGCTCGCCAATGACAGCGATGTCGAAGGCGACACCCTGTCCATCACGCATGTCAACGGCCAGCCGATTTCGGTCGGCAACCCGGTCACGCTGGCTTCCGGTGCGGAGGTGTCGCTGCTCGCCAACGGCCAGCTGCTCTACAACACCTTTGGCGGCATCGGCGGCGGAAACGACGCCACCGACTCGTTTACCTACACGGTGAGCGACGGCAATGGCGGCACGGATATCGGCGCAGTGAATCTCGACATCACCGGCTCCAGCTTCCCGCCGGCGGTGCCGAACGGGCAGGTCTGGGTGTTCGACGCGAACCACGAGCTGGTGGGCGTCTACGGACCCGTCGGCGGTACGGTAGTCGCCGGCGTGCCCTACTTCGGCAGCGCCACCCCGATCAACGCAGCGGTCGACAGCCTCTCCGGTCCGAGCCACACCGTCGTGGTCGGCGCGGGCAGCTTCACGACCGGCGGCGTTCCGATCGACATCGACCAGGCCGGCACCCGCGTGCTCGGCAACCAGGCCGACGTCGACCCGCGTGCAGCAGCAGGGCTTCGCTCCATCGGCGGCGCAGATGAGTCAATCGTCGACGGCGCAAACGGCTCGCAGGTGTTCCGTATCCGCGCGGACAATGTCGAGCTCAACGGCTTCGACATGCGCAATTCCTCGGCCGACCTCGTCACCACCGACGGGCCGACCGGAGTGGGCGGCAATTCAGGCGCGAAGATACTCTACAACATCGCCAGCGACGCCGGCGACGACGGGCTCGTGCTCTACAAGCACACGAACGGCCTGATCGACCACAACCTGATCTACGCCACGAATGACGGCATCAACGTCGCGGGCAACGACTCGGGTCTGCTTCCCGAGGCCGCCTCAGGCTTCAACAACACGGTCAGCAACAACGAGGTGTCCGGCGGCTGGGGCAATGGCGGCATCTACGCCTACGGCGCGGAAAACACGACCATCACCGGCAACTACGTCCACGGCTACCAGGGCGACAGCGGCATCGTGATGGGCACCCGCCGTGGCGGAGGCAATCCGCAGCAGAATGGCGGCACCGTCTCCGACAACATCGTCGAGAATTCGGGCGAGAACGGCATCGACGTGTTCCAGTCCGACGTCACGGTGACCGGCAACACCGTGACCGGCAGCAAGGGCTGGGCGGTGTCGGTGGGCATCGACTACAACAACGAGTCGATCCGCTCGCCGAAGCCGGACAACGTCACCATCGAGGACAACACGTTCGGCAACAACCACCAGGTGAGGCCGGCTGGCGTCGGCGGCGGCAACACGCCGGCCGATGGCCCGGTGCGCGTGGTGGCCGGTGCAACCGACATCACTTTCGACGGCAACACCATCAACGGCACCGCAGGCGACAACACGCTCTACGGCACCGCCGGCAATGACACCATCAACGGCAGCGGCGGCGACGACACCATCCACTGGTCGGTGGGCGGTGGCTCCGACAAGGTCAACGGCGGCGCCAACGGCGCCGGCGGCGACACCTTTGTGGTCACCGGCAACGGCGACAAGCAGATCATCACGATCACCGCGGCCGACAATGACGGCGATCCGTCGAACGGCGTGCAGGATCCGATCTCGCTGGCCATCGACCAGGACGGCAACGGCACCGTCGACGCCACGGTCACGCTGAGCGGCATCGAGGAGATCGTGCTCGACCTGGGCGGCGGCGACGACCATGTCATCGTCAACGCCCAGAGCTTCGCCGGCACCAGCCTGGCCGTGTCGACCATCACCATGGATCTCGGCGAGGGCAACGACACGCTCGACCTGCGGAATCTCAATCTCTCTAACCACCGCATCGTCGCCAATGGCGGCGGCGGCAATGGCGACTCGGTCATCCTCGGCAACGAGGGCGGGACGGGCTATGCCTACACGGACATTGTCTCCTTCGAGGAGATCATCGAGGGCGGCATCCTTATCGGCGTGAAGCTCACCTTCGCCACGCCGCAGGGCAACGTGACCCACGAGTTCCGCAATTTCGAGAACTTCGAGTTCACGGACGGCAGCCTTAACCTCGCTCAGGTGACCAACGACGCGCCGGTGGCGGTCGACGACAGCGGGGCTGTCACCGAGAACCAGAGCGCGACATTCGACGTTCTGGCAAACGACACCGATGTCGATGGAGACCCGCTGACGCTGGCAAGCCTGGGGATGGCCACCGTCACCAGCAGCGTGGCCTCCGTCAACGGCATCGACGTGTCGTCCGCGCTGTCGATTGTCGGCAACCAGGTCGCCTTCAATCCCGGCTCGCTGTTCGACGCGCTGCCCGCCGGTCAGACGGCAACCGTGACGGTGAGCTACACCGTGACGGACGGCGCGCTGAGCGACACCGGCACGCTGACGATCACGGTCACCGGCACCAACGACGCGCCGACGCTGTCGGCGCTGGCCCCGATCAGCTACACCGACACCGCGGCCGCCGACGACTTCGAAACCGTGACCGGTTGGGCAGTCGGTTCGGATGTCGATGACGGCGACACGAAGCTGTACGCTGTCGCGGACGGCGTCCCGGACAACAGCCTCGCGGGCTATGACCAGTCCAAGGCCGGCACGTACGGGAAGCTCTACATCAACTCGGCGACCGGCGCTTACGCCTACGTGCCGAACGATGCGGCGATCAATGCGCTGAAGACTACCGAAACCGACACCTTCACGCTTCGCGTCAAGGACGGCTCGGGCGCAACGTCGAACCTGGAAAATCTGACGGTCACGTTGAACGGCGCCAACGACAGGCCGGTGGCGATCGACGACAGCGGAACAATAACTGAGAACCAGAGCGCGACATTCGACGTTTTGGCGAACGACAGCGATGTCGATGGCGACACGCTGATCCTGCAGGCCGTCAGCATTCCCACTGTCGTCAGCAGCATTGCCTCCATCAACGGTATCGACGTGACGTCCGCGCTGTCGATTGTCGGCGACCAGGTCGCCTTCAATCCGGGCTCGTTCTTCGACGCGCTGCCCGCCGGCCAGACGGCAACCGTGACTGTGATCTACACGGTGCTGGACAGCAGCGGCCTGACGGACACCGGCACGCTGACGATCACTGTCACCGGCACCAACGACGAGCCGATGATCACCGGAACCACATCTGGTTCGATCACCGAGGATTCGAGCGCACAGATTACGATCCTGAACCAGCTCGAGACCTCCGGCACGCTGACCATCACTGACGCGGATTACGGCGAGTCGGCCTTCCAGGTGCAGACAGGCGTCGCGACCACCTACGGCAAGTTCTCGATCACCGCCGACGGCCAGTGGACCTATTCGGTCGACAACGACAGCCTGGACCACCTCGGCGCATCGGACACTCTGAACGACAGTTTCACCGTTTACTCGGTGGACGGTACCCCGCAGGTGGTTTCGATCGTCATCAACGGCGCCAATGACGCCCCGACTTTGTCGGCTCTGGACCCGATCAGCTACACCGACACCGTGGCCGCTGACGACTTCGAAACCGTGACCGGTTGGGCTGTCGGTTCGGATGTCGACGACGGCGACACGAAGCTGTACGCTGTCGCGGACGGCATCCCGGACAACAGCCTCGCGGGCTATAACCAGTCCAAGGCCGGCACGTACGGGACGCTCTACATCAACTCGGTGACCGGCGCCTACGCCTACGTGCCGAACGATGCGGCGATCAACGCGCTCAAGACTACCGAAACCGACACCTTCACGCTTCGCGTCAAGGATGGCTCGGGCGCAACGTCGAACCTGGAAGATCTGACGGTCACCTTGAACGGCGCCAATGACAAGCCGGTGGCCATCGGCGACAGCGGGGCTGTCACCGAGAACCAGAGCGCGACATTCAACGTTCTGGCAAACGACAGCGATGCCGATGCAGGCGACGCTCCGACCGTGGCGAGCCTGGGCGCTCCCACCGTCACCAGCAGCGTCGCCGGCATCAACGGCATCAACGTGACGTCCGCGCTGTCGATCGTCGGCAACCAGATCGCCTTCAATCCCGGCTCCCTGTTCGACGCACTGCCCGCCGGCCAGACGGCAACCGTGACGGTGAGCTACACCGTGACGGACGGCGCACTGAGCGACACCGGCACGCTGACGATCACGGTCACCGGCACCAACGACGCGCCGGTGCTGACCGGCGGCACGCAGGCCTTCAATCCCATCACGACGGCCGACATCAACAATGCCGGCCAGACCGTGGCATCCTTCCTCGGCCTGTCGGTTACCGATGTTGATGGCCCGGCGAGCGGTATCGCCGTAACCGGATACAATGGCGGGTCGGGGACCTGGCAGTATCTGGACAACGGCAATTGGGTCGATTTCTCCAACGGCGGCTTCGTCACCGAATTCTCGGCGATCCTGCTGCGCTCCACCGACATCATCCGCTTCGTGCCGAACGGCGCGGAGTCCACGCCGCCCTCCTTCACCTACGTGGCGTGGGACCAGTCGGCGGGAGACGCCTTCGATCAGGTCGACGTGTCGGTACGCGGCGGCACCACGCCGTTCTCGACGGGCACGGCGACGGCGTCGATCGCCGTGACGTCATCAAACACGCCGCCGGTGGCCAACCACGACACGCTGAGCTTCGGCGACATCCTGCTGCCGCCGAGCGGTCCTGGCTGGACCCTCAACGCCGACAATGGGCACTACTACAAGATCGTGGCCACCAACGTCTCCTGGGCGGCCGCATTTGCGGCAGCGGAAGCCGAGGGAGGTTACCTCGCCACGATCACCTCGCAGGCGGAGAATGACTTCATTGTCCAGCTGTTCAACTCCACGAATGCCTGGATGAACGTCCACTATCTGTGGCTGGGCGCGTCGGACGCCGCAGAGGAAGGCACCTGGAAGTGGGTGACTGGACCTGAGGCAGGCACGACCTTCTGGACGGGCGGCGTCAACGGCACCGCTTCCGGCTACGCGCCTTGGGGACTGGGCGAGCCAAACAACTGGGCAGAGTGGGCAGGGGGCGAAGACTACGCCATGATGCTCGCCGTCTTCGGCGGCGAGTGGAATGACGGCACCGGCGCCGCCGGCAGCGGCACCCAGGCGTCCGAGAGCAACGGCTACGTCATCGAATGGGGCGGGATGGCCGGAAACGGCGGCGTGGCGGAAGACGTTGCCACCACCTTCTCCACCGCGATGCTGCTTTACAACGACACGGACGCCGACGGGCACACCCTAACGGTTACGGGTCTGGGCGACGGGAACACCGTCACTGCGTTGACCGAAAAGGGTGCAACGGTCACACTGAACACGGCAACGGGCGAGATCACCTACGATCCCACGCTGTCGGCTGAACTGCGAGCGCTGTTCCGCGGAGAAAGCACGCCCGACAGCTTCACCTACACGATCAGCGATGGGCACGGCGGCACCGCTTCCGCAACCGCAACGCTGACCGTGAACGGCGTGAACCTGAACACGCCGCCGGTGGCGAACGCTGACACGATCATCATGACGGGGATGACCGGCACGCCGCCCGCGTCGGCCAGCTCAACCCCCACGATGAACGAGGTCGAGCCCAACCACAACTTCTCCAATGCCGACGTCATCGCCAGAAGCGCGCTCAGAATTGCGCCGAACGCCAATCTCGGCGACGACCGCCTTCCGTCGATCACCGTGAACGGAACGATCGAAGGAAATTCCACTCAGAGGCCTGACCGCTTCGCCATCCAGCTCAAGGCTGGCGAGACCATTATCCTCGACGTGGACGGAACGACGGGGAATCTGGACAGCTACCTTTACCTGTATGGTCCGAACCTTGCTCTCGTGGCGGACAACGACGATTCGCTTACCTCGCTAGGTGGGGGCGGATCGTCCACGAATCTGGACTCGTATATCGAGTACACCGCGACCGTGGACGGAACCTACTACATCGAGATGAACCGCTTCGGCGGATCCAACGCGACCGGCGAATACAAACTTCAGGTCAGCATCAAAGACTTCAAGTGGATCGACTCCGGCACCCCGATCACTGTTCCGGTCGAGACGCTTCTGGCCAATGATACCGATGCCGACGGGCATAGTCTGACGGTCGTATCGGTCAATGGCTCCGGCGTGCAGCTGGTGGGCGGCAACATCATCGTGCAACCTGGCGTGACCTCCTTCACCTACACGGTGCAGGACGGCCATGGCGGCCAGAGCACGGCGACGGTGAACGTCATTCCCACTGCGGGAGCCAACGCCACCGGCACCAGCGGATCGGAGATAATCTACGGCACGAGCGGCAATGACACGCTGATCGGCGGACCGGAGGCGGCTCTCGTGACCGTGAAGGCTACCGGCAACAACACAAGCAGCGCGGAAACCGGTTTCCTCCAGTTCCGCTTCCTGACCGGCTCGGGGTTCATCCAGAGTATCGCGATCAACCTGCGCGGCGGTGGAGACCCGGATGCTGTGTTCGATCCGACCGGCAGTTCCGGCATCGGCTCCACAGGCAGTTCGAACGACGGCGAGTGGGGCCCGACGATCACCATGGTGAACGGGTCAACCGTGACCGCTACGCCGACCTTCTCGTCGGGCCACGGCACGATGACCCTGAACTTCGCCGCAGGCACGTTCTCTGCAGGCGAGGGCTTCAACTTGGGCATCGATGTGGACCGGATGGCGAGCGGCTCCAGCAATTCCAGCCAGGGCGGTGGCGGCACGTTCGACGACCGTGGCGTGACGGCCACGATCACCTTCCAGGATGGGCGGACGCAGACGGTTACGTTCGTGAGCGAAACCAGCACGTCGTCGGTCGCCACATTCGAGTTCACCGATGGGAACGATATCCTGATCGGCGGGGCCGGCAACGACACGCTCATCGGCGGCGCCGGCAACGACATCCTTATCGGCGGGGCGGGACTGAACACGATGACGGGTGGCTCGGGCGACGACGTCTTCGTCATCGACCCCTCGGCGCTCACCGAGATCAACATGGTCGACATCATTACCGACTACGGCAATGGCGGCGACGTTCTGGATCTCAGTGCGCTGCTGACTTCGGCTCTCGGCTCAACCGCGACCGACGCCAGCGCCGTCAGCCTCCAGATCAGCGGCGGCAACACCAACGTGCTGGTGGACACCAACGGCGCGGCGGCAGGCGGCGAGGTCGTCATCGCCACGCTGACCGGCATCCACAATACGGTCAGCATCCTCTACAACGGCACGGACGAGACCAACGTCACGACGCCCTGAGCTGCCTGACGGCTGCCCATAAAAGCCCCGCGTGTAATCGCACGCGGGGCTTTTCTTTTCGGTGGTGAAAAAAGGCGCCTATGCTGCCGGCGCCGGTCGCTCCCGCGGCCGAGGGTCGCCTTTTCGTCCACAGGCTCGCGCCGACCGTTCAAATGCTCGCGGTTTCAGCAAGAAAGCCTCCACCCGGCGTGCGTTATCAACGGGCCGTATCGGTGGAGGCGGCGGAATGACGGGCAAGGGTTCGGACGAGGGTTCACGGCGCTGGCGCGAGGTGGCGCGGCTGGTCATCCTGGGCACGGCGGCTGCGATCGGCGCATCGCTGGTGCTCACCTACCTGCTGTTCTTCAGCGAAGCGCTCTCGCCCCTCGCCCGCAGCCTCGTCCTCGCAACCGTGGTGCCCGCCCTGGTGGCCGCCCCGCTTCTCGTGTTCATCGGCATGAAGCTGCAGGAGCTGCGCCATCAGCGCCAAAACCTCAACAGGCTGGCCACCTACGACCAGACCACCGGGCTGATGAACGCAACGGCACTTGCCACCGTGGTGGATCGCCGGGTCAGCAGGAGCGACAGCGACGATCCCCAGCGCGGCGGCTTCCTGGTGGTGCGGCTCGACAATCTGCCGGACATCAACATGCGGCACGGCTTCGACTGGGGCGACAAGGCGTTGCGCATGGTCGCGTCGGCGATCCGCGCGTCGGTTCGCCAGAGCGACACGGTGGGGCGGCTGGGTGCGGCCGAGTTCGGCGTCTTCCTTGCGGGCGCGTCCGAGGAGAATGCCCGCGCAGTGGGCGAGCGCATCCGCGGCGAGATCGTCAAGCTATCGTTCGCACCGGCCGGGCTGGACACGCCGCTGGCAGTCAGCGCAGGCGGCGTGATCTTCGACCGCGATCTCGGCTTCAACGAGATGTTCCGCAGCGCCGGCCATCAGCTCGCCCATCGTGGCTCCAGGGCCGGCCTCGCGCTTGCTCACGGCACAGACGGGTTGCCCGGCTCCACGCCAACAGCCCACTGACAACCGGCCATGCCGCGGCCGGGTCAGAAGCGCCAGCTCAGAAGCCGCCCGTCTCGTTCTGCAACAGGACCAGCCTGCCCTTCTCGATACGGTTGATCGAATGCCTGCGCTCTATCGAGCCGTCCTTGCGCAGCCGGAACAGGCCGGTCGCGCCGCGAAAGCCTGCGTCTGACAGGAGGGCCTGCTGGGACAGCCCCGAAGGCCCGCCCGCACGGATCAGGCCGGCGGCGATGGCGACCGCGTCATATGCCAGCGCCGCGTCGTAAGACAACGGTCTGCCGGCGGCGGCCTGGTAGCGCGCGGCGATCTGCTTCAGGCTGTCCTGGTCGGGCATGGCGATCAACACGCCATCGAGAACCGGCGTGGTGTAGAGCTGGCGCGGCCAGCCGGAATTGCCGATGAGCGTCGTGATCGTGCCGCCCAGTCCCTGCGAAGCGATCGACTGCGCCACCACGGCAGGCGCGCGCCCGCTGCCGAAGATCACGACCGTGGTCGCCTTCAGGAAGAGCGGCTGCTGGGCTTTCAGCGCGGGGCCGATCTGGATGTCGACCGCCGGATAGGACACCGTGCCGACAAGCTTGCCGCCGTGGCGCGCCACGCCGCGGGCAAAGCGGTCGCGGTCGGCCTGGGGAAACCCTTCCGGCACCACGGCAAGTATGCTGGACTGCCTGGCGTCGATCGCCGCGCGGGCGCCATCGATGGCGCTGTCGATGGCGTCGCCGGCGAAGGCGAAAATACCGGCCGCATTCCCCTCGCCCGACAGCGCCAGCACCGGCGGGCGGGCCGGCTGTCCTCTTGCGGGCGCGGCCAGCCCGGCCGTGTCATAGGCAACAACCAGCTTGGCCCCGGCCGCGATCGTCTGCGCTGCCGTCGAGGCCGTGTTCTCCGCGCGGCCGGCCGTGTCGAACACCGTCACGCGCACCTGCCCCGCGCCAAGTTCGTTGACCGCAAGGCGCGCGCCATCGACAAAATCGCGGGATCGGGCCGCGGACGGATCGGCGGCGCTGCGAGGCAGCAGCATGGCAATCGTCACCGGCCCGCTGCCCAAAGTTTCCTGCGCAGGCACCGGAAGCTGCGGCGCGACATCCAGCACGGCCTCCGTGCTGGTCGCCTGGCATGCCGCCAGCATGGCGCTCAAGGCAAGCGCGGGCATGACCCGGCGCGCGCACACCAACCCCGCACGCAGGACGCTGGCCGGCCGCGGCAGCGGGCGCCCGCTCGAAACCATCCGCCCGGGAGAGCGCAAGAAGGCGATCATGGCAGTGAATTTCCCTGTCCCAACCGGCCAGACATGTATCGCAACCAGAGCGTGCCTGCAAACGGCCGAAGAGGGCGGAACCTTCGTTCGGAGTTGACTAAAATTTTCGTCACTTTCGACCAAAAATATTGTTCCTGTATTATCCAAGTATATTTCCGCGATATTCAACGGTCATCTGTAGAAATCTCCCCAACACGGGGAGACACAAGTGGCGGCATTTCAAGCAGCAAGAAAAGGCGCAGCGGCGGCGCTACTTGCGACAGCATTGTCGCTTCCAGCGGCTGCAGGCACGCTGGCGCCCGCCGGAAACAATGCGGCACCGCTCGACCCGATCATCGCCGCGTTCCGGCTGGTGTCGGCAGTGCGGATGGCGGCCGCCAGCTGGACCGGCGATTCGGCCGCGCTGTCCGCAGTCGAGACGCAGCGGGCGTCGATGTCCGCCAACGGCTCGTCCCCGAAGCCCGCGGTTTCCCGCGCAGGCGATGCATCGGTGACAACGGGGTCAATCTCGCCCGGGGGCAGCGTGGCGCCGGGCGGCGCGAGCAAGCCACAGGCCGAGCTGCTGGCCTCGGTTCCTATCCCCTTCGGGCGCCTGCCGGCGCTGGCGCGCATGCAGCCGATCTATTCCGACATGGCCAGCGGTCTCTTCAAGGATTGCCGGACAGCTACCTGCCAGAACGCCCGCGCCACCATCGAGGCGGTCATCGAGAAGGGCAAGGACCGGAAATTTCTCGACCTGATCGGCGCGGTCAACCGATCGGTCAACAGGCTGGTCACCTATCGCCGGGATCTCGACAGCCACGGTGTCATCGATGTCTGGTCAACGGCCAGCCATACGCTCAGCACCGGCCTCGGGGATTGCGAAGACTATGCCATTGCCAAGATGGCCGTCCTGCAGAAGGCAGGCGTGCCGCCGAAAAGCATGTCGCTGGTGATCCTGCGCGACGAGAAGCGCGACGTGTACCACGCCGTTCTCGCCGTCAGCACCAGCCGCGGCGCCTACATACTGGACAACCTCAGCGAAATCGTGCGCAGGGATGTCGAGCTTCCGAACTACATGCCGCTCTATTCGGTCAGCGCCGGCCGTGGCTACATATATGGCAGGCGCGCCGGAGCCGGCGCACTGTCGGCTTCGCTCGGAAGCCTCGACGGCATTGCGCCCGGCGAAGGCTTCGCGGCCGAGGCCACGGCGATGCCCCCGGCATCGGCGGAGCTGCGCGGCCCGCTCTGACCGAGCCCGACTTCTCAGGCCTGGGTGATGTAGGCGATCACCATCGTGGCGGCGGATATCGGCGCCAGGACAAGCTTGATCTGTCCACGCACGCGCCTTTCGGACGCGCCGATGGCAAAACCCGTCACCACCGGCGCCCGCGGGCTCTTCCGCAGCAATTCGATGACCTGCTCGAGCTGCGTGTCCAGCGAAAGACGCGCTGTTCGCAAGAGGTCGTGCGAGTCGGTGCCCACGAGGCGTGCCCGGATGAAATTCAGGAAGGGCTGATTGTACTGCACGATCTTCTTGTCGGCGGACAGGACGAAGGCCGGCGTGGGGCTGGCATGGATGATCGCGTAGACATTCTCCGGGGCCGTGATCCGCTCAAGCTCCGAAAGTCGGCTGTAGAGCCATTTCGCGGCCTGCACTCGAAGCGCCGACGCCAGGTTTCCGGCCTCCTGCCCCGACGCTGCACTGCCGACCTGCTGACCCAGCGTGCGGCCGCCGGCCGCGGCCATCGCCGATACCGTCTTCCAGAATATGGCCTCGAGCCTGATGCCGCGGCGGGTGCCCAACGCGTTAACGGCGCGGAAGATCAGTGTGGAATCACTCTCCGCAGGTTCCGTGTCGCTGAGCGGCGGGGCAAGATCCTTGCTGGCCCCGGATGCCGGTTCCATCCTATCGCTCCGTCAGCGCCTCGCTGCGGGCCTTGTTGATCGGCTTGAGAAGATAGTCGAGCACCGTCTTCTGGCCAGTCATGATTTCCACGGAAGCCACCATGCCGGGCATGATGTTGTGCTCGACGCCATCCTTTTCGAGCGCGGATTCATCGGTCACGACATAGACCTGGTAGTAGGTGTCGCCCTTTTCCTGATCGACCAGGCTGTCTGCCGAAATGTTGGCGACGCGCCCCTTCAGCCCGCCATAGATCGAGAAGTCATAAGCGGTGATCTTGACCAGTGCCGGTTGGTCCCGCTGCACGAAAGCGACATCCCGCGGCGAGATGCGGGCCTCGACGAGCAGCGTCTCGGAAGTGGGCACCACACCGCCCACCACGGCTCCCGGCTGCACGTAGGCGCCGATCGTGTTGACGTCCAGCGTGTTGATGATGCCGTCGACAGGCGAGCGGATATCGGTTCGCTTCACCCGATCGGAAGCGCCACGTATCGTCTCGCCCAGCACACCTAGGTCGGCGAGCACTTCGGACATCTCGTTGCGCGCTTCCTGCTGGAACTGCAGCGACAGTTCCTGGATCTGCAGCGAGGCTTCGCGGACCGCGGCTTCGAGCCTGCCCAGGCTCTCCCTGGCCACGATCAGCTGGCCGTTCTGCTGCGCCAGTTCGGTATCCATGCGCAGCAGGTCCGTCTCGGCATGCAGCCGCCTCTTGACCAGCGGCTCGATGGCGTCGCGCTGCCTCGTCATCGCCGCGATGACATTTTCGAGCTGCGCGATGTTGGTACGCGCCTCCTGCAGTTCCTGGCTGCGCTGCGTCTCGCGCGCCTGCAGCACGGAAAGCTTGTTGCGGTAGTTGCCGCGGCGGGCGTTAAAGAGCTCGTTCTCGTTGGCGCAGATGGCGGGCGAGGTCTCGCGGAGCTCATCGGGGCAAACGAAGGCGGCATCGATGTCGCCCTGTATCTCCATGTTAAGGCGTGCAATGCGGGCATTGAGCGAGCGCGCACGCGCCTGGGACTCGCCGAGCGAGGATGTGGTCGTGGTATCGTCAAGCCGGATCAGCAGCTGTCCCTGCTTGACCACCTGGCCGATCTTGACCGCGATCTCCTGAACGACGCCGGCTTCGCTCACCTGGATGATCTGCGTCTTGGAGACGGGGATGACCTTTCCGTCGCCGCGCGCAATCTCCTCCACGTTGGCGATGGCGGCCCAGCCGACGAAACAGGCGATGAACAGGACCACCAGGCCCAGCACCAGACGGGCGAACAGCGGCGGCTTGTCTATGGCTGCTGATTTCACGACACATCCCCCAATGCGTTGCGCTGAAGCGCCTCGATCACCTGCTTTTTCGGGCCGTCTGCGATGACGCGTCCCTGATCGATGACGATTAGCCGGTCGATCAATTCCAGCATGCTGTAGCGATGGGTGGAGATTATGACGGTGACGTTTTTCTCGAAGCTCTTCTTCAGATTCTCGATGAGGAGCCGTTCGCTGGCCAGGTCCATCGCGCCCGATGGCTCATCGAGATAGACGATCCGGGGCGAGGACAGTAGCAGCCGCGCGATGGTCATTGCTTGCTTCTGGCCGCCCGAAAGCTGGCTGCCGCGCTCGCCCACGGGCATGTCGAAGCCACGGGGATGGTTCGCCACGAAGCTGTCGATGCCGGTGAGGCGCGCGACGGCAAGCAGTTCCTCATCGGTCGCATTCGGGCGTCCGACCAGCAGGTTTTCCTTGACCGTTCCAGAGAAAAGGTCGGCCGATTGGCCGGCAACGGCCACCGTCGATCTGACCTCGGCCGGGTGGTACTGCCGGATGTCGATGCCGTCGAGCAGGATGCGACCGGAGCTTGGCGGAAACAGCCCACCCATGAGACGGCCGACGGTCGTCTTGCCCGACCCGATGCGCCCGATGATGCCGATCCGCTCGCCCTGCCGCACCGAGAAGGTGAGCCCGTTCAGCACCTGCTGGTCCGAGCCGGGATAGGTGAAGGTGACGTTCTGGAAGGAGATGTTGGCCGTCGCGACGGTGCGGTTGACGAACCCGACCGTCGAAGGGCGATCCTCTTCCTGCTCCATGATCTTGTTGAGTATGCGCAGCGAAAGCAGGGCCTGGCGCAGGCGCGAAAGCGTCATCGCGATCTGGCTGAGCGGCCCGACGGTCCTGCCCGAAAGCATGACCGACGCAATGATGGCGCCCATCGAAATCTCGCCGGCGGAGAACGCATAGGCACCAGCCAGCACGATGAGCACGGTGACAAGCTGCTGCACGAACTGTGTGATGTTGGCGGTGTTCGACGCGATCTGCTTGATCTGCTCGCTTGTCCTCGAGGCGTGCTTGCTGAGCTCCTGCCATTTGCGAAGCAGATTGGCCTCGGCGCGCAGGCTCTTGACCGTCTCCATGGTGGAGATCGTCTCGATCAGAAGGGCCTGGCGCTGGGCGGACTCGTTGGCGGCCGCCGCGACCCGCTTGCCTATGCGGTGCTGGGCGATGAGACCCACCGCAACCGCCACCACGAAGGCAAGTGCCGGAATGATGACGACCCATCCCGCTATGAGGTAGATCACCAGCAGGAACACGAAGACGAATACGGTGTCGATCAGCGTGCTGAGCGTGTTGGAGGTGAAAAACTCGCGCACGAACTCGTATTGCGTGACGCGGCTCGCATACTCGCCCGTCGACATCGGTCGCGACGCCAGCGTGGAGTGTAATATCTTGTCGAAGAGCAGCGACGACAGGCGCAGGTCGGCCTTGCGGCCGGCATAGTCGATGAGCGCCGCCCGCGCCGTCTTCAGCAAAAGATCGAAGAGCAGCGCAAGGCTGACGCCGAACGCCAGCACCCACAGCGTTGCGATCGCCTCATTGGGCAGCACGCGATCGTAGACGTTCATCGTGAACAGCGGGCTTGCGAGCGCGATCACGTTGATGAACAACGCAGCCAGGCCCACCTGGAGATAGGTGCGCCAGAAGGGCTTGAGCGTGCTCGTCAGCCAGTGCGGCCTTTCGATCTCGGCGGCCTGGCCGACCGAAGCGTCTTCCGACGAATTGCCATAGACGACCGAGAAACAGAGAAACCGGTCGGGCAGTCTCTGAAGTATCTGCGGGATCGTTATCGTGGGCTGAGGGCGGCCCGGGGCCGCGAAGCCGCAGACGATGCTTCCATCCGGCTGCTCTTCGAGCAGGGGCAGCGTGGTGCCATCGGCAAAAACCACCAGGGCCGGATAGTCCACATTGCCGGCCCGCAGGTCACCGCGCGAACGCAGCACCGTGGAAAGCCCGATCCGGAGCGACATGCGCTCGATCGCGTCGAAGTCCGGCGGGTCGAGGTCGGATTCCGGCACGCCGGAGAACAGAACCGTCTCCGAACTGGGCCGTCCGAGATAGGCAGCAACCGTCCTGTACGCCGACTTGAAGTCGGTCGCGGCGAGATCGGTTTCTATGGGGCGGTCAATATCAAGCACTGACGTGCCGAGCCGGAGCCCCGTTATTTCTGTCGCACAGGCGCCAGCAGGTCGACCGGAGATGCGCTCTGGCGCGACGGCGCCCGCACATAGTCTGGCGACTGGGCTGCCGCGGGCACGCGGAACTCGTCACGTGCATAGGCCTGCCCCTGCTCGACCGTGCCAACCCGCAGAGTCTTGGCCAGCATGCCGGTGGCTGCGAGCAGCTTGTATTCGGCGAAAAGCGACGCGTAGGCCGCGGTCTGCGCAAGCACCGCTGCGTTGAAGCGCGTGTTCTGCGCGCCGAGCACGTCCAGCAGCGAACGCTCGCCGACGCGGAACTGCTCGCGATAGGAAGACACCAGCCGGCCGTTGGTGGAAGCCTGGTCGCGCAGCAGGCCGGACAGTTCGGCCCGCTTCGAGCGCTGGTCCCAGGCAGCGCGGATCGCTTCTTCTACTTCGCGATGGATCTGCGAAAGCGCCTGCCTCTGCTCGCCGGCGCGGCGGATGCGTTCCTGCTTGGCGGCGATATCGCGGCCGCCACGATACAGGTTCCAGCGGGCCACGACCTTCGCCTCGAGATCGGAGCTGTAGCCGTCGGAGCCGTCGATGTCATCGCCGATGCGGGCGCGACCTTCGAGCGAAACGACCGGCATGAAAGCGGCGTTGGCGCCCCGAACCAGCGAGTCGGCGGCGTCCACGTCGGCGCCGGCGGCCGCAATGCGCGGATTGGCCTGGCGCGCCATGGCGATGGCGCTGTCCACGCTGCGCGGAAGCGACTTCGCGACCGAGCCGGGATGTTTCGGCGCGCCGAGCGGGCGGCCGACGAGCCTCTGGAACCGGATCTTCGCGGCCTCCAGTTCCTCGGCAGCTTCCTTGAGACGCGCATTGGCCGACAGCAGGCGCTCCTGGCCCTGGATGCGGTCGGCCTCGGTCAACGCACCGCCGGCCACGCTCTGCCCGATGTCACCCAGTATCTGCTGATGGAAACCGGCATTTTCGCGGGCAGCCGCGATGATCTCGGCCTGAAGCAGAATCTCCAGATATTCCTGCGTCACGGCAAGCGCGATCGCTTCCGAGCGCTCCAGCACACGGAACGACGCACCGTCCACGCGCGCAGCCTGCCGCTCGACTTCCGAGCGGCGCGCACCGCCGTCGAACAACGTCTGCTTGAGGGAAAGGCCAACGTCGCGCGGATAAAGCTCGTTTCCTGCGGTGCCCAGCGAGCGGCGGCCGGGGCTGTCGAGCCGGCGAATGCCGACCGATCCCTCGAGATCGAGCGTGGGCAGGTAAAGTCCGCGCGCCTGGCGCAGCTCGAACTCGGTGGCTTCCCGGTTTTCCGCAGCCTGCAGTATTTCCGGATTGGTGGTCAGCGCCTCGGTGACCGCCTCACGCAATGTCAGGGCGTGGGCGCCCGTACTCATCAGGAACGCTGCGACCAGCGCGCCGAGAACCCTACCCCTACGCAGAAAATGATAAGGCATCAGTCCAACCCCACCCCTATATCCAACAGCGTGATAGGGCCGGTCATACAAATTGTCACGGCCCAAAAATGGGGAGTCTGACCACCGAGGCGAATTCGATGGGGATAGTATCTATTTCGCCACATAGAATATCTTTTTGAAGGCGTCGCATAACACAGTATGCAAATTCGCTTATGGCGGTACAGATCAGCCTGGGAAGCGTTTCCTGTAGTGTTCAACTGCATCCTGGTTGCACAGGTTCACTGGCAGTTCGCCAGACAGCACTCGCAGTGCCTCGGCTGCGGCGCCGGTTCCCATCCGCATCATGCTTTCCTCGGTTATGCCGGCCATGTGCGGGGTCACGATCACGTTGTCGAAGGCGAAATAGGGATGATCCGGCGCCAGCGGCTGCGCGGCGAATACGTCCAGCGCGGCACCGCCGATTCGCCCGTCCCGCAGGGCTGCGATCAGCGCCTGATCGTCAATCACCGGCCCGCGGGCGACATTCACAAGCAACGCGTCCGGTTTCATGAGCCCGATGCGTTCGCGGCTGACCAGCCCCGTCGTCTCCAGCGTCAACGGGCAGCACAGGACCACAATGTCGGCCCGGGCCATGAGTTCGTCGATAGTGGCGAAGCCCACGCCTTCAGGTAGGCTTGCGCGTCGGCGGGTGTTGGCGATCACGTCCAGCCCGAACCCATGCATGGCGATGCGCGCGACCGCCTTGCCCACGCTTCCCATTCCAATGATGCCTATGGTGCGGCCGGCAAGATCGTGGGTTTCGTAGGCATGATCACGGCCCGCGTTCCAGCCCTTGCTCCGCAGGTCGCGATCCATCATGCGAAAACGGCGCAGCAGGGCTATGGAGACCATGAACACGTGCTCCGCGACGGTGCTGGCGTTGACGCCGGGCACATTGGCGACGAGCACCCCGGCCCTCGTCGCCGCATCCACCGGGATCATGTCCAGCCCGGCGCCGTGGCGTATCGCGGCGCGCAGCCGCGCATTGTCCGCGAAAAGGCCTTCCGGCAGCGGCGCGCGTGCGATGACGACGTCAGCGGCCCGCCCTTCAGCGGCAAGCGTCGCCTTGTCAGGCGACGACGCGATGACGAGCCTGCCGGCGCCGTCGAGCTTCTCCACCGCGCGGGGATGCAGCGGATGCGTGCTGAATATGACTGGCACGGTCAGACCTGCTCCAGCATCTGGCCAGGCTCTTCCGGCTCGGCGTCGCCGATTAGGCCCTTCCAGTAGCTCTCGGCGCCCTGGAGGTGGGCGCTCATCAATGCCTGCGCCAGATTGCCGTCACGCCGCACCAGAGCCTCGTAAATCTGCAGGTGCTCGGCATGCGACCTGCGGCTGCGCTCGAGATCGCCGAAATAGACCGGGAGGCGGCCCTCGCCCAGTACGTAGTAGAGGCTGCACACCTTGTGGAAGGTCGCATTCTTGGTCGCGCGCACGATCTCCAGATGGAAGTCGCGGTCCTCTTCGGCCAATCCTTCCGTATCTTCTATGCGCTGCTCGGAGCGGCGCAGTATTTCGCGCAACCTTTCGAAATTCTCTTCGGTCGCCCGCGCGCAGGCGAGCTCGGCCGCCTTGATCTCGTGAATCTTGCGCAGTTCGACGATCTCGTAGATCTGCGTGGGATCCAGCGGAACCCCGGCGCGGGCAAAGAGCGCCAGCGCTTCCACGCTCGCCTGGCGCGCTGTGAGATAGATGCCGGACTTGGCGCGGCGCTCGACCAGCCGCATGGCTTCCAGGATGGCGAGCGACTCGCGGATCTGGCCGCGGCTCACGCAGAAATGCTCGGCCAGCTCACGCTCGGACGGCGTGCGGCTGGTCTCCGCGTTCGACCGCGAGAAGAGGTAGGCGGCGAGTTCGGAGAGCAGGTTCTTTTCCATCATCGCATTTCGGGTTCAGGTCCCGTGAATATGGGCCTTGAGGAATGCCTCGGAGATCGTGAAGCCGAGGCCGGGAGATTCAGGTATCTGGATCATGCCATCCTTCGCCTCGACCGTCTCCTCCACGAGGTCGTGGATCATCGGATTTGCGCCGAGCGAATATTCTATGATGAAGCTCGCCGGCGATGCGGCACAAAGATGCAGCCCCGCGAAAAAGGCGGGTGCCCCTGCCCACAGATGCGGTGCAAACCGCAGGTTGAAGGCGCTGGCGATCGTGCCGATCTTCAACGCTTCGCTGATGCCGCCGCAGAAGGCAGGGTCGGGCTGGAAGATGTCGGCGGATTTCAGCACCGCCAGGTCGCGGAACGCAAAGCGTGTCGCCTCGCTTTCGCCCGTGGCGATCGGAATGCATGACGACGCGCGCACCTCCGACATGCCCGCCTTGTCGTCGGCGATCACCGGCTCCTCGAACCAGGCAAGGTTGGCGTCGGCGACCAGATGGCAGAAACGCTTGGCCTCAGCGACCGTGTATGTGCCGTGGGCATCGACCATCAGGTCGACGCCCTCGCCGAGCGCCTTGCGGGCCGCATGCACGCGCGCGGCCGAGATGTGGGCGGCGCCATCCATCGAGCCGACGCGCATCTTCACCGCGCTGAAGCCCCCGCGGTCTATATAAGATCGAAGCTGGTCACCGATGGTCTCCGCAGGCGCCCAGCCGCCGGAGGCGTAGGCAGGCATTCGATCATGCTTGCGCCCGCCGATGAGCCTCCAGACCGGCTGGCCCACCGACTTGCCGAGGATGTCCCACAAGGCGATGTCGACCGCGCTGATGGCGGCAACGGCGATGCCGCGGCGCGCCAGCTGCGGCATCGCATGGCCGCGCCGCGCGGCGGCTTCGTGGCGCACCCCGCTGTAGAGCATCTCCCATATGATCGAGATGTCTGCCGGGTCGCGTCCGATGAGCTGCGGCGCAATCTCCTCGTTCAGCATGTGGACGAGCGCGCCATAGGTGCCGGCGCTGCCGGCGGCGTTCTTGCCCTCGCCCCACCCGACTAAACCGTCGTCGGTCTCTATCCGCAGGATCGCGGCGTCGAATGTGGTCACCTGGCCGAAGTCGCTCCGGTGTTGCCGGCTCGCTTCGATCGGGATCCTGACCCACCACGCCTGGACATGTCTGATGCGCATTTTTCACCCCTGCCCTCCGCGTTCGATGCGGAGGGCGTTACCGCGGGACGCCTACTTCCTGATCAGCGGCAGGATCGTTTCCGCCGTGATGCGCATCTGGTCGGTATAGAACTTCTCGGTGAGCACGCTCGATCCATGGTCCTGGATGAACTTCAGCTGCTCAGGCGAGATGTCGACCGGGTTGCGCTCGACCATGTCGGGATAGCGGTTGGCGGGCGTGCGATCGACGGGTGCCACGAACTCGTTGGTGAGCGCGCCCTCATAGCCGATGTCCTCCAGGATACCGACGAGCTTCTTCCAGTCGATCGTGCCGAGGCCGGCCGCGAAGCGGTTGTTGTCCGCGACGTGGAAGTCGAACAGCCGCTTGCCCGCCTTGCGGATCGCCTCCTCGACGTCGAACTCTTCCATGTGGATGTGATAGGCGTCGAGGCAGACGCCGCATTCGGGGCTGACGGCGTCGGCCAGCGCGAGCGCCTGCTCGCCGCGGTTGAAGAGATACGTCTCGAAGCGGTTGAGCGGCTCCACGGCCACGCGCACGCCGACCTTCTTGGCGTGGGAGAAGCATTCGCGCGTGGCGTCGACCACCCACTTCCACTCCTCCTCCTCAGTGCCGTCCGGAACGACCTTGCCCACCGTCGCGGGCACCAGCGTGATGATCTCGCCGTCGAGCTCGCTAATCATGGTGAGCACGTCCTTGACGTACTGGACCGAGCGTTCGCGCTGGCCCTGATCCCTGGCGGCGAGGTTGCGCTCGCCCAGCATGAGGGTAACGGCGCCCCAGCAGCGGATGCCATATTCCTTGAGAAGGGCACGCGTCTCCTTCGTCTTGTACTGTTCCGGCTCGCCCGAGATCTCGATCGACTCGTAGCCGAATTTCTTGATGCGCTTCAGCGTCACCTCGAGCGGTTCGGCGCGCATCCAGTTGTGCGTCGAAAGATGCATGAAATTCCTCCTCCCTACTCCGACCGGCCCGGCATTGCCGGCGGTCGGCACTTGTCACCTGATACGTTCGGCCAAACTGGTTCGACCAATTCGGCGGCTTCGGATCGTCTACAGGAAATCCGAAGCGGCGGCAAGAATCGTCGGACCGCCTGCTACTTTCGGCTTATCCGGCTGTTTTCGCTCAAAATACGTGACTCTTGCGGGGTGGTAGCGCCCCACATGCAGGCGCAGGCGCTTGACCCGGTACAAGTGTTGGTATTACCAGTTTGGCCAAAGACACGACAATGGCCGGAGGAGGAGAGACCCATGGCGTCGATGAAGGGACCGGGGATATTCCTGGCGCAGTTTGCTGGGGATGCGGCACCGTTCAACTCGCTCAAGTCGATCGCGAAGTGGGCGGGCGACCTCGGCTAC
>Ga0182742_1001694_pt1 | contig 26968 bp, 29 predicted proteins | sample eDN5th37CBELigMG_FD_128880 | JGI IMG/M metagenome (GOLD analysis project Ga0182742, IMG submission 128880) | Enriched Miracle-Growth compost microbial communities from Emeryville, California, USA - eDNA 5th pass 37_C BE-Lig MG (version 2)... ...
CCGGCGCCGACATGCAGGATTCCTACAAGGAGACCTCGTTGGGCGGCCTCGCCGTCAACCTGCCCGAGTGCTGAGACTGCAATCCTCGATCCCGGCTCGCTTACACTGACGGGACCGCCAGGAACCCATCGGATCCGAGCTGAACGCGAAGGCTGGGAGTTGATCATGATCAGATTGGAAAGTTGTGTCGCTGTGCTCGCGGCGACTTTGTTCGCTGGTACGGCGGCGAGTGCCGACGAGTACTCCGGCAAAGCGCCGCAAGCTTCGGCGCAAGCGCGATACACGTTTTCGTGGCCTTTGGAATCGGGCGCGCCGGCGCCGCGGGGTGGCACGACCAAAGGTGCGCCGATCACACTCGATCGCGAACCGTCCAAAGCCTGGAAAGATTTACGCGCCGAAGGCATCTCCGCGCAGGAACGCGATCGTCGCGCCATCATCGCCATGGCGGGCACGTATCGCGTGACGTTCGACTTCCTCGAAGTCGTGCCTTTCAAAGTTCAAGACAAACCGAACGCGCCGTATCAGTCGTGGGGCACGGAGAAAATCTACGTCGACAGCGACGACGGCAGGAACATTAGCCTGGTGCACATTCTGGAGATGCGCATCGTGCAGAAGGACGGCTCGATCAGCCCGCCGATGGTGACCAAACATTGGCGTCAGGACTGGCAGTACGAGCCCACTCATATCGTCGAGTATCGTGGGCGCGATCGCTGGCAGCGTCGCAAGCTCGGCGCCGCCGAAGCCAAAGGCACGTGGATGCAGACGGTGTATCAGGTCGATGAATCGCCGCGCTACGCCAGCGTCGGACGTTGGGAACATTCGCCGAGCTTCTCCACCTGGTTGAGCGGCGAAACGTGGCGGCCGTTGCCTCGGCGTGAGTGGAGCGTGCGCGATGACTATCAAGCGCTGGTCGGCACCAACCGTCACACCATTGCGCCGACGGGTTGGGTCCAGGAAGAAAACAATTTGAAGACAGTGCTCACGTCGACGCGCACGGTCGATCCATCGCAGCCCTATGTCGCACGTGAATACGGTGTCGCTCGCTATGAGCGGATTCGCGATGCCGACTTCGCGCAGGCCGATGTTTATTACGATCGAACGCGGCAGTTCTGGGATCAAGTGCGCGATGAGTGGTCGCAGCTCTTCGTGAAGCAGGGCGAAGTTACATTGAAGGGGCCGGTCGACAAGCTCGGCCTGTTCCATCCGCTGTTCGCGCAGGCGGATGAGATCGTGGAAAAGGGTGCAGCGGCGGGTTCAGATAATCAGACCGTCATACGCAATGCTTTGAAAAATATGGGCGCTTTGCGGTAGCGGGCGGCGGGTTACGTACAAAACGAAAAGCAAAAAAAGTCCAATTGAGGCTTGCACTGTTAGTGAGAGTCATTATCATTTGCATCCATGCTGCACCCACAACCCAAAACCCCTCTCCGCCCCGCGGAGGTTCGATCGCCGGCAACCGAGGTTGCTCGGATGCCGGCGATTCCTTTACTGCGTTCCGAAGAGCTTTTCGGTAAAGCGCGGGAGATTCTGATCGAGCACAGCGGCGGTTATTACCGCCTGCGCGTGACTCACAGTAACAAGCTCATTCTGACCAAGTAGACGCGCACCGGGCTGCAGCTCTTTCGAGCAAGCCGTCCTGGAGCGTCAGCCAGCCGGTACGTTCATGTACCGTCGCTAGTGGCGAACGACACGCTCGGTCGCCTACACCAGCGGCACAGCTAGCTATTTCTCAACGCGCCGCCGAATAACAAACATCGGCGAAGTCGAGGTAGCTGTGCCAGCCGACATCGGGTTCCTGATCTTTGCGCTCGCCACCTGGATGCTGGCAGCCGCACTCGTTTACTCAGCATCGCCGCGACAACGCTGGTTGCGCGGGCCGCTTCCCACCTTTCCAACTCTGGTCAGCGCCGTGCTCGCGGCGATCGTCGGGCTGCGAGCCTGGATCGAGGCGCTGCATTTCGTTTCCTAGTCCCACGGAGCCAAGCGATGAACGCAGTCGTATCCCGACGTTGTCTGACTCGAGTGATGACGGATGACGATAGCGGCGTGGAAGTGGCGCAGCTGCAATCTGTCATGCATCGGATTCAAAGCTCGCTGCGTAACGTGCCGGCGGCGCAACGTGAGTACATTGCCAATGCGCTGCTGAACCTGGCTGTCTCGCGCATGGCCAGTTGAAGGTAAGCTCAAACGGAAACGATCACGCGGCCGCTGCGCGGCTGATTCTCGAATGCGCCCTGACGGCCGTAGACCTTCGGCTGACCGGCGCGGCCGGTGACGATGTCCAGCATGCCTTGAACGCGGGTCATGCGGGCAGTGACCAGCGCGCCATTGCGGTCGTTGGCAGCTCGGCAGCGATCGGCTCGCTCGCCCAGCTCTTTCCAGCGATGTCGCAGTTGTTTGGAGGGATCGCACCACGCCAGCACGCGATCCAGACCTTGCTGGTCCGCCGACACGTTCAGTGCCCGGCACAAAGCCTTGCGGTCATCGTCGATGCGCATCAACGCGCCGATGCAGTTCTGACGTTCCTGGCCGGCGCGCTCCAGCGCATCGACGTCGTTGGCGACCAGAAACTCATGCTCGCGCTCGAGCAGATGGTGCAGCCGATCGAGCGTGCCCGATTCTTCGGTGATCAATTTGTCGAGCGTGTCGCGACAGACAACCGGATCCACAAACTCTCTCCTTCGAGAAAAAAATTAGCCTGCAGCCGCCCCCAGATCGCGATCCATGCGCAGCAGCTTCTCGGCGATGCGCTCCGGCGCCACCTGGTAACTACCATCCTCGATCGACTGGCGGATGCGGGCGACCTTCGCCTCGTTCACCACCGGCACGCTGTTCACTGTCTGTTCCAGAGCCGCAAGCTTGCGGGCCTGCTCAGTGATCTGCACGGGATTGGCTGGCTTGCTCGCCACTTCGCTCGAGCCAGCTGCACCATCCTTCGCACGCGACACCGACTTATCGGCGCCCACCTGCACGGGGGTGTTCTGATAGCCAGTGATTTTGGTAGTCACGTCCTTTCTCCAGTTGCGGCCACGACACCAACGTCGCACCGCTCGAAAGGGGTAACGGCCGCCATTCTGAGAACTTTAGCAACCTCATCGGCCACGGCCTCAGAGGCGCCTTAGGGGAATTACCCAAGCGCACCCAACCCCGCGTGACAATAGGTCAAATCGAGCCGGCTCCGATCACTCCTGCAAAGCGTTACTCCATGAAGTTTCTGGGACTTGCGCCACACTCGCGGCCCGGCCTGCGCCTGTGGCGCTTCCCGGCGACGCAGGGAAACCAGCAGCGTCAAAAAACCGCTGCGTTCCCGCGTGGGTTCTCACAATCCGACCCTGACAACTCCATCACTTTCCACCACACCTTCGACAACCTTGAGCGAGCTCACATTCTGAACTCGCACGCGATCCTCGGCCGAGCCCTCGGTGAGCGCCTGGCCTTGGGCGCGAATCTCGACGCCGCCGTTGGCGGCGATCAATGTGACGTGTTGACCGCGACGAACCAGCAGGTCGGGCTTGAGCATGTCGACCGTCAGCGCCGTGCCAACCGGCAGTGCGCGCTTCAGGCGATGGCCTTGCAGGCTGGCGATGTCATTGACGAAGGCCGCTGCCTGTCCCGGCATCCGGCGGACCTGCGGCTCGACATCGGTGATCTCGACCCGCGAGCGGCGAGCGAGCGGCCGGCGCAACACCAGCACGGACACTTCGACCTCGACGGTCACCGGCACATAAATAGTCCAGGGCGCGGCCGCCGGGCAGCGCACGCCGATGGTCATGCGCCCGGTGTTCATTCCCGTACCTTGCGAGAACGCCTCGAGCGGCGCCGCGCATTCGTCCAGGCGCAGCCGCGAGTCCAGATTGCCTGCCGTGATGAAGTGCTTTGGGGATTTTTCCGGCAGGGAAGACCGTACGAACTGTTCGGCCGTTGCCCGAATCGAATCGATCGATTGCACATTGGCGCTCGCATTCGCCGGGACCGCCAGCGCGGTCAGGGCGAGTGCCAACACATATATATAGGAACGAACGCTGGTCACTGTCGAAACCGCCGAGAGTCGTCTCATTGACGCTGCCTGAAATAAAGCAAGTGAAATGCCACAAACCGCGCGCACCCCAGAACACGCGCACCTCATCGTACGAACTGTGACGCACCCAACAATCAGACAGACGACGAAACTCGCACCCACCGACCGGACGGTCGGCGACGCCGGGAGGCGACAGCGGCCGAGCGACACTCGAGGCGGCAGGGGACACGTTGCTGGAAGTAGATGCGTGACCTCGCACGGCGTTGACCAACGGCGTCTCGATCGTCGGGCGCGACGCTGATCGTCTTCGTCTCGCCGCTCTGCCACCCCGGCAAACATTTGCCGCCGCCTCGTGTGAATCACGTCGCGACTTTTTTGTTTGCTAACACTCAAGCCACGCGTCCGCGCTAGGAAACATGCGCCTCGCGCCGGTGTGGCACGCAGCTTGCTAACTACTTTCGCAGACAGTTTTCTGGCGGATGCAGCGATGACGAGCGCAATCGACAAACATCTTGGAGTGCACGCGCAAGCGCTGACGCTGCGCTCGCAGCGTACCGAACTGCTCGCGGCGAACCTGGCGAATGCGGATACGCCTGGCTTTCGCGCTCGCGACATCGATTTCAAAGCCGCACTGGCGCAGGCCAGCGGCAACGCTCAGCAGGGCGTGCATCTGCAAACGACGAACGCAGGGCACATCGGCCCCAAGGCGGTTAACGGCTCGCTGGCGCCCGAGTTGAAGTACCGCACGCCGCTCGCACCCTCGCTCGATGGCAACACCGTCGATGCGCAACTGGAGCAGGCGGCGTTCGCCGAGAACACGGTTCGTTATCAAGCGACCCTGCAGTTCCTGAACTCGAAGTTCCGCGGCCTGATGACCGCGATCACGGGCCAGTAAGAGAGGTAACGACTCATGTCCTCTTTCGACATCTTCAACATCGCCGGCTCCGGTATGAGCGCGCAGTCGGTGCGCTTGAACACCACCGCCAGCAATCTCGCCAACGCCGATAGCGTCAGCGGCGATCCGAACCAGGTCTACAAAGCCAAGCATCCGTTGTTCGAAGCCATTCGCAACGGCCTCGGCAAAGACGCGTCGTCCTCCGGCGTTGCCGTCAAAGGCATCTTCGAGAACCCGGCAGCGCCGAGCGCTCGTTACGAGCCCGGCAATCCGCTCGCCGACGCGAACGGTTACGTGTACGCGCCCAACGTAAATACCGTCGAAGAGATGACCGACATGATCTCGGCTTCGCGTTCGTATCAGAACAACGTCGAAGTCATGAATACCGCCAAGGAAATGATGCTCGCCACGCTGCGGCTGGGCTCGTAATCGGAGTTGCCATGACCATTGCCACCGATCCGATTCAGAACTGGGCCGCGCAGGCGCAGGCTGCCGCCGAGGCGCAGCAGAAGAAAGAGCAAACGCTCGGCATCGATTCGTTCCTGACGCTGATGACGGCGCAGTTGCGCAATCAGGATCCGCTGAAGCCGCTGGAGGGCACGGAATTCATCTCCCAGCTCGCTCAGTTCGGCACCGTGTCCGGCGTGCAGGGCATGCAGACTTCTTTGGAAGTACTGGCTTCGTCGCTGCGCGCCACCCAGACCTTGAATGGCGCGACGATGATCGGTCGCGACATTCTCGCCTCCGCCGACAGCTTCGATCACACCCAGGGCGGCAGCGTCAGCGGCCAGATCGATGTTCCCCCCGGCACTACCTCCTTGCAGCTGCGCATCACCGACTCGAGCGGTTCGGTGGTCCGCGAAATTCAGCTGGAAACGGCCGAAGGCGTACGCGATTTCACCTGGGACGGATTGCGCAGCGATGGCTCGCAGGCCGAGTCGGACACCTACGACATCGAAGCCGTGGCCACGGTGCGCGGCCAGACCGGATCGCTCGAAGTGATGATGGCGGGCCGCGTGTCCAGCGTCAGCCTCGACGCTTCGGGCACCAATCTCACATTGAACACCGCCACGCTCGGCCAGGTTTCCATGGCCGCCGTGCGCCGCGTGCAGTAACGAACTTTCGTTTCAACAGGCTTCTGCAGGAGTCACACAAATGTCTTTCGGTATCGCGCTCAGCGGTCTCAATGCGGCTCAACAGGAATTGAACGTCACCGCCAACAACATCGCCAACTCCGCGACGACGGGCTTCAAGCAGTCGCGTGCCGAGTTCGCCGATCTGTTCGCGGTCTCTCCCTACGGCGTCAACCGCAATGCGACCGGCAACGGTGTGAAAGTGGCCTCGGTGTCGCAGCAGTTCACCCAGGGCAACATCAATACCACCAACAACAGCATGGATCTGGCGCTCAGCGGTCAGGGCTTCTTCATCCTGAGCGACGGCGGTGCGACTGTTTACAGCCGCGCCGGCGCGTTCCGCCCGAACAACGATGGCTACGTCGTGAACAGCCAGGGTCAGCGCCTGCAGGTGTATCCGGCGGGCGTCAACGGCAATTTCAACACCAGCACCATGGTCGACCTGCGGCTCGTGACGAGCGAGAGCTCGCCCTCCGCTACGTCCGAAGTCGAGACGGTGTTCAACCTGCCTTCGGCTGCCACGGTGCCGACCACGACGCCTTTCGACCCTACCAACGAGACGAGCTACAACACCGCCCGTTCGATGACGGTGTACGACTCGCTCGGCGCGGCCCATACGGCGAGCATGTACTACGTCAAGACGGCCACCAACGAGTGGGACATGCACGTGACCATCGACGGCAATCCGTCGGGCACGCAGCATCTGGTCTACGACCAGAACGGCAATCTCACCACGCCGGCCAACGGTCAGTTCGTGTTGCCGACCTACGATGCGGCCGCAGGTCTGTCGACGGGCGCCGCGCCGATCAATATCAACATGGATCTGAGCCGCACGACGCAGTACGGCGATACCTTCACCATGACTTCGATCACGCAGGACGGATTCACCACCGGCCGCCTGATCGGTATCGACATCGACTCCACCGGCGTGGTGCAGGCCCGCTTCACCAACGGTCAGTCGACCCAGCTCGGTCAGGTCGCGATCGCGAACTTCCAGAACCCGCAAGGCATGCAGCAGCTCGGCGACACCAACTGGGCGCAGACGTTCGCTTCGGGTCAGCCGTTGAACGGCCAGGCGGGCAACTCGGGCTTCGGTCTGATCCAGTCGGGCGCGCTGGAAGCTTCGAACGTCGACATCACGGCGCAGCTGGTCAACATGATCACCGCGCAGCGTAACTTCCAGGCGAACTCGCAGATGATTTCGACCGCCGACCAGATTACGCAGACGATCATCAATATCAGATAGCGGTTGGCGGTTGGCGGTTAGCGGTTGGCGGTTAGTTCGGAGGGCAAGAGAATGTTTGAATCGTCCAGGAATCATCAGCAGCAGGATGGGGCGGCGTTGGCTCTCACCAACCGCCAACCGCCAACCGCCAACCGCTAACCGCCATGGATCGTTTCCTCTACATCTCGATGTCGGGCGCCAAGGAGACCTTGCGCGCCCAGACCGCGAACAACCACAACCTCGCCAACGCGAGCACGACCGGTTTTCGCGCCGACATGAGTGCGTTTCAAACGCGCAACGTCGCCGGGTCGGGATATGCGTCGCGTGCCTACGCGACCAATTCGACCACGGGCTGGGACCCGACGCAGGGTGCGCTGATCTCGACCGGTCGCGATCTGGATGTGGGCATCAACGGTCCGGGTTGGATTGCGGTGCTTGGCAAGGATGGTCGCGAGGCATACACGCGTGCCGGCGATATGCGTGTCGATCCGACCGGCATGTTGATGACCGGCGCAGGTCATCAAGTGATGGGAGAGGGCGGTCCGATCAATGTGCCGCCGAACACGTCGTTGACCATCGGTTCGGACGGCACCATCTCCGTCATCCCGCTCGGTCAAGGCGCGGAAACCACTGCAATGATCGGTCGCATCAAGCTGGTGAATCCGCCGGATGCGCAGATGGTTCGTGGCGAGGACGGTTTGTTTCGTAGTGCCACCGGCGCCGAGTTGCCGGCCGATGCGGACGTGAAGCTGATCGCAGGCTCCCTCGAGACCAGCAACGTCAACACGGCCGATGCCATGGTCAACATGATCGAGCTGGCGCGTCGCTTCGATCTGCAGGTAAAGGCGATGCGCACGGCCGAAGAGAACGCGGCGACTGCGGCGCAGCTGCTTCGTGGCGGCATGTAGTCAACAGTCATTCAGTCATTAGTCACTTCCAGGTGTCATCATGAATCCAGCCTTGTGGGCCGCGAAAACCGGACTCGATGCGCAGCAGACGCGCATGTCCGTCACTTCTCACAACCTCGCCAACGTCAACACGACCGGCTTCAAGAAAGGCCGCGCCGTGTTCGAGGATCTGCTGTATCAGAACGTGCGCCAGGTCGGCGGCTCGACCTCGCAGGACACGGTTGCGCCGACCGGCTTGTCGCTCGGCACCGGCGTCCGCGTGGTGGCGACGGAGAAGCAGTACACCCAAGGAAACATGCAGACCACCGGCAACAGCTTCGACGTTGCCGTGAATGGCCGCGGCTTTTTCCAGGTGCTGCTGCCGGACGGCACGATGGGCTACACGCGCGACGGCGACTTCGAAGTCAGCCCGCAGGGAGAGCTGGTGACCGCCAGCGGCTATCGGGTGGAGCCCGGCATCACGATTCCAGAAGGCGTGCAGACCATCACCATCGGCCGCGACGGCGTGGTCACCGCGAAGCTGGACGGTCAGGCGCAGCCTGCTCAGATCGGCACGCTGCAGCTGGTGGACTTCATCAATCCCTCGGGCCTGCAACCCAAGGGTGAAAACATTCTGGTCGAGTCCGCTGCGAGCGGTCCGCCGCAGGTCGGCACGCCCGGCTTGAACGGCCTGGGTTACATCGAACAGGGCTCGCTGGAAGCCTCGAACGTCAACGTGGTGGAAGAGCTGGTGAACATGATCGAAACCCAGCGCGCCTACGAGATGAACTCCAAGGCCATCTCGACGACCGATCAGATGCTCTCGTATCTGACGAACCAGCTTTGAAGCGGTTAGCGGTTGGCGGTTCGCGGTTGGCGGTTAGTTCGGAGAGCAAGAGAATGTTTGAATCGTCGAAAAAATGGCGCCAGCAGATGGCGACGTTGGCTTTCACCAACCGCCAACCGCGAACCGCCAACCGCCAACCGCTTCTTCTGCTCGCTGCAGGCGCGTTCGCACTCGCGGGCTGCGTGACGCCGCCGAAGGAGCCGAACTGGTCCGCGACCTGGCCGGAGCCCGCGCCGACGCCGGAGCAGGGCAATGGCGCCATCTATCAGGTCGGCCACGACATCGCATTGTTCGAGAACGCGGTGGCGCGTCGTGTCGGCGACACGTTGACCATCAAGCTCAACGAGAACACCAACGCCTCGAAGAGCTCGAGCACCACGACCAGCAAAGCCACCAACGTCGATATGCCCGGGCCGATCATTGCCGGCCGGCCGGTGACCGTCAACGGCACCGAGGTCCTGACCATGTCGGTCGACAACCAGACCTCGTTCGACGGCGCCGGCGACAGCAAGCAGAGCAACCGACTTGTGGGCGACATCACAGTCACGGTGGCGCAGCGGCTGCCGAACGGCAATCTTCTGGTAAGGGGCCAGAAGTGGATCACAATCAATCAGGGCCGCGAGTACGTGCGCATTCAAGGCATCGTGCGCCCCATCGACATCGATCCCGATAACTCCATCTCATCTCTGAAGGTGGCAGACGCGCAGATCGCCTATGGCGGCAAGGGCGCGCTCAACGACGCGAACACGCCGGGCCTGTTGGCACGATTCTTCAATATGCCTTGGTTGCCGTTCTGATCGGCGGCGACGAATACGAGACCAAAGGGTGATGAAGCTCACAAATGTACTGGCCGCGTTGACGATTGCCGCGATGTTTGCCGTGCCGGCGCACGCCGAGCGCGTCAAGGATCTGGCGTCGGTCGCCGGCGTACGTGGCAACCAGCTGGTGGGCTACGGTCTGGTGGTGGGCCTCGACGGCACGGGCGATCAGACCAGCCAGGCGCCGTTCACCATTCAAAGCATTCGTAACATGCTGGCGAAGTTCGGCGTCACCATTCCGGCGAACGTCAATCCGCAGCTCAAGAACGTTGCCGCCGTGACGGTGCGCGCCGATCTGCCGGCGTTCTCCAAACCCGGTCAGACGATCGACATCACGGTGGATTCCATCGGCAATGCGACCAGCCTGCGCGGCGGCAGCTTGTTGATGACTCCGCTGCGAGGTATCGATGGCGAAGTGTATGCGATCGGCCAGGGCAGTCTGGTGGTCAGCGGCTTCGGCGTGCAGGGCAGGGACGGCTCTCGGGTTTCTCTCAACGTGCCGAGCTCGGGACGTGTGCCGAATGGTGCGACGGTGGAGCGCGCGGTGCCGAGCAACTTCGCCAGCGAGCCTTACATCACGTTGAATTTGAACACACCGGATTTCACGACCGCGGCTCGCTTGACCGACGGCATCAACAGGATGCTCGGCCCCGACACGGCTCGCGCCCTCGATGCAGTCTCGGTCCGTGTGCAGGCGCCGACGGATGCCAGCCAGCGGATTGCGTATCTCTCGACGCTCGAAGCGATCGAGATCCAGCCGGGTGAAGCGCCGGCGCGGGTGATCGTGAATTCACGCACCGGCACGGTCGTGATCGGATCGGCCGTGCGCGTGACGCCGGCCGCCGTTGCTCATGGCTCGCTGTCGGTGACCATCACCGAGCGCAACGATGTGAGTCAGCCGAACGCCTTCTCCGACGGCGACACCGTCGTGACCCCACGCAGCGACATCAAGGTCGACCAAGGCGCGGCTCGCATGTTCGTTTTCAATGCCGGCGTCAATCTCGATGAGATCGTGCGCGCGGTGAATCAGGTTGGCGCGGCGCCGGGCGATCTGGTCGCCATCCTCGAAGCGCTGAAAGAAGCGGGCGCGCTGCGCGCCGAGCTGATCGTCATCTAAGGGGTGTCACGATGACCGCACCCATCAATGCCTCGTTCGACTTCGCCGCCCTGGCGTCGCTGCGCAATGACGCATCGAGCAGGCAGGACGTTGCGACGCTCAAAGAAGCCGCGAAGCAGTTCGAGAGTCTGTTCACGAAGATGATGCTGAAGAGCATGCGCGATGCGAATCGCAGCTTCAGCGAAGGCTCGATGTTCGCCAGTTCGCAGGGCGACTTCTACCAGGACATGTTCGACGACCAGATCTCGATCGAGTTGTCGAAGGGCAAAGGTCTGGGCCTGGCAGACGTGCTGGTGCGTCAGCTCGCGCAGTCGGGCCTGGTAAAGGACGCGGATGCCGGGCAAGAGGCAGCCAAGGCGACGTTCCCGTCAGCGCAGAATGTTTCTTCCGCCGACCATCGGCCGCTGGCGCAATCCAAGGAAGATTTCGTCAAGACGATGTGGCCGCACGCGCAGCGCGCCGGTCAGGCGCTCGGCGTCGATCCGAGTGTGCTCATCGCTCAGGCCGCGCTCGAAACGGGCTGGGGCCGGGCGGTGCCCAATCATACGAATGGCTCGAGCTTCAATCTGTTCGGCATCAAGGCGGGCTCGGGCTGGGAAGGCGCGACCGCGAGTGTGCCGACGCTGGAGTTCGAAGACGGCGTGGCGGTGCGCAAGGTCGAACGCTTCCGTGCTTACAGTTCGCCGGCCGACAGTTTCAACGATTACGCGCGCCTGATCGGCAGCAATCCTAGGTATGAGAACGTCCGAGGCGCGGGTGGTGATGTGGCCACCTTCGCCTCGGCGTTGCAGGAAGGCGGTTACGCCACCGACCCCAACTACGCGCAGAAGATTGTCGCCGTGGCCGGCGAAGTCCGCGCCCTTACCAACTCATCGGACGCCTCCCTAAAGTTCGCCTCTACTGCGCCGACAAACGGCGGTAGCGGCGGACTGCGTCGGTTTTGATCCGATGGGCCCGCAACCGCTTTTCCGGTGAAGTCATGGCAGACCTTTTGAACACCAGCATTTCCGGCCTGCTCGCGTTTCAGCGAGCGCTGGATGTGACCAGCCATAACATCACCAACGCCAACACGCCCGGCTACAGCCGGCAGTTGCCGGATTTCCAGACCCGCACGCCGCAGTTCCTCGGCGGCAACTGGATTGGCAGCGGCTCGTACGTCGCCACCGTCAACCGCGCTTATGACGATTTCCTGTCGACTCAGGCCCGCAGCGCGTCCAGCGCCTACAGCCAGTCGAACACGTATGCGACCCAGGCGGCCCGCATCAGCAATCTGTTCGGCGACACGACCACCGGGCTGAGCGCAGCGATGCAGAAGTTCGTCAACGCGTTGCAGTCCGTCGCCGACTCGCCGAATTCCAGTGCGGCCCGCCAGACCATGCTGAGCGAGGCGCAGACGCTGGTGGATCGTTTGAAGAGCTACGATTCCAGCCTCAAGAGCCTCGACAGCCAGGTGAATGCGTCGATCGCCAGCGAAGCCGATACCATCTCTTCGCTGGCGCGCGGCATCGCGGATCTGAACAAACAGATCGGCACCGGCTATGCACAGACCGGCCAGGCGCCGAACGATCTGCTCGATCAGCGCGATCGGCTGATCGATCAGCTCTCGACCCACGTCAACGTCAACATCGTCAAGACCGACGGCAACCAGGTGAACGTGTTCATCGGCAATGGTCAGCCGCTCGTGGTCGGCGCCGATCCGGCCAGAGTGGTCGCCACCACCGATCCATACGATCCGACGCGCAAGCGCCTGGCCGTGCAGTCGAGCGTCGGCACCATTGACATCACGAGTTCGATCGCCGGCGGCAGCCTCGGCGGCCTATTGAACTTCCGCACGGAGATGCTCGATCCGGCGCGCAATACCATCGGCAAACTCAGCGTCGCGCTCGCCGATGTGATGAACGAGCAGCACAACGCCGGCATGGATCTGCGCGGCAACATGGGCGGCGACTTCTTCGCCGTCGGCGATGTCGTGGTTCGGGGTCATGCCAACAACACCGGCAACCCCGGTGCAATCGTTACGCGCACCGATACCGGCGCGTTGACGGGCTCCGATTACATTCTCACCAACACTGCGGGCGGCTGGAGCCTGCGTCGTGCCGATACCGGTGCTGTGGTGCCGATGACCGGTACGGGCGCGGCGGGCGATCCGTTCATCGCCGATGGATTGTCGATCGTCGTGAGCGGCACGGCAGGCCTCGGCGACAGCCTGAAGATCCTGCCGACCGCCGGCGCGGTCAGCGCCATGCAGGTTCTGGTCACCGATCCGAACGAGATCGCAGCCGCTGCACCCATCGTCGCTCAGGCGACCGCCGGCAATCAGGGCAATGCGACGATCAGCCCGGGCGAGGTGTTGAATCCCACCCACCCGAACCTGCGCACGGCGGCAACGATCACTTTCACCAGTGCGACGACGTATCAGATCAGCGGCGATCCAACCGTGCACACGTACACGCCCGGCGCCGATATCGACGCCAACGGCTGGCGCGTCCAGGTCAGCGGTACGCCGGTGGCAGGCGATTCGTTCTCGGTCGCAGACAACAGCAACGGTACGGGCGACAACCGCAACATGCTGCTGCTGGCCGGCATCATGAACGAGCCGGTGATGAACAATGGAACGACTTCGCTGAGCCAGGGAATCGGTCAGTTCGTCGGCGACATCGGCGTCAAGACCAATCAGGCGCAGGTGACAGCGGCCGCGCAGAAAGTGGTGTCCGAGGAAGCACAGGACGCCATGCAGTCGGTGTCCGGCGTGAACCTGGATGAAGAAGCCGCCAACCTGCTGCGCTATCAGCAGGCCTACATGGCGATCTCGCAAATGATCCGAGTCGCGGACAGCTGCTTCCAGTCCGTGCTCGATGCAACCCGCGGGTGAGCCCGGATGCCTTTTTGAAGACACTTGACGTGTCTTCAAACCGGGCGAACGCCGGTACACGGATGTAACGGCTGGCTAACGTTCCAGGGATGGCTGCTGGAGAAGAGGTCTGAACATGCGCATGTCTACACTCGGTTTTTCGATGGGCTCGCTGAGCGCAATGATGCAGCAGCAGTCTTCGCTCGCGAAGCTGCAGAATCAGATGGCGCTCGGCTTGCGCGTCATCACGCCGGCCGACGATCCGATTGCGTTCGTGCACATCCAGGAGCTGCAGCGTTCGCAGTCCGAATCCGAGCAGTTCGCGAAGAACAGCACGCTGGCGAAGAATCGTCTGAGTCTCGAAGAACAGGCGTTCGTCGACACCAGCAACGTGATGATGCGCGTGCGCGAGCTGGTGGTGCAGGCGGGCAACACCGGAACCTTGAGCGATGTCGATCGCGCATCGATCGCGACCGAGCTTGCGCAGCGCCTGGATGAGCTGCAGGCCATCGCCAATCGGCAGGACGGCAACGGTGAGTATTTGTTCTCAGGCTATTCGACCCGGACGCAGCCGTTCTCCGGCGGCCATGGCACGCCGATCAACTACGTTGCCGATCAAGGCGCGCGCCAGCTGCAGATCTCCGCAACGCTGCGCATCGCCGATAGTCACAACGGTCACCAGGTGTTCGTGAACATTCCCGAGGGCAACGGTACGTTCTCGACCGGCGTGAACATGAGCAACACCGGCTCCGGCTCCATCGACGTGGGCTCGGTCGTCGATCGGGCCAACTGGGTGCCGGACGATTACACCATCACCTTCACGTCGCCGACCGCTTATGAGATTACCGACGGTGCGGTTCCTGCAAACGTCGTGCAGACCGGCACATATGCCGCCGGCAGCGCGATCACCTTCAACGGGGTGAGCGTGACTGTCACCGGCGCACCCGCCACCGGCGACACCTTCATGGTGAATCGCAGCCGCAACGAGAGCATCTTCGAAACCATAGGGAATGTCGTCGACCTGCTGCGCCAGCCTGCGGGCAATGCCACTGCGAACGCCAAGTTGAGCTCCACGCTGTCGGGCTCGCTGCAACAACTGGATCAGGCAACGGATCATTTCCTCGGCGTGCGCGCTCAAGTGGGCACGCGACTGGCGGCGCTGGATTCGGCCGACGCTACGCGCGAAGCGATGGATATCGATACGGCCAGCGCCCTATCAGATCTGCGCGACCTGGACTATGCGCAGGCGCTCACAAAAATGAATCAACAACTGGTCGGCTTGCAGGCGGCGCAGCTCTCCTACAGCAAGATCTCGAACCTCTCGCTGTTCAACTATCTGCGTTGATCGTGGCCGTTGCCGGTGGACGCAGACGGTTGCTGCGTAAGCTTTTAACCCTGCGCTTGCCATTGTAAAACCGCTGTCCGTGACCGAGTCCTCAGTTTGTATCGATGTGGGAACACCCACTCAAGTTCCCCCGAGGGGCACCGATACAGGACTCGAACAGCAGTCCGGCGCACATCACGCCGTAAGTGCTGAGAGCAAAGCCTTAAAGGACAGGGGTCCCGCGGCGAAGTAATCACCAGGAGTTAGATTCATGGCACTTGTTATCAACACGAACGTGATGTCGCTGAACGCTCAGCGTAACCTGTCGACATCCGCCAACCAGTTGGCGACCTCCCTGCAGCGCCTGTCTTCCGGTCTGCGCATCAACAGCGCGAAAGACGACGCCGCCGGTCTCGCCATTTCCGAGCGACTGACTTCGCAGATCAACGGCCTCACGGTCGCTGCTCGTAACGCGAACGACGGTATCTCTCTTGCTCAGACGGCCGAAGGCGACCTCGCCCAGATCGGCAACAACCTGCAGCGTATGCGCGAGCTCGCCGTGCAGTCTGCCAACGCGTCCAACAGCGCCTCCGACCGCGCTGCCCTGAACGCCGAAGTGCAGCAGCTCGCCGAAGAAATCGACCGCGTCGCCCAGGCTTCCGCCTTCAACGGCGTGAAGCTGCTCGACGGTTCGTTCCAGGCGCAGACCTTCCAGGTCGGCGCAAACGCCACCGCCACCGACCAGATCACGGTCGATTCGATCTCCAGCGCTCGCTCGAGCGCGCTGGGTGCGTTCAACGGCTTCCAGGCGACCAACCAGACCTTCACCACTGCCGGCACCTTCACCATCGACACCGGCGGCGGCGCCGTGGCGGTTGCGGGCGGTGCGACGCTTTCCGATACGAAGGCGCTGGTCAATGCGATCAACTCGCAGGGCATCACGGGCTTGACCGCGCATGCCGACGCTACCACTGGCACCGGTACCCTGACGGGCGCCGGCACCATTACGGCGGCAGGTTCCACGACGTTTACTCTCAACGGCATCCAGATCTCGGTCGCCACCTCGGCGAGCGCGGCCAGCAACATCGCCAACACGGTCACCTCGATCAACGCGCAGTCGGCTGCCACGGGCGTGACGGCGACGGACACCGGTGCGGGCCTGCGCCTGACGGCTGCCGATGGTCGTAACATCACGATTGCAAACTTCACGGCCGCCAGCGGTTCGACTCTGGGCAACCTCGGTCTTGCGGGCCTGGACACCACCACGCGAGCGACGTTCGACATTAGCTACGTTGCTCCGAACAACGTGTCGTCGATCACTTTCGGTGGCGGCGCGGTGACGGGTCTGGGCACGGCTGCGAACTCCGTCGAGCCGACCGGCACGGCCATCTCTGGCATCGACGTGACGACCGCCGACAACGCGCGCAACGCGCTGGCCTCGATCGACGCGGCTCTGAGCCAGATCAGCGGCGCCCGCGCTTCGCTCGGCGCTACGCAGAACCGCTTCCAGTCGGTCGTTGCCTCGCTGCAGACCACTGCCGAGAACTTGACTGCTTCGCGCAGCCGAATTCAGGACGCGGACTTCGCGTCTGAAACGGCTGCCATGACCAAGGCCCAGATCCTGCAGCAGGCGGGTACGGCGATGGTCGCGCAGGCGAACTCGGCTCCGCAGAACGTTCTGTCGCTGCTGCGTGGTTGATGAGTAGCCGATGATGAGCAGGCTTGACGCAAGTCAGGTCGAGGTGGGCGGGGAGATCGCAAGATCTCCCCGCTCGCCGTCATTTCCGCAGCCGCCCACGGCTGCCGAAGCGACGCATGCTCAGATTCCGGCGGCCTCAGTGGTCGAGCCTTCCGCCGAAGCGGTGCGAGGTGCGGCCCGGCAGCTGGAAGCATTCATGCAGAGCATGAATCGATACCTGGAATTTCGAGTGGATGCGGACAGCGGTCGCACGGTGGTCACGGTCAAGGACAAGAACACCGGCGAGACCATCCGGCAGATCCCTTCCGAAGAAATCATGCGCCTGGCGCGGAACCTCGGCGGCAAGGCGCCCCCCGGTCTGATCGATCAGACGGTGTAAGGAACAATAAGGATCGAAACCATGGCAACTTCGGGTGTGGTGGGTGGATCGACGATCGACGTGAACAGTCTGGTGTCCCAGCTGGTCGCCGCCGAGCGCAAACCGCTGGACGATCAGCTGGCGCGCGCCGTCCAACGCAATACCACCCGGATTTCTGCGACCAGCGCTTTGCTGGGAGCGCTGTCGAACTTTCAAGCCGTGTTGAACGGTTTGAAGAACACGAGCGTGTTCAGCGGTCGTTCCACGACCAGCAGCAATGCCGACATCGTGACCGCCACCGCGACGGCCACTGCCGCGCCGGGCCGCTACGATGTGGAAGTCGAACGCCTGGCAAGCGCACAACAAATCACATCGACGGCGTTCGCCGGCGGCTCGAGCACGGTGGTCGGCTCCGGTACGCTGACGATTTCGCTGGGTGCGACCAGCTTCAGCGTCGGTGTCGCCGATCCGGCCAATACGCTGGCCGATATTCGCAGCCTCATCAACTCCTCGCCCGACAATCCGGGCGTCAGCGCCTCGATCATCAATGCTGCCGACGGCGCGCATCTGGTGCTCACGTCCACCAAGACGGGTGCGGCCAACACCATTCAAGTGACGCAGGCGGGCACGCTCTCGGCGCTCGAGTACACGGATACCAACCAGGCCAACTTCACCCAACTGCGTCCGGCGCAGGACGCGCTGGTGCATGTCGCCGGTTATGCGACGACCAGCGAGACGAATTCATTGTCGGGTGTGATCGATGGCGTGACGTTGAATCTGGCGTCGGCGGAGGTTGGCACGACCGTCAGCGTCGAAGTGGGCTTCGACAATGCCGCGGCGAAGGACAAGATCAAATCCTTCGTTACCGCGTACAACTCGCTGCGCGGCATGATGTCGCGCCTGGGTGGCTATGACGCCGCGACCAAGAGCGCCGGCCCGATGCTGGGCGACTCGATTCTATCCAGCATCGATTCGGAGATTCGCCGTACGTTGTCGACCCCGGTGACCGACGCCGGCGCGAACGTGCAGACGCTCGCGTCGATCGGCATCACCACGCAGAAGGACGGCACGCTGGCCATCGACGACGCCAAGCTGGATGCCGCGTTGAACGGCAACTTCGATGGCGTGGCTCGCTTGTTCGGCGCCAACGAGACTGGTGTGGCGGCGAGGCTGCACGCGCAGATCACCGATCGACTTGCCGATGGCGCCGCCATCGATACGCGCAACAAGAGCTTGCAGGACGAGCAGCGGGCGCTGACGAAGAAGAAAGACGATATCGACATCCGCATGCAGATCGTGCAGCAGACGTACCTGAAGCAGTTCACGCGGCTGGACACTTTGCTCTCGAGCCTGTCGGCGACCTCGGCGTACCTGGCGCAGCAGATCGATTCGTTGCCGAAATGGTCGCGCGATTGATTGATGTCGGGCCAGGGAAGCGGGAGATTCCGGCGCCTCAAGTAACCTCTCGGGACGCCGTTATCTAAATCAGGGATTGATGGAGCATCGAGCATGCTGGGTTACGCAAAATCGTCGAACCTCGCCGCCTACCAGAGCGCAGCTGCGCATGGTGGCGTGGCGGCTTCCGACCCGCATCGCTTGATCGTGATGCTCATGGACGGCGCGCTGGAGCGCATTGCCACTGCACGTGGCTGCATGCAGCGTAACGAGACTGCCGAGAAGGCCCGGCTCATCAATCGCACCATGTCCATCGTCGGCGAGTTGCGCAACAGTCTGGATCTGCGCAATGGCGGACAGATCGCCGCCAATCTCGCCGAGCTGTACGACTACATGTGCCGCCGCCTGCTGCTCGCCACCACCGAGAACAAGGTGGAGATGCTCGATGAGATCAGCACGCTGCTGCACGAGATTCGCAATGCCTGGCTCGCCATAGCTCCGGAGGGTCGTGGCCGATGAGCTCGATCGTTGCCGACAGCGTCCTCGCCGCCACTCACAAGCTCGTCCAGCAGGCCATGACTGGCCAGTGGCAGGACGTGCCGAAGACGGTGCAGGAACGCCGCGAGCTGCTCGACAACCTGTCGGCGTCCGCATCGCCGCAGGATCGTCAGTGGCTGGGCGCGCTTCAACAGGCGATGGCGGAATCCGATGCGGCCGTGGCGAAGATCGCTCCGGCGAATCTACTGACCCAGTTCGATACTCAGGCCCAAGGAACGGTCGCCAACGGCGCAGTCGACACCCCCGACTCGGCCGCGGTGGACAGCATGTTGGAGCTGCTCAAACAGAGCAGATAGCTGCTATGTATGAAGGACTAGACACCGTCATTCTGTACGAAGAGCTCGCCTACGAAGACGTGCTCCCCGTGGCATGGCGAGCGCTGCCCGAGCCGTTCGATCCTGCCATCGTCGGCAGCTTCGCCGATCGCAACCTGCGCGTGCTGCAGGCGGTCTCGGCGCTCGACGAGCATGGCCAGATCGAGAAGCCCGATGAGAACGCGCCGCACGCGGCCGACATCATGCGGCTGGAAATGAAGATGAACCTGTTGCTGGACATGGTCGGTGCGCTGCTGATTGCCAGCCGTCCCCGCCCCAAGCCCGCGGCGGTGCGTTTCAATGCGCTCGGCGGAGTGTTCCAGGGCACCGCGCCGTTCCCGCCGCTGGGCAACCAGGGCGTGCTCGAAGTCTTCCTGCGCGATTGCGTCGCCGATCCGTTGCGCCTGTTCGGCCGCATCGCTTCGGTCAGCCCGGACGGCAAAGTCAAGGTGCGCTTCGTGCCGCCGGGCGAGAACATTTCGGATCTGCTCGAGAAGCTCGCGTTCCGCAAGCATCGACGTCAGGTCGCGGGTGTGCGCCAGCCCAAGAAGTAACGCTGCCGACGGCACGCCCTGTTGAGTAAGCAAGGGTTGTCAAGAGCAACGCGGCGCCTCTGACAATGTGACGCGCATCGCACCCGATTTGCGCGCACGAATTCTTCGACGCAATTTCTATGCTGCGCGACCACGATAAAAGTGCGCGCCAGTGCGCACTTTCTCGCGCTCGCATCACGCTCACTCAGCTCCTCCCTGATTTTTTGCGCCAAATTTCTGGCAGTAGTTCACGCGCGCGCGGCGTTCAGGGTTAGCCTGATAGTGCCTTTGCCAACCAGGCACAGAATGCATGTCAGGCGTACAAAGAAGTGAAGCGTTTCGGCGCAAGGCGTGGGAATGAATTCGAACGACATTCAGGGGAGAAGCCTGACCATCCAGCAAGCTGTCGTGTACGACAGCGATACTGGACGGGCGGAAAAAGTCGCGGAAGTCTTGCGTGAACTGAGTCTCGAACCGCTGCTGATCGATCACAGCGCTTTGATGCGCGCCCTGATTCAAACCCCGAACAATCCTCCGGCGCTGCTGGTCGGCGATGTCGCCGACTGCGACTGGGTCGAACTGGGCGCCGCTTTGCGCGAGCAGCTGAGCGACATTCCGGTCCTCGCCTATGGCTCAGCGGCTGTTGCGGATCAAGTGATCGCTGCGGTTGGCGCGCAACGTGTGAGGCGGCTCACATTTCCGTTCAAGCATGCAGCGCTCGGTACAGCGTTGCGCATCCCGGCTCAAGCTACGCAAGCCGAAGTCGGCGACGTTGCGATGCCGACCGGCAGCTCGGTCGCGATTCGCGATGTCACTCGCCTCATTCGTCAAGTCGCCGCTCATGATTCCAGCGTGCTGATCCTCGGCGAATCGGGCACCGGCAAGGAACTGGCGGCTCGCGCCGTCCACGAAGCCAGCCCACGCCGTCAGCGCCCGTTCGTCGCCATCAACTGCGGCGCCATTCCCGCAGAGCTGCTGGAGAGCGAGCTGTTTGGCCACGAGAAAGGCTCCTTCACCGGCGCCATCGCCGCTCGCAAGGGCCGCTTCGAGATTGCCGAAGGCGGCACGCTGTTCCTCGATGAGATCGGCGACATGAGTCTGCCGATGCAGGTGAAGCTGTTGAGGGTCCTGCAGGAGCGAGTCTTCGAGCGCGTCGGCAATCACACGCCGATCCGCTGCAACGTCCGCATCATCGCCGCGACTCATCGCAACCTCGAGGAGTCGATCGCCAAGGGGACGTTCCGCGAAGACCTGTTCTATCGCTTGAATGTGTTTCCCATCGAAATGCCGTCGCTGCGCACTCGCATCGAAGATCTGGCGATGCTGGTGCGGGACTTCTCCGAGCGCAACGTCGCTGAAGGCCGTAGCCGAGTGGAGCTCACGACGCGCGCTCTCAAGGTGTTGAGTCACTATCCCTGGCCCGGCAACGTGCGCGAGCTCGGCAATCTGATCGAGCGCCTGTCCATCCTGTGCCCGAACCGACCGGTCGACGTGTCCGATCTGCCGCTGAAGTATCGGCCCGCGGACCTGCTCGCCGAGCTGGATCTCAGCGCCGACCTGCAATTGCCGGTGGAGACGCTCGAGTCCGAGCTGGAAGCGGAGGCCGCCATGGATGAAGAGCGGGAAGTCATGTCCATGGTGGCCGTCGAGCCGAGCGAAGGCGCCGTCATCCAGCTGCCGCCGGATGGCATCGACCTGCGCGACCACCTCTTCACGATCGAGCGGGATCTGATCCAGCAGGCGCTCAACCGCGCCGGCGGCACCGTCGCCCATGCGGCGCGTCTGTTGAAACTGCGTCGTACCACGCTGGTCGAGAAGCTCCGCAAATTCCATATGCTCAACGAGGCTGCCGCGTCGGAACTTTGACGGACGCGGCGCACGCCCTACCTGCTTCTGCAGGCTTCCTTCAGCACAAATCTTCAGTTGAATGCCGCGATTGCCGCGGCAAACCCTTGCCGGTGTGATCGGCTCCACAGGATTCACCGGCAAAACCTCTCCGCTGCGACACTGGAACAGAACTTGCTCCCTACTTGGGTGGCAACGAGAGATCCGTACGAATGAGCGCAGTGTCACAAACAGAGTTCGACGAGGTGAGCCCCGAACAGGCGGTCAATGACGACGCCGTTGCGATGCCTTCGAGCGCGTTCGGCTCGCACTCGGACGACATGGTGGCCATTGCGGACACGTCGCGGCGGCTGGCCGATCTCGCGCGTCGGGTCGCTGCCAGCGATTGCACGGTGCTGATCGCGGGCGAGTCGGGCACCGGCAAGGAAGTGCTGGCCCGTTTCATCCATCGTCATTCTCCTCGCGCCACCAAGGCCTTCGTGGCGGTGAACTGCGCGGCGATCCCGGAGAACATGCTCGAAGCCATTCTGTTCGGCTACGAGAAAGGTTCCTTCACGGGCGCTCATGCCAGCCATGCCGGCAAGTTCGAGCAGGCGCAGGGCGGCACGCTGTTGCTGGATGAAGTGACCGAGATGCCGCTGGGCTTGCAGGCCAAGCTGCTGCGCGTCCTTCAGGAGCGTGAAGTGGAACGTCTCGGCGGTCGTTCGTCCATTGCTCTGGACGTGCGAGTGCTCGCGACCACGAACCGGAATCTGCGCGCCGAAGTCGCAGCCGGCCGTTTTCGTGAAGACCTCTACTATCGTTTGAATGTGTTTCCGCTGCAGACCTCGCCGCTGCGCGAGCGCCGCGATGACGTGCTGCCGCTGGCGATGCGTTTGCTGACGGCTCGCTGCCGGCCTGGCGAACGTATCCCGGCATTGAGCGCCGATGCAGCTCACATGTTGTTGCTGTATCCGTGGCCGGGCAACGTGCGTGAGCTCGACAACGTCATGCAGCGTGCGCTGATTCTCGCGAACGGCTCGGTGATTCACCCGGAGCACATTCATCTGGAGATCGAAGGTCTGGATGCGCTGCCGGCCGCGCTGGCCGCTGCGAGCCAGACGGTTCGTGATTTCGTAGCTGTGCCGCAGCGACCCGTCGCTCAAGAAACATTGCGTAGGAACGGCACGGCGGAAGGCGGCTTGTCCGACTCGCTGTCCAGCGCCGAGCGCGATTTGATCCTGGACGCGCTGCGTTCGGACAACGGCAACCGCCAGGCCGCCGCCAGGCGCCTCGGCATCAGCCCGCGCACGCTACGTTACAAATTGCAGCGCCTGCGTGAAGCGGGCTTCGTGGTTCCTGCTGCCTGATACAGCTGGAGTAAACACTCATGTCTTCATTACAGATCGACGCCGTGCTCTCGCAGATCCGCGCCATGCAATCGCAGATCAAGGGCGTCGGCGCTCCGCAGAACGATGTCGCCAAAGTGGCCGGCGTGGAAAACGCCGTGCAGGCGCCGGCCAGCTCGTTCGCGAACGTGTTGAAACAAGGGCTGGATTCGGTCAGCCAGACGCAGGCTCGCGCCTCGGAGCTTGCGACCAAGTTCGAGCAGGGCGTGCCCGGCATCGAGCTGCCGCAAGTGATGCTGGAGATGCAGAAGGCCAGTGTTTCCTTCCGCGCGGTCGCCGAAGTGCGCAATCGCTTCGTGAGCGCGTATCAGGAAATCATGAACATGCCGATCTGAAGCGGCGAGTGACCAAGGATCGATGAAATGCGATTTGAGTGGAGTATTCGGGGTCAAGCATGAGCGCTGAAGCAGCAGCATTGCCGTCACCTGCGCAGCAGATGGCGGGTATGCCGGAGTCGTCGACGTCGGCGCAGCAGCCGCGTCCGTCGCTCATTCCGCCGGCTTTCAAACCGCTTGCGCTGCTGATCGGCATCGCGGCTGCGGTCGCGGCCGGCGTTGGCATCGTGTTGTGGTCGAAGGAACCGACGTACAGCTTGTTGTACGGCAACCTCGGTCAGCAGGACGCGGCGCAGATCGCGCAGGCGCTCGATACCAACGGGATTCCATACAAACTCGAAGGCAACGGCGCCATCACCGTGCCCGCCGACCGCGTGCATGACGCGCGTTTGAAACTCGCCGGCCAGGGCTTGCCCGAAGGCGATGGCGGCTTCTCCGTCATGTCGAAGGACCCGGGCTTCGGCGTCAGTCAGTTCATGGAAGGCGCGCGCTATCAGCACGCGTTGGAGACCGAGCTGGCTCGCACCATCACCAACTTGCAGGCCGTCGAAGGAGCCCGTGTGCACCTCGCGTTGCCTCGCCAGTCCGCTTTCGTTCGCGATCGTCGTAAACCGAGCGCGTCGGTGTTCCTGCAGATGAAGCCGGGCCGCCGGCTCGAATCGGAGCAGGTCACCGCCATCGTCAATCTGGTCGCCTCCAGCATTCCGGAGCTGGAAGCGCAGCAGGTCACGGTCGTCGATCAGCAGGGTCGCCTGTTGTCTTCTCCCGATGGCGCCAACACCGAGCTGGCCGAGCGCGAGAGGCAGATGACCATCGCGCGCGAGCTCGAAGATCGATACACGCAGCGCGTTCAACAGTTGCTGGCTCCGCTGGTGGGCAACGATCGCGTTCGTGCGCAGGTCGTGGCCGACGTGGAAATGTCCACGACCGAGGAAGCTCGCGAGCAGTATCGTCCCGACAGCCAGATCGTTCGCAGCGAACAGATGGCCGAAGAGACCAGCCGCAACGGTGCGGGCTCGCAAGGAGTGCCGGGTGCGCTGACGAATCAGCCGCCGCAGCCGGGCACTGCATTGCCTGCAGTGGCCGCTGCGCCTGCTGCGAATGGTGTACCCGCGAACGCGAACGTGGCCGCCGATGTCCCGCCGCCGGATAACACCTCCAGGCAGCAGACTCGCAATTACGAGATCGATCGCACCGTCGCTTACACCAGATCGCCGGCAGGTCGCTTGAAGCGCCTCACTGTTGCGGTGCTGGTAGACAACCTGCGCACGACCGCTGAAGACGGCAAGGTGATCGAGACCGCACTCTCGCCGGAGCAGATCGAGAACATGACCAAGCTGGTGAAGGACGCGATCGGCTTCAACGAACAGCGTGGCGACAGCGTCAGCGTCGTGAACCAATCGTTCCGCGGCGAGACCAAGCCGGAAGACTTCGTGCCGGACCAGATTCCACTTTGGGAACAGCCGTTGTTGCGCGATGTGGCGAAGTTGCTGGTGGGCCTGATCGCGTTGCTGGTGCTGGTGTTCAGCGTGCTGCGTCCGATGCTTCGCAGCCTGCTCGGCGTGCCGCCGAAGCCCGAGAAAAAGGGCAAGGGCGGTAAACAGGCGCAGGTACAGCAGGTGACGCCAGTGGCAATGGCCGCGATGGCAGGGCCTGCGGCCGACGGCACGATCGCATTGGCCGGCACTGCGGCTCCTCTGGACTATGACGGCCAGATCGCGGCAGCCCGCGCGCTGGTGACGCAGGATCCTGCGCGTGTGGCGCAGTTGGTGAAGACTTGGGTCGGCGACGATGAGTAAGGAAAAGTCGGAAACGAAACGCAATGGCACCGAGCGGGCTGCCATTCTGTTGCTGTCGCTCGGCGAGGCCGAGGCGACCGAAGTGATGAAACACATGGGCGCCAAGGACGTGCAGCGTATCGGCGCCGCCATGACGCAGCTCCAGAATATCTCTCGCCAGGAAGTGCAGGGGGTGCTCGCGGAGTTCACCAGCGAGCTTGAAGAGAAGACCGCGCTGGGCATCGGCGTCGACGACTATCTGCGCAAGGTGCTGATCGGCGCTCTCGGCGAGGACAAAGCCGGCGGCGTCATCGATCGCATTCTGTTCGGCCGTTCCAGCAAGGGCCTGGAAGCGCTGAAGTGGATGGACTCGCGTGCAGTGGCCGAGCTGATCCGCCAGGAACATCCGCAGATCATTTCCATCGTGCTCGCGTATCTGGACGCCGACCAGTCTGCGGAGATCTTGCAGCAGTTTCCGGACTGGCTGCGCGCCGATGTCATCATGCGCATCGCAACGCTGGACGGTATTCAGCCAACCGCGCTGCACGAGCTGGATGAGGTCATCGAGAAGCAGTTCGCAGGCAAGACCGGCGCGCTCAAGACTTCCATCATCGGCGGCGTCAAGACCGCCGCGCAGATCATGAACTTCCTGGACTCGAGTCAGGAGAGCACGCTGATCGAGAATATTCGCAAGGTCGACGATTCGCTCGGCGGCAAGATCCAGGATCTCATGTTCGTGTTCGGCGATCTGGTCGACATCGACGACCGTGGCATGCAGGAAGTGCTGCGCGCGGTGCCAGGCGAGAAACTGCTGCTCGCCATGAAGGGCGCCGACGACGAGCTGAAGTCGAAGATCTTCCGGAACATGTCGCAGCGTGCGGCCGAAATGCTCAAGGATGATCTCGAGTCGCGCGGACCGGTGCGCTTGTCCGAAGTGGAAGCTGCGCAGAAGGAAATCCTGCTGCAGGTCCGCAGGATGGCCGAAGCCGGCATGATCCAGCTCGGCGGCAAGGGTGAAGAATTCGTATGACGAATCCCTCGCGCTACGAGCTGCCGAGCATTACCGCCATCCAGGCGGCAGTGCAGGGACGCCGCCCCGGCAAGACCGTGCAGGAGCTGGAAGATCTCGAGCAGCGCACCTACGACGAAGCGTACGCCAAGGGTCACGCGGAAGGTCGAGCACAAGGACTGGCGGCGGCCGAGCACGAGATGCGCCTGCAGATAGCGCAGTTGCAGGCTCGCGTGCAGCAGCTCGACGCCATCATGAATTCGTTGGCGCGTCCGCTGGACGAGCTCGATCCGGAAGTCGAGGGCCAATTGTTACAGCTCGCGCTCACCATCGGTCGTCACCTGGTGCGTCGTGAGTTGCGCATCGATCCGAGTCAGGTGATCGCAATCATTCGTGAGACCGTAGCTTTGCTCCCCGCATCGGCGCGCGATGTTCGGGTTCATTTGCATCCGGAGGATGCCGCCGTCGTTCGTGAGAAGCTCGCTGCCCCGGTCGGTGAGCGGGCATGGACCATCGCTGAAGACCCCGTCATGGGCCGAGGCGGGTGCCGAGTCACAACCGAAACTGCGCAGATCGACGCACGCCTGGATACGCGAATCAGCAGCGTTGTCAGCGCGCTGCTCGGCGATGAACGCGTTACG
>Ga0182742_1001695_pt1 | contig 26963 bp, 27 predicted proteins | sample eDN5th37CBELigMG_FD_128880 | JGI IMG/M metagenome (GOLD analysis project Ga0182742, IMG submission 128880) | Enriched Miracle-Growth compost microbial communities from Emeryville, California, USA - eDNA 5th pass 37_C BE-Lig MG (version 2)... ...
ATCGGCCCGCATGAGCTTGGCGAGCTCGTCCGCGATGCGCTCGACGGACACGATCTCGAGCGAGGCGGCGAGTTCGGCCATCGCGGCAGCGACGCGGTCACTGACCCGGAAGCCGAGCTGCGCGGTGAACCGCGCAGCGCGCATCATCCGGAGCGGGTCGTCGCCGAAGGACACCGCCGGGTCGACGGGGGTGTCGAGGACGCCGGCAAGGAGGTCCTCGAGGCCGCCGCGCGGGTCGACGAGGACCCGGTCACTGAGTCGGAGCGCCATGGCGTTCACGGTGAAGTCACGCCGCGCGAGGTCGCCCTCGAGCTCGTCGCCGAATGCGACGATCGGCTTCCGCGTCACCCCGTCGTAGGCGTCGGCCCGGTACGTCGTCACCTCGACGTGGTGGCCGTCGATGCGCGCGGCGATCGTGCCGAAGTCCCGACCGACATCCCAGACCGCACTCGCCAGCGGCGTCATGATCGCGAGCAGCTCCTCAGGGCGGGCGGAGGAGGTGAAGTCGAGGTCGCCCGTGTCGCGGCCGAGGAAGGCGTCGCGCACGGGGCCGCCGACGAGGGCGAGCTCCTGCCCGGCGGCGGCGAAGGCGGTGGCGAGCCGCGCGACGGGGCCCGACTCGATGAGCGCGTCGAGTCGTGAGATGCCGTCGGCGACGTTGATCACGGTGCCAGTCTCCCCGATCTGGGGCCCCGGCGTCGCATCCGTAGACTGCCTCCCATGCCATCGATCGGCAGGTCGGGCGTCGTGCTGGCGTCGGGGACCCTCGTCTCGCGCGTCCTGGGCTTCGTCAATGCCCTCCTGCTGTACAACACGATCGGCACGGTGGGCCAGGGCGCCGATGCGTTCGCGCTGGCAAATCAGCTGCCGAACAACATTTTCACGCTCATCGCAGGCGGCACCCTCACCGCCGTCATCGTGCCGGCGATCGTCAAGGCGACGGGGCACGCGGACGGCGGCGAGCGCTTCCTCCGCAAGCTCGTGACACTCGGCGTGACGATCTTCCTCGTCGTCACCATCGTCGTGACGATCGCGGCCCCGATCGTCGTCCAGATCTACGCGCAGAGCGGCGACCCGGCCGCGGGGGAGGCGGGCCGCGGCTTCAGTGCGGCGCAGCTGCAGCTCGCCTACGCATTCGCGTATTTCTGTCTGCCGCAGGTCTTCTTCTACGCCGTCTTCGCGATCCTCTCCGAGGTACTCAACGCGCGCGGCGTCTTCTGGCCCTACGCCTGGGCGCCGGTCGTCAACAACCTCGTCTTCGTCAGCGTCCTGCTCGGCTTCCGCTTCGCATTCGGCTCCGCGGATGGACTGCTCGCGACCGACTGGTCACCGGCGATGGTGACGACGCTCGCGGGGGGTGCGACCCTCGGGATCGCGATCCAGGCGCTCGTGCTCGTGCTCGCGTGGCGGCAAGCCGGCATCCGATTCCGCCCCGACTTCCGCTGGCGGGACGCGGGCCTCGGCAAGTTCGGCAAGCTCGCCGCCTGGACCTTCGGCGCGATGCTCGTCGCCCAGCTCGGCGGCATCGTCGAGTCGCGCGTCGTGTCGATCGCCAGCGGCGAGGAGGCCTCGCTCGCGACCGTCGCGCTCGCCTCCCTCATCGCGGTGCTGCCGTACTCCCTCATCACGATGTCGATCGCCGTCCCCTACTTCACGCGGCTGAGCACGCATGCCCGCGACGGTGACGTGAAGGCGATCGGCCAGGACCTGACGAATGCGATCCTCACCGTGCTCGTCCTGCAGGTCTTCGCGACGGTCGGGCTCGTCGTCCTCGCCCCCTGGGTCGCGACCGTATTCACCACCAGCCAGGAGGGCCGCCTCGCGGTCGCGCTCGTGCTGACCTGCACGCTCGTCGGACTCATCCCGTCGAGCATCTCGGGGGTGCTGCTGCGCGGCTGGTACGCACTCGATGACACGCGCGCCGCATTCATCCTGCAGTGCATCCAGGTGACCATCCATGTCGGGCTGCTCCTGGCGATCGTCCAGGCGCCTCGGGACGTCATCGCGCCGCTCGCCGCGCTCTCGCTCGCCGCGGCGATGATCGTGAATGCGGCGATCAGCCTCGGCTGGATGCGCCGCCGGGTGCCGACACTGCGGGTCGGGCGGGTGCTCGGCCGACTGCTCTGGTATCTGCTCGCGATGGTGCCGGCCGCGGCCGCTGGCTACGGCATCGAGTGGGTGCTCAACGAGGCGGGGTACGCGCGATTCCCCGATGGCGACATCGTCAGTGCGCTCGTGACGGCCGCCGCGGCCGGGATCGTCATGCTCCTGGTGTACTTCGCGCTGCTCATGGCGAGCCGCAACCCAGAGATCCTCACCGTCACCCGGCCGCTGCTGGGACGGCTCTCCCGCCGGACGGAATAGCCTTGTCTCGTCGCTGGTTGCCAGTGGTGGACTCGCATGACGAATGCGCGAGCGGGAGAGACTGAAGAATTCATGACTGTGCACAAGGTCGTCATCATCGGCAGTGGCCCGGCCGGCTACACGGCAGGCATCTACACGGGTCGGGCGAGTCTCGAGCCGGTGCTGATCGCGTCGTCGATCGAGCCGGGCGGTGAGCTGACGAAGACCACCGATGTGGAGAACTTCCCTGGCTTCCCGAAGGGCATCATGGGCCCGGACCTCATGGAGGAGATGCGTGCACAGGCGGAGCGTTTCGGGACGAAGGTCGTGTACGACGATGTGACCGCACTCGACCTCGACGGCGACATCAAGCGGGTGACCCTCGGCGATGGGACCGTCCTCGAGGCACAGTCGATCATTTTTGCGACCGGCTCCGCCTACCGCAAGCTCGGTCTCGCAGACGAGGAGCGGCTCGCCGGGCACGGGGTGTCGTGGTGCGCGACCTGTGACGGCTTCTTCTTCCGCGAGCAGGTCATCGCGGTCGTCGGCGGCGGCGACTCGGCGATGGAAGAGGCGACGTTCCTCACGAAGTTCGCCGACAAGGTCATCCTCATCCACCGCTCGCAGCAGCTGCGCGCCTCCCAGGTCATGATCGACCGGGCGAAGGCGGACCCGAAGATCGAGTTCCTGCTCGACCACGAGGTCGTCGGCATCCACGGCGAGAATGCGGTCGAGCGCCTGACGGTGCGCAACACGGTGACCGGCGAGGAGTCCCCCCTCGAGGTAACCGGCCTCTTCGTCGCGATCGGCGCCGACCCGCGCACGCACCTCGTGCACGGGCAGCTCGAGCTAACCGATGCGGGCACGATCGCCGTCGAAGGACGGTCCTCACGCACGAGCGTCCCCGGGGTCTTCGCCGCGGGTGACGTCGTCGACCCGACGTACAAGCAGGCGGTGACCGCGGCGGCCTCCGGCACGGTCGCGGCGATTGACGTCGAACACTATCTGGCGGCACTACCCGCCGCGACGGCGAGCGCGACGGCCGCCTGAGGGCGCGCATTCCTCGCTCCTGACGAAAGGACTCCACCATGGCTGCCACCGATGTGACGGACGCGAACTTTGATGCGGAGGTGCTCGGCGCGGACCTCCCGGTCGTCGTCGACTTCTGGGCCGAGTGGTGCGGGCCGTGCAAGCAGATGTCGCCGATCCTCGACGAGATCGCCGCGGAGCACGAGGGCAAGGTCCGCGTCGTCAAGCTCAACGTCGACGACAACCCGGAGATGACGATGCGCTACGGCATCACGGGCATCCCCGCCTTCAAGGTCTTCCGTGACGGCGCCGAGGTCAAGGAAATCATCGGCTCGATGCCGAAGCGCGTCTTCGAGCAGGAGCTCGCCGAGTTCCTCTGACGTGTCGCCGGCGCCGGTAGGCTGGTCCTTTCCGCAAGGAGGCCCGAGATGAGCGACACGCGAGGCACGAACCTCGATCCCTGGTACGACAGCTACGCCGCGCGAGCGGCCGGGCTGGCCGCCAGCGAGGTGCGCGCGCTCTTCGCCGTCGCCTCACGGCCCGAGGTCGTCAGCCTCGCTGGCGGCATGCCATACGTGTCGGCGCTACCGCGCGACCTCGTGCAGGGCGCGCTCGACCGCGTGCTGTCGGAGCACGGCCCGCAGGCGATGCAGTACGGCTCGGGCCAGGGCCTGCCGCGCCTCCGGGAGCAGATCCTTGAGGTCATGGCGCTTGAGGGCATCCGCGCGGGCGTCGATGACCTCGTCGTCACGACCGGCTCACAGCATGGGCTCGAGCTCATCACGAAGCTCTTCATCGACCCGGGCGACGTCGTCCTCGCCGAGGCGCCGACGTACGTGACGGCGCTCGTCGTCTTCAAGTCCTTCGAAGCCGACGTGCAGCACGTCATGACCGACGAGCACGGGCTCGTGCCCGAGGCCCTGCGCGAGCGGATCGCGGAGCTGAAGGCCGCGGGCCGCCGGATCAAATTCCTCTACACGATCCCCTCGTTCTCGAACCCCTCCGGCGTGACGATCCCGTGGGAGCGGCGCACCGAGATCCTCCAGATCTGCCGGACCGAGGGCATCCTCGTGCTCGAGGACGACCCGTACGGGCTGCTGTGGTTCGACGCCCCGCCGCCACACGCGATGCGCTCCGTCGAGGAGGACGGCGTCGTCTTTCTCGGCACCTTCTCGAAGACGCTCGCCCCCGGCTTCCGCGTCGGCTGGGTACTCGCGCCGCACGCCATCCGCGAGAAACTCATCCTTGCCAACGAGGCGGCGATCCTGAGTCCCAGCTCCTTCGCCCAGTACACGATCAGCGAGTACCTGAGCTCAGCCGACTGGCGCGGGCAGATCGACACGTTCCGCGGGGTGTATCGGGAGCGCCGGGACGCGATGCTCGCGGCGCTCGACGACTACCTGCCGGACCTGAGCTGGACGACGCCGAACGGCGGGTTCTATGTGTGGCTGACGCTCCCCGAGTTCCTCGACTCGAAGGCGATGTTGCCGCGCGCCGTCAAGGAGCTCGTCGCCTACACGCCCGGCACCGCGTTCTACGCGGACGGAAGTGGGCGGTCGCGGATCCGGCTGTCGTTTTGCTACCCGACCCCCGCATTCATCCGGGAGGGAATCCGACGCCTGTCGGTCGTCATCAATGGCGAGCTCGACCTGCTCGGCGAGTTCGGGCAGACCAGCCCGCTGCCGGCGGTGCGCTCGACGACCGAGGCGGTCTTCGTGCCGCCGACCTCGCTGACCTGAGCTGAGCTGAGCTAAGCCAATGAGCCTCGACATCCTCGTCCTCGCCGGCGGCATCTCGCACGAGCGCGACATCTCGCTGCGCAGCGGCCGGCGCCTCGCCGACGGCCTCCTCGCGCACGGCGCGACGGTGACGATTCGCGACCCCGACGCGACCCTCCTCGGCTACATCCGCGAGCACCGGCCCGACGTGGTCTGGCCCGCACTCCACGGTGCGAGCGGGGAAGATGGCGCGCTGCGGGGACTGCTCGACTTCCTCGGTGTCCCGTACGTCGGAGCGAGCGCGGACGCCGCCCGCCTCGCGTGGGACAAGCCGACCGCCAAGACGGTCGCGAGCCGCGCCGGGGTGCCCACTCCGGCATCGATCACGCTGCCCCGCGAGGCGTTCCGCGAGCTCGGCGCGATCGGCATCCTCGAGGAGATCTCGGATGAATTCGCGGGACCGCTTGTCGTGAAGCCCGCCCAAGGTGGCTCCTCCCAGGGCGTGACAATCCTCGAGGACCGTGCCGGGCTGCCGCGCGCGATGGTCGATGCCTACACCTACTGGGATGTCGTGCTCATCGAGCAGCGCATCTCGGGCACCGAGATCTCGATCGGCGTGCTCGACACCGGTGACGGCCCGGTCGCGCTGCCCGCCGTCGAGATCGAGCCCGTCCACGGCGTGTACTCGTACGAGGCGCGGTACACGGCGGGTGAGACCCACTTCTACACGCCCGCCCGAATCTCGGACGAGGTCGCGGCGCGAGCCGCAGGGCATGCCCTCGAGGCGCACCAGGCACTCGGGCTCCGCCACCTGTCCCGCGTCGACTTCATCATCGACGGCGCGGGGACCCCATTCTTCCTCGAGGCGAACGTCATGCCGGGGCTCACCGAGACGTCGGTGTACCCGATCGCGCTCGAGGCGGCGGGGTACGACGTCGGGCTCGCCTATGCGGCGCTGGCGTCGGCGGCGCGGGGGTAGTGGGCTGACGTCGTCTCAGCGATCCGGATGTTCCGGGTCAGCGATCCCCGGAAAGCGCTTCGGCTCCAGACGCTCATCCGGGCGCCAAACTCGGTAGGTGCCGACCCGAATCCGATGCAGTCGACCGTCCACCAGGTCATAGTGTCCGAAATTCGTGCACCGGTAGACGTCCCCGGCACGCAGCGCACCGAAGGTGAAGTCCGGGTAATCCGCAAACGCACGGAACTCCGTGTAGATCTCGATGGCGATGTGCTCGTCCCCGATCACACAGAAATCGATCTGCAATAGCTCCCGGACGCACGCGTGCAGCCGCTCGTAATGGGCGGCAATGCCATGCGACCCCACGAACTCCCGCCCGTTCGGCAGGGTGAAGGTGACATCCGGGTGGTAGTAGGTGTGCTGTCGCTCGTAGTCCCGCCGGTTGAAAGCCGCGACATAGTCGTGGAGGTCGGCTTCCGTCCTCATTGTCCGATACATGGTCGACCCTCAGGCGGCGAGCGCGCGGACGAGTTCCGGCACCGAGTCGACATCATCAAGGGCGATCAGTCCCGCGAGCGCGGTCTCGGCGTCCTTCGCCGTCAGGCAGCGGGTGGCGTTGTCCCGGAACTTTGCCGCGACCTCGTCGTTCGTTAGCGGCGCGGTGTATCCCGCCCGCGAGGCCGTATACCGTTGGCCCCGTGCCTCGACGGTCACCGTGCTGAGCTCCGTTTCGGCGAAGTCGGGCTGCGGCAACAGCTCGACCCTATCCGCGAACCGGGTGATCTTCGGATCGGTGAGCTTGTTCCAGTCGTGCCAGTCGGCTCCGGTTCGCTCGCCGTGCGCGACCATTGCGAGCACGTAGTGCATGCCGAACTGCAGGTCGACGATGTTGTTCATCGAGCGGTCGGTGAAGAGTGTCGCCTCGACGGTGGGTGACGCGGTCGCGATCACCCGGTCGATCTCGTCGGGGTGCAGCCGCTGCTCGGCAAGGATTTCCTCGAATGCTTGCACGCCGCCGTGCAGCATGGTGCAGCAGGCGTAGGGCTTGAGTCGGATCGGTGCGGCGATGAGCCATCGCTCCCCGATCCCCTCCACGATCCGCTGCGGTTCCCAGCCGCCGTAGCCGCTGAATTCGCCATAACCGTGCTCGGCATCGTCGAGCAGTTCGATGTCGCCGAGCATGCCGCGCTCCGCAAACATGATCGACGTGATGGCGCCGGTGTTCTGCCAGCCCGGGAAACCGTACTTCGACATGTTCCGCGGCAGCGCGTAGTTCCCTCGACTCCAGGTGTTGAGCTGGCTCATGTGTCCGGCGAGCGCCATGGCACTCACCATCGCGTCATGATCGAGGCCGCGCAGACGAGCGGCGCCGGCGGCCGCACCGAAGTTGATCCGAGCGTAGCCTTCGCGCTTCGCGTAGCGGAATTCCCGCTCGGGACCGTGGAATCCCATAGACGGCGGCAGCGCGAGCTGAATCCGAGCCCCGATCTCGCACGCAATGGCGGTCGCGAGGATGAGGTCACGTCCGGTGGAGCCCTCCCGCTCGGCCATCGCGAGCACCGTGGGAATCACATAGGGGGGCGTATGCCCCCCGGGCATGACCGTGTCGAAGTCGAGGGCGTTGACCAACTGCCCGTTGGCAAAGACCGCATTCGTGATCGACACCCGATCTCCGGTGCCGAGGATGGCACACTCGGGCCGGCCGCCGAGCTCGCGAGCAATCGAGATCGCCATCTTTCCGGGATCGGTCGTGACCCCGCCGAGGGCGCAGCCAATCGAGTCGAGCAGCAGTCGCTTCGCATTCTCGACCACGGCGTCGGGGAGATCCTCGTACCGTGTGGTGGTCGCCAGGCGCGCGAGCGCATCGATGATGTCGGTGGCCATGATCTCCTCCTCGTGTCGCCGGGTCAGCGGGCCGCGAGCTCGGTGATGGGGCTCAGGTCGTCGAGTTCGTCGAGCCGGAGCACGACGTCGACGAGGCGCTTGGCCTGCTCCAGTTCGATCGCCCGGGAGACCTCGACCTGATGGAAGTACTTCGCAAGAATGTCGTCCTCGGTCATCGGGTCGGCCTCGTCGCCCTTGGCGTGGGGCCGCCACACCGCCAGTTCACGACCGTCCTTGAGCCGCACCGTCACCTGCGAGCCGGAGGTGTGCTCCGGGGGCAGCGCCTCGATCCGCGACTTCGCGATGAGCTCGTTGATCGGCGCGGCCCGGATCATGTCCTCGGTGAAGTGCTCGATGCTCATGGCCCCGTGTAGGAGCGCGGTGCACGCCGTGTACTGGAAGCTGAAAGCCGCGTCGCCGTGCGGCCACTCGCGGATCTCGTAGGGCTTCGCGTAGTAGTTCTTCAGATTGTGCGGGGTGAGCTGGATGATCATCTCCTCGACGTCCTCCGCGCGCACCCCGTGCTCGTGATGCAGCACGAGCGCGCAGTCAATCGGCACGTGGGTCGGCAGCCCGCTCGGGTACGGCTTGAAGACCACCTCGCCGAAGAAGTGCTGGCCGAGCCGATCGGTGAGGATCTCTGGGTCCTTGCAGCCCTGCGCGAAGACCTTGTAGTACCCGTACTCGGCGAAGAGCGGGTCGATGAGCCCAGTCCACCCGCGCTTCGCGAGCTCGCTCGTGAAGATGCCGGTGTGGGAGGCGGTGCCCTGCACGTACTTGATGGCGTGGGTGCCGTCCCAGTAGTCCTGCACCGTGCCGGCCATGGTGTTCACCATGAGCCCGAATGCGTGGCGCAGCTGAGTCGGGGTCAGGCCGAGGAGTCGGCCTGCGACGGCGGTCGTGCCCCAAGGCACGAGGGTGCCGAGCCCGTCGGGCCCCAGGTAGAACGTCCAGTCGGACGACAGTGCCACGCGGCCGGCGAGGTCATCGCCGAGGATGAGTGCGGTGAGCATGTCCCGGCCGCTGTGCCCGTGTGCCTCCGCGAGCGCAAGGGCGGTCGGCACGGTGCTCGCCGAATTGTGCGCCGGCTGCCGGATCCCGTTGTGCCAGAAGGTCATCACCTCGAAGTCGTTCGAGCGGACCATCATCGTGTTGAGCAGGGCCGCGTGGTGGACCGGGAGCTTCCCGCCGTGCCCAAGCACCGTCGCCTGCGGGGCACCGCCCCAGGTCCGGTACAGGTCGAGCAGCTCGAGATTGCCGTCGATCGCGGCCCCGCCGAAGGCGCAGCCGAGGACGTCGAGCACTCGCCACTTCGCGAGCTCGATGTCCGCGGTGGAGATATCCTCGTAGCGCGCCGTCGTCAGATGCGACGTGATGACGTCGATGATCCGTGTCTGTCCCTCGCCGCTCACCGGCACGGTGGTGTTCTGCGTCATGTTTGGCCCTTTCCTCGAGCGTTCTGGTCCGCGGCAGCCGCATTCGCATCCGGCAAATCGCCGCTCTCGTACTTCTTCCGCGGCACTCCGTGCCGGCCGTGATTACTGCCGCCTGATGCGCCGCAGCACGCGGCTGCGCGCCTCCGTGAACTCTGGGAGCGACTTGGTCGTGAGCTGATCGCGGTCGTGGCCGAGGTCGACCTCGACCACGTCGACGACGGAAGCGGGGCGCCCGGAGAGCACCACCACTCGATCCGCGAGGTAGACCGCCTCATCGATGTCGTGCGTGACGAGCACGATGCTGATATCGAGCCGGTTCTTCAGGTCGAGGACGAGGTCCTCCAGGTCGAAGCGCGTCTGGGCATCCACCGACGCGAAGGGCTCATCCATGAGCAGGATCTCCGACTGGTAGGCCAAGGCCCGCGCGATCGCCGCACGCTGCTGCATGCCGCCGGACAGCTGCCAGGGATACTTCTGTCCCGCGCCACCGAGGCCGACCACCTCGAGCGCCTCTTCGGCGCGCGCCAGGCGCTCGGCCTTCTTCACGCCCTTGCTCTCCAAGGGGAATGCCACGTTCCCGACGGTGCGCATCCAGGGCAGCAGCGAACGGCTGTAATCCTGGAACACCACACCCATCTCCGGTACGGGCGCTGTCAGCAGCGTGTCACCGACACGCACCTCGCCGACCGTCGGGCGGAGGAGCCCGGCGAGGCATCGCAGCAGCGTCGTCTTCCCGACTCCGGACGGGCCCACGATGGAGACGACTTCCCGGCGCTCGACGACCAAGTCGATCCCGCGGAAGATCTCGTGCTCCTCTTTCCCAGTGACATAGGTCTTCCCCAGGTTGCGGACCACGAGTGTCGTGTCGGCGCGGGTGCCGGAGGGGGATGCAGCAACCGGTGTGGTCATGGTGTTCGCTCCTTCTCGCAGGATGTCAGGTCGTAGTTGCGGGTCATTCGGCGGAGGCGTGATACCAGTGCAGGGCACGCTTTTCGATGACGAGGAAGATGGCGCTGAGCGCATAGCCGAGGAGTCCGACGAGCAGGGTGCCCATCCACGTGGCCTTCGGCTGGAAGAGACCCTTGGTGTAGTTGATGAAGTAGCCGAGCCCCTCGGTCGAGCCGTAGATCTCGGCGACCACCATGATCACGACCGCGACCCCGAGCGAGATGCGCACCCCCGCCATGATCTGCGGCATCGCCGCTGGGAGCACGACCTTGAACAGCTCCTTCGACGATGTGATCCGGTACGACTGCACGAGGTCGCGCACCCCGGGGTCGATCGCCCGGATGCCGTCGACGGTGTTGAGGAGCACCGGCCAGACGCAGGCGAACGCGATCGCCCAGATCTTTGGCACCGCGGTGATGCCGAACGCCCCGATGATGATCGGGACCAGTGCGACCTGTGGGATGGAGCGCGCGAACTGGAGGTATGGATTCAGCACGGCTCGTAGCGCGCGGGACTGCCCGATCGCGACACCGACCACGACACCGACCACGACACCGCCAAGCAGGCCGAGCACGATGATGTTGAGGCTTGCGCCGAAGTTCACCGCGAGACGCCCGGACTGGAGCTCCGTGACGAAGGACTCCCAGATGGAAGACAGCGGTGGGAGGAAGGGGTTCGTGCTCGCGGCGGAGGCGAAGTACCACAGCACCAGCAGCACGAGCGGGAGCCACGCCTGCTCGAGCACCCCAAGGATGCGACGGCTCACCACGCTCATCGTCGGCCCCCTGCCCGGTCGCCACGCGCATTCCACACGATGACCTTCTCCTCCACCAGCTCAAGCAACGCGTTGAGGCTCACGCCCAGCGCTCCCGCGTAGAACACGTACGCGATGGCGATGTCCGAGGCCCCATCGATCTGCGCATTCGCGAGGTTGAATCCCATCCCCTGGGTCCGTCCCAGGATCTCAACCGCGATCGCGATGAGGATGGACACTGAGCTGGCCACCCGGATCCCGGTCATGACAAACGGGGACGCGGCGGGCAGCACCACCTTGAAGAATCGAAGCAGCACCGAGATGCGGTACGACTTGGTGGTGTCTCGGATCACGGGATCGATCCGCCGAGACCCGTAGGTGGTCTGCACCAGAATCGGCCACACCACCCCGAGCACGATCACAGTGATCTCCATCTCCGTCGTCACACCCAGCAGCAGGATCATGACCGGCAACAGCGCGATGACCGGGAATGAACGAGCCAGGTCCATCAGGAATCGCGTCGTGCGCTCGACCGGCGGCAGCATGCCGAGGACCAAGCCGACCGGGACCCCAATGAGAATCGCGAGACCGAGCGAGATGAGCGCCGCGCGAAGCGTCACGACGAATGACAGCCAGAATGCCGGGTCGACCGCGAGATGGAAGATGGCGATGAGGACGTCGAGGGGTGCGGGCAGGATCTCAGGCGGGAGCAGGCGCAGGTGCGCCGCGATCGCCCACACGGCGATCAGCAGCACTCCGACCGCAAGCCGTGCCCCGAGCAGGCCCAGGCGACCTTGATACCAGGGCGTTGCTTCTACTGCCCTGAGTACCGCCGTCTCCGGCTGGACGGTGACCGTCATCCGACCCACACCCCTCGTCGTCTCGCCGAGCTCAGTCGACCAGTGGCGCGATCGGGGAGATCACGTCGTCGATGGTGAGCTTCTTCGTGATGAATCCGAACTCGTACATCCCGTCGAGCGTCGCCTGGAAGCCAGAGCGGTACAGGTCCGTCTGGTAGCCGGCCAGCGTCGCGGTCTTGATGTACTCCGGGTCCTGCTTGGTGAACTTCAGCTGGATGTCGCGAATGGCGGCGAAGTTGTCAGCCCGCCCGAACTCCGCGGCCTTGATGACTGCGGCTTGGTAGCGCTTGACGACATCTTCGTTTTCCTCGACGTACTTGTCGGTCGCCGCGTGCACGACGCTCGGTCCGTAGGCGAGCACGTCGGAGCTCGGCGTGCCGAATACCTCGAGGCCGGCCTCGAGGCCGGCGCCGTAGAACACGCCGATCGGATATGCCGCATCGACCTCGCCGCTGAGGACAGCATCATTCAGGTTCGGCAGCGGCAGCTGGACGAAGGTGATCGTCGAGGTGTCTACCCCGGCCTCCTTCGCGCCGAGCAGTGTGCCGAGATGCGTCGTCTCGTTGAGCCCCTGGAGCGCGACCGTCTTGCCACCGAGGTCGGCATAACTCTTCAGGCCGCTGCTCGGCAGGGCGACGAGGCCGGAAGTCGCCACATCAGGATCCGAGCTGGTGCCCCCGAGGATGGTCCGGATCCCAAGCCCCTCGACCGCGCCCTGAATGACCGACACCCCGCCGGACATTGCGATGTCCGCCTGACCGGCGATCAGCTGTGCGGCGTTCTCGGAGGCGGTGCCGCCCTCGATCACGGTGACGTCGAGGTTCTGCTCCTCGAAGAACCCTTGCTCCTCAGCGATCCGAATCGGCTCGTAGAACACCGGGCCGATGATGAGTCGGATCGAGGCACGTTCGGGGCCGCTGGCTCCGTCCGTGGCTTCTGGCGCCGGCGTCTGACCGGCCGGGGCCGCGGTGCACGCGGCGAGCGCGAATGCGGCAAGCCCGGCCATACCGGCCGTGAGTGCGCGCCGTAGCGTCATGGTCTTCATTGATCTGTCGCCTTCTGGGCTACATTGCCCGTTGGGTGGCACCGCTGATCGATGCCGTCTGACTTTTCGATACTGGTCCCGGCCGTCAGGCCGGAGATGGTGATGTGGACTACTCCCTTCGCAGGTCGCTCTTGTTGCTACTTCAGGATGGAAATGGTCTTCGCCTCGGTGAAGGACTCATACGACTTCGGGCCGCCCTCGCGGCCGATGCCGCTGAGCTTCACCCCGCCGAAGGGCACATCTGCGCCGACGTGCGGGTGCCGGTTGATCCACGTCGAGCCAGACTCGAAGCGACGGGCCAGCGCGACCGCGACATCGAGATCCTTCGTCCACACGGAACCGCCAAGGCCGTAATCGGTGGAGTTGACCCGCTCGAGTACTTCATCCACGTCGGAGAAGGTCATGACCGGGAGTACCGGACCGAACTGCTCGACATCGACGACCCGGATACCGTGGTCGACGTCCGTGAGGATCGTCGGTTCGATGAAGTAGCCGGGCCGATCCAGCGCGCGTCCGCCGGTCACGACCGTCGCCCCGGCATCGACCGCTTCGTCGATGAGCTCCTTGACGAACTCGTACTGCGGCTTCGTCGTTGAAGGGCCCATCGTCGTCTCCGGACTCCAAGGCGAACCAGGCTGGTGCGTCTCGGCGATCGCCTTCAACTCATCCAGGAGCTCGGCCGCAATCGACTCGTGGACGTAGAGCCGTTTGATCGCCGCACAGATCTGCCCCGAAAGCGCGAAGGCGCCCCGATAGATTCGCGGCGCGATCTCCGTGACGTCGACGTCGGGCAGGACGACTGCCGCGTCATTCCCGCCGAGCTCGAGCTGCAGTCGCCGGAGGCCCTGTGCCGACTGCGCCATGATCGCCTGGCCGGCACGGATCGATCCGGTGAAGGAGACCATGGCGGCCTCTGGGTGCTGCGTCATGGCGACGCCAAGGCTGTCGCCACCGGCGAGAATGTTGACGACGCCATTCGGCACGATGCCCCGCAGCACCTCACCGAACAGCAACGACGAGAATGGCGTGAACGGGGATGGCTTCGCGACGACGGTGTTCCCTGCGCGCAGGGCCGCAGCGGTCTTGTTCGCCAGCATGAGCAGCGGCCCGTTCCACGGGGTGATCGCGACGATGACGCCGAGCGGCTCGTGGACGACCATGACGGTCTGCGTCGCGTCGTCGACGAGCGTCTCGACGGGGATGATCTCGTCGGCGTGGTATCGCATGTGGGCGGCCGCTCCCATGACCTCGCCGGTCGCAATCGCGATCGGCTTTCCGGTCTCCGCAGCGATCACCGCGCCGATCCGCTCCTTCTCAGCTTCGAGTGCGTCGGCCGCAGCGTGCAGCACGCGCTGTCGCTCGAACTCGTCGCGGGCCCAGTCTGGTTGCGCCGCCTTCGCCGCGGCCATTGCCCGCTCGAGCTCAGCGTCACTTGCGGACGGGCACTCGGCGAGCGGCTGGTCCGCCCACGGCGCCATGACAGTAAACGTCTCGGCGCTGCGGACGATCTCCCCGTCGATGAGCTGTCCGACGTCGGCGAGCTGCGCGCGGATCTCTTCGAGTTTTGTGAGGTCCTCATTCGTCAGCTTGCTCATGCCCCTGACACCTCCACCTCGTGGTATTCGCTATCGACCGCGGGCAGCGGCCGGTTCGTCATGCGGGAGGCGAGCAGTTCGGCCACGGCAATGACCGTGAGCACGATGTTCGCGCTCGGCACGCTCGGCATGATCGAGGCGTCGACGACCCGAAGCCCCTCGACGCCGATCACGCGGCACTCAGGATCGACGACGGCCTCAGGATCGTCCGCCCGGCCCATCCTCGCGGTCGAGCACACGTGCATGACATCTTTCACCGCCGCGAGGATGCCCTCGTCGGAGGCGGGGAACACGGGGTCGCCCGTCTGGATGCGGCGCATGGACGGGTGAGCGATGAGCTCACGAACCCGGTCGAGCCCATCCACCATGCGCGCCCGGTCACGCGGGTCGGACAGTAGGTCCATCTCGAGGTGTGGGTCGACCGTCGGGTCAAGGCTCGGCAGCTGGAAACGACCTCGCGTGTACGCCTGATTCAGCTGGACGGCGATCCCGGCGGTAGGCAGGCCGAACCAATAGTTGTGATTCGACGCCATGAGCATCATGTCGTTGGCCTGTGTGCCGCTGATGCCGGACGAGTACCGCACCACCACATTCGTCGGCCGGTTCCCGACGCTGTCCTGCGACTCCCGGGTGACCGGCACCGTGACAAAGAGCACTGCGTGATCCTGATGCCCGACGCCGACTGGGAGGTCAGCCTTGACGGGGGCGCCGAGTCGACGCAGCTCCGCCTCGGGCCCGATCCCGCTGCGCAGCAGGATCGCCGGGGAGTGAATCGCCCCCGCTGCGAGCAGCACCTCGCCGCCGTCGGCCACCCGGTGCACGGTGCCGTCAATCAGCTGCACACCGACCGCACGATCCCCCTCGAACACGACCTTGTCGACCGTGACGTCCCCGATGATCGTGAGGTTCGCACGGCCTCGGGCGGGCTCCAGGTACCCGTCGTTCGTCGACACGCGCTTGCCGTCCCGGATGTTCATGGCAAAGGTCGTCGCGCCGGTGCCATCCGGGGCGTTGTGGTCGGGGTGCCATCCGTACCCCGCGTCGAGTGCACCATCGCGCAATGCGATGTCGGTCCCGCCCCAGCCTGACTCTGGCTCTCGATAGATCGGGATCGGGCCGGCGGCACCATGCCACGGGGAGTCGGGGAACTGCGCGTCCGTCTCCATCTTCTTGAATGCGGGCAGCAGATCCCGATAGCCCCAGCCGCTCGCTCCCATTGTGACCCAGTGGTCGTAGTCAGCCGGGACACCGCGAATCGCGCAGAGTCCGTTGATCGTCGAGGACCCGCCAAGCCCGCGGCCTCGCCGGTACGGGAACACCTCTTGCACCGAGGTGCGCCGCGCGGTGATGTCGCTGAAGAAGAACTCCGGGTCCGTCATGTCGCGGTTCGGCTCGAGCGACAGCCCCCAGCCGAGGTTGCGATCGTGGAACTGCACCGGGGTGTCCGCCGATCGGTAGTCGGGGCCGGCCTCGAGGACGAGCACCGTGGTGTCCGGGTCCTCGGTCAGCCGCGCGGCCATGACGGCACCTGCGGTGCCGCCACCGACCACGATGTAGTCGTACTCGCTCATCTCGGACTCCTTTGTCGTCGTGTCGCCATGACCGGCTACCTCAGCGTCCCGCCGCGAGGTTCTCGCGAAGCGTGCCGCCTGGGTACTCGTCGTGGAAGTAGCCGCGCTCCTGAAGCTCGGGCACCAGGAGTTCGCAGACGCGCCGGTAGCCCTCGGGATAGGAGGGTGCGTTGAGGTTGAAGCCGTCACAGGCTCGCGCCTCGAACCAGTCGACCATGAGGTCGGCGACCCGCGAGGCGGAGCCGACGATCCACTGGTGGCCCGCGGCTTTCGCCGAGGCGCGGATCATGTCGCGGACGGTGTCGCCGCGCCCGGCCTGCGCGCGGAAGATGTTGCCGCGTGACGTCGGGGTGTTGTAGTTCGCCTCATCGAAGCGCTCCATTGGGACACTGTCGTCGTAGTCGAGATCGGAGATGTCGATGCCGAGCGACTTCTGGAGCTGGCCCTTCGCATGCGCGTAGTCGATCCAGCTCTCGAGCTCCTCGGCATACTCTGCTGCCTCGGCCTCGGTCCTTCCGACGATCGGCAGGATGCCCGGGATGATGTTCACCTCGTCGGCGCGACGACCCTTCGTTTCGACGAGCGCCTTGTAGTTCGCATAGAAGTCAATGCTCTTATCCCGCAGCGGCTGGGCCGTGTAGATGAGCTCCGCGAACGTCGCACCGAACTCGATGCCGGGACCGGAGGAGCCGGCTTGCACGAGGACCGGGCCACCCTGCGGGGAGCGGCGCATGTTGATCGGACCCTTGACCTTGTAATACGCCCCGTCGTGGTCGATGGTGTGGATCCGCTTCGGGTCGATCCACCAGCCGCCGGCGCGATCGGCGATGACCGCGTCCTCGTCCCAGCTCGCCCAGAGGCGGCGGGCGACATCCACGAACTCATGCGCCCGGCGGTACCGCTCGGGGCCATCGGGCATCTCGTCGAGTCCGTAGTTCTCATTGCCCATGAATGAGGTGACGATGTTCCAACCGGCCCGCCCGCCACTGAGGGTGTCCAGTCCGGCGAACTGCCGGGCCAGCGTGTACGGGTGGCTGAACGTCGTCGATGCGGTGCCGATGAGGCCGATGTCCTTGGTGAGCCCCGCGAGTGCACTCATGGCGGTGATCGGCTCATAGATGCCGAGGACCTTCGTGTCGCCGCCCATGAGCGGCCCGGCCGAGGTCGTATCGGCGAAGAACACCGCATCGACCTTGGCCGCCTGCGCATAGCCCACGAGCTCGGTGATGATGTCGAGCTCACCCCAGTCCTCGGCCCGGCTGTCCGGTCCGCGCCAGCTGTAGTTGTGGTAGCCGGCGGGGTGCATGAACATGGTGAGCACCATGTGACGGCGGCGGGCATCAGACATGATCGAGCTCCTCCTGCAGCGTGCGCGCACGATCGGCGGCACTCTGGCCGACCCGACCGAGCGCGGCCGAGCTGCCGCCCCCGGCGAAGTGTGGCGAGATGATCGTGTTGGGGGCCCCCCAGAGCGGATGCTCGCTGGGCAGTGGCTCAGGATCGGTGACATCGACGCCGGCGCCATGCAGTCGGCCCTCGGTCAACGCGGCGGCGAGCGCGTCGTGGTCTACGAGGCCGCCCCGCGCGACGTTGATGAGCACCGCCGAGTCCCGCATCAGGTCGATCCGCCTCGCGTCGATGAGGTACCGCGTCTCCGGCGTCAGCGCGAGCGTCAGGACGACGACGTCGGCGCTCGGGAGATAGCGATCGATTTCGTCGATGGTGCCGAGCTCATCGGCGACCGGCGCGGGGCGCGGGGTGCGCTGCAGGCCGATGATGGTGGCCCCGAAGGCCTTGGCGCGCTGCGCATACTCCCGACCGACATGCCCCAGTCCGACGACAAGGACGCGCTGGCCTTCGAGCGAGCGAAGTCCCGTCACCAGGCCCCGGTTCCAGACCCGCGCGGCGGTGTCCCGGGCGATCGCGATCATCTGTCGCCCGACCGCGAGGGTCAGGGCCATGGCGTGCTCGGCGACCGTGGATGCCGCGGCGCCGACGGGACCACTCACGGTGAGTGAATCAGGCAGTCCGGCGGCCTCGAAGCCGTCCCGGCCGGCAGAGATGAAGTGCAGCGCGCGAAGGCGGCTATCCGGTGCGGTCGCCGCAGCGATGATCTGTGTGGCCTCATCGACCGGGGCGTCGCCGAGCACGAGGAGGTCACTGGTGGGAATGCGCTGCAGGCAGTCGGCCAGTGTCTCGACCAGCTCGACCTCAACACCGTCGACCGCCGACAGTGCATCGAGTGTCGCCTGCCGCGCAAAGGGCCCCTTTGCCCAGAAGACCACCTTCATGGTTCGGAACCACCGCCGTTTCAAAAGCTTCGTTGCTGAGCCGGTCACGTCGTCGTGTCGGCACGGTCATTGTGGACATACCCCGATTCGGATGCAAAATAGATAATTGTTCGCATCTTGCGCTAACTGATAGAGGTAACGGTGGCCGATCTCTCCTTGGTCCAGCTTCGACACTTCTGCGCGGTCGCCGAATATGGCTCGATCACGGAGGCGGCGAAGAACACGCATGTCTCGGCGACCGCCGTGGGCGCCGCCATCACAAGTCTCGAGCGAACACTCGGCACCGTGTTGTGCTCCCGGGAGCGCTCTCGGGGGGTCACGCTGACCCCGAGCGGGCATCATTTCTACCGGGAAGCCAAGCGCTTGGTGCGGGGCGCGGACGATCTGCTACGCCCAGACCCGGACCAACCGGATCAGTTCGCCGGCCCGCTCCACGTCGGGGCCTTCGGACCGACCTCGCCCGCGATCCTGCCCGAGCTGCTCGAGGTCTTCGAGCAGGAGCACCCGGAGATTTCGGTCGACTTCACGACAGGGACCGTGCTCGAACTGGTGGAAGGACTCCTGGCCGGCGACCTGCACTGTGCCTTTTCCTATGACGTGTTCAGCCGCTCTGGGGTCCTCCCGAAGGGGCTCGCCCTCAAGCCGCTCTACCGCACCGAGCTCAAGGTCATGATCAGCCCTCGCCATCCACTTGCCGTGCGAGATCGCATCTCCATCGATGACCTCAAGGACGTCCCACTCATCGTCTATGAATCGAACCCGGCGCGGCGATTCTCCCTGCCGGCGCTCGGCCGACTGCACCCGGACATGAAGGTCCGGTACATGACGAAGGAGTACGAACTGATGCGCGCAATGGTCGGGCGCGGACTCGGGTACTCGCTGTCCATGAATCCGATGCCGGCTGGCAGCAGCTACGAGGGCAAACCGCTCAAAAGCATTCGACTAGACCCACCGCTGGCGGGAACCACGATGGTCGCAATCGTGCCGGACGGGCGCTGGCAGCACCCCGCCGCGAAGACCATCGTCGGGCTCGCCCATCGGCTCGCGGCCGCCGGAGGAATCGGTGCGAGCCTGTGAATCGCGCTCACTACCTCTAGTGAATATGCATAGTTGACCGCGTAAATCTGTTTGCCTTGCCCGGCGCACGTGGGCATCATGACCATGGAGCATTCGAGGCAAACGCAGCGCTGCGTTCTGCAGAGAGGACGCGAGCCCATGACCCGCATCACCGAGGTCCGAGTCGGACTCCACCAGCGCGTGCGGCCGTTCGCCAAGACCACGTCGAGCGGCACCTTCGGGGTGCTGACGATCGTCACCGAATCCGGCATTGAGAGCACGGTCTTCGTCAGCGGCGCACAGACCGTAGCGGAGCTGAGCGTCAGGGCCCTCAGCGAGATCGTCCGACCCCAACTCATCGGAGTGGACGCACTCGACATCGGCATCATCTGGGAGCGGCTCTGGAAGCAGGAGCGTGCCCTGACCTCGGTCGTCATCGGCGCGGTCGACACGGCGCTCTGGGACATCCTCGGCCAGGTCGCCGGTCTGCCAATCCATCGGCTCCTCGGCACGGTCCGGCACCAAATCCCCGCCTATGTCTCCTCATGGCTGCACGAGCGACCCGAGGACTATGCGGCCGAAGCGGCCCATTATCAGTCACTCGGCTTTACGGCGTACAAGTTCCACCCGACGACCCAGTGGCGTTCCCGGGGCGGACGCGACGTGCCGCTCAGCGAGGACATCCGCACGGCGGAGCTTGTCCGTGACGCGGTCGGCCCCGACATGAAGCTCATGTTCGACTCGCCGCTCGTTTACTCCTACGAAGAGGCACTCACGATGGGGCGTGTGCTCGAGGAGCTCGGTTATCACTGGTACGAGGATCCGCTCCCACCGGACGACATCTATGGCTACCAGCGCCTCCGGCAGCAGCTGCGCATCCCGGTCCTCGCGACCGAGATGACCGGTGGGGGGCCCTACAACTACGCCCAGTGGATCCTCGGCTCCGCGACCGACTACCTCCGCGGCGACGTCGCCTTCAAGGGCGGGATCACCCCGCTCATGAAGATCGCGCGTACCGCGGAGGTGTTCCGACTCGGATTCGAGCTCCACGACGGCTTCAACGCAACCGGGAACGTCGCCGGCACCCACGTATCGATGGCCGTCCCGAACGGGCAGTTCTTCGAGATCCTCACGGTGCAGGACACGGGCGTCTACGGCTTCGACAACTTCAACTACGGACTCGCCGAGCCACTCGAGATCGTCGGCGGCAACGTGCTCGCCCCGACCGGGCCAGGGCTCGGTCGCGCGATCGACCACGAGCTCATCCAGGCCGGCACCATCGCCACGTACTGATTCGGGAGGAACCCATGCAGCACGACACCATTTCGACAAACGCGATCGACATCTCACGGCGGCCGGTCTCCGCGGAGGCGTTCAAGGACGCCTTCCGTCGTCAGCCCGGCGGCGTCGCCGTCGTCACCGCGGACGACGGGAACGGCCCCGCCGCGCTCACCGTGACCTCCGTCGCCTCCGTCAGCGCCGAGCCGCCGCTCATCGTCTTCTCCGTGTCGGAGCTCTCCTCCGCCGCGCCGACGATCCTCGGCGCGGAATCGATCGTCGTACACCTCATCGATGTCGAGGGCCTCGAGGTCGCGAAACTCGCCGCGACGCACGGCATCGACCGCTTCGCCGACACCGCGCAATGGACCCGGCTGCCGACCGGCGAGCCGATGTACCTCGGGGTCGGCAACTGGCTGCGCTGCCGCATCGTCGACCGGGTGCTCGCCGGCGGGTCGACGCTCGTCGTCGGCATGGTGCTCGAGACGGGCGCCCCGGGTGAGCTTCTCGCGCCGGTCGTGTATCACGACCGCACCTGGCACGCGCTCGGCACGCACTCGCAACTCTGACCGAGCCTCGCAGGGCGGCATTCCGCGATCAAGCGGTTGGACCGCGGCAACGATGACAGGAAAAGCCCTGATCAGGAGCTACATTCCGACATCGGCATGCGTCAGGACGGATCAACCCCGAGGATCGCGGCAATACGATTGAGGTCGGCGACGGTCGCAAAATCGATCTCGATGCGGCCCTTCGACGCACCAAGGGAGATCCGCACGCGCGTGTCGAGCTGATCTCCGAGCCGCGTTGCGAGATCGTCGAGGTGCGCCTGTCGACCGCCCGCCTTCGGACGTTTCGACATCGACTTCGACTTCGCGCCAGCAAGCCCCGCGGCCACCTCCGTGTCCCGCACGGTCAAGCCCTCGTTGACCACCTTGTCGGCGAGTCGGATCATGCCCGCCTCATCCGGGACACTGAGGATCGCGCGGGCGTGCCCCGCCGTCAGCACCCCGGCTGCAACCCGCTGCCGGACCGCGGTCGGCAGCCGGAGCAGACGGATCGTATTTGCGACCTGTGGGCGGGACCGGCCAATGCGCGCCGCGAGCTGTTCCTGGGTCACCCCGAAGTCCTCGAGCAGCTGCGCGTACGCCTCCGCCTCCTCGATGGGATTGAGCTCTGCCCGGTGCAGGTTCTCCAGTAGGGCGTCGCGGAGCATGTCCTCGTCCGCGGTGTCCCGGATGATCGCCGGGATGGTCGCGAGCCCGGCCGCCTTGCTCGCCCGGAGTCGCCGCTCCCCCATGACGAGCTCGAACTGCGGCTCGCCCGGCGCCGCACTCGCCCGCGGACGCACGACGATTGGCTGCAGCACGCCGAACTCCCGCACCGAGACGATGAGCTCCTGGAGCTCCTCCTCGCGGAACTCCTTCCGAGGCTGCACCGGATTCGGGACGATGTCATCCGGTGACAGCGTGCCGAGTCGCAGGCCATCGACCTCGAGCAGCTCCTCCTGCGGCACTGACGCACCCCGCTCCGGGAAGAACACGTCTGTGGGAGACGCACTCGTCGCATTCGTCGCACTGCTCGTCGGGATGAGCGCGCCGATCCCACGACCGAGCCCGCCTCGTCTGCGCTCCGCCATCACACGTTCCTTTCGGGGCACCGAGCCGGCACCCACTCCGTCGACCGCGGCGACGCCGCAGTGCCCATCATCATCGCGCACCACGTTTCGCGAACTCGTGCGCCGCCTCGGCATAGGCGACCGCCCCGACCGAGCCACCGTCATACGCGATCACCGTCTGCCCGTAGCTCGGCGCCTCCGAGACGCGGACTGATCGCGGGATGACCGCGTCGAGGGTCTCCGTGGGGAAGTGCTCCCGGACATTCGCGGCGACCTCGTGGGCGAGGTTGGTCCGCTGGTCATACATGGTCAGCAGGATCGCGGAGAGCCGCAGCTCGGGGTTGAGGTACTTGCCGACGTCATCGATCGTCTTGAGCAGCAGCGTGAGGCCCTCGAGCGCGTAGTACTCGCACTGCACCGGGATGAGTACCTCACGGCCCGCGGTCAACGCGTTGAGCGTGAGCAGCCCGAGCGAGGGCGGGCAGTCCACGAAGACATAGTCGAAGTCACGGCCCGCGACCGCGAGGAATGCGTCGACCGCCTTTCGCAGCCGGGTCTCCCGAGCGACCGCGAGATATAGCTCCGATTCGGCGCCGGCCAAGTCGATGTTGGCGGAGACGACGTGGAGGCGATCGTCCTCAGGGCTGCGCTGCATGACGTTCTCAATCGGCTCGCCGCCGATGAGCACTTCGTAGACGCCCGGGTCACCAACCCGGTGCTCGGCGCCAAGTGCCGTCGAGGCGTTGCCCTGCGGATCAAGGTCAATGACGAGGACCTTGGCGCCCGTCTTGGCGAGCGCGGCGGCAAGGTTGACCGTCGTCGTCGTCTTACCGACCCCACCCTTCTGATTGGCGACCACAATGACGCGGGTCTCGGCCGGGCGGGGGACGACGTCGGCCGCCAGCACCGCACGACGCTGTGCCAAGTCGGCGAGCTGGCTGGCGATGGGGGTCGTCGCGTCGAAGTTCGTGGTCATGGGCGGTGCCATTGTTTCACGTGAAACCTTCGCTCGGGGTTTGTGGGGACTGTGTGGGGGCGGGGGAACGTCCGGGTGTGGGCAGTGTTGCAACAGGGCGCTCGCACTGCTCGCTCAGTCGGCTTCGCCTCCTAGCCTGGTGCAACACTGCCCACACCCGGACTTAGCGGTTCCGGACCGCGGGAGTCCGCGGCACCCCTCGCTTCGCAGCATGGAGCGCCGGGGTCTCTGCGGTGGTTTGTCAGAGTAGTGGCGGGGGTACACATTGGGGGGCGGCGGGGATCGGTGCGGATACGATGAGCCGGTGCGGAAGCGAGGGGTGTGGTTGTTTGCTGCCGTCACGGTCGCACTGTTCGCTGCGGCTGCCATCGTGCTCACCATCACCGCGGCCGATGCGATTCGTCCCTGGCTCGAGCAGGTCACGGAGCTCGTCAACCAGCTCGGGGGGAGCGCCGCGACACCAGCAGCACCTTAGCGGTCGCACCCAACCAGGGAATCGACCGTCGCCTCATCGACTGCCGCGTCGCGTCGTGTTCCACGTGAAACACCGCTCAGCCGACGATCGCGCGGAACACCCTCGTCGATTCACGCAGTCCCGGCTCCGACAGCTCGAGCACCTCGATGTCGGACAGCTTCGCTCTGGCGATCTGCTTCGCGGCGGCATCGCGCTCCGCCTCGACCCGCGCCCCCTTCATGAGGATGAGCTCACCTCCGGGCCGCACCAGCGGGGCCACCGCGGGGATCAGTGTCTTCAGCGCAGAGACTGCCCGTGCCGTCACCTGGTCGAGTCGGCCACGCTCCGCGGAGTCCTCGGCCCGCGCTCGCTCGACCGTCGCATTCGTCAGCCCGAGCTCCTCGATCTGGGCCTGCAACCAGTCGGTGCGTCGCTCCATCGGCTCGATGAGGACAAACCGCACGTCCGGCCGGGCGATCGCGAGGACGAGACCGGGTAGCCCGCCGCCGCTGCCGACGTCGCCGACGCGCCCCGGGCGTAGCAGCCGCGCGACAAGCGCGGAGTTCAGCACATGTCGGGTCCAGATCCGTGACCGCTCGAGCGGACCGATGAGCCCGAGCGGCTCGCCCTGCGACGCCAGCGCCGCAGTGAATGCGCGGGCTCGCTCGATTTGCAGACCGAAGAGGACCGCCGCAGCCGGCGGCTCCAACTCGATGTCGGTCACGGCGTCAATCCTGCCAAGTGTGCCCGGGTGCCGACAGCAGGGTGTTCCACGTGAAACATCGCCGATCAGGCGCGGCGGACGACCGTGTGCCGATCCCGGCCTTCGCCCTCAGACTCGGAGGCGAAGCCCCGCTCGGCGACGAGGTCGTGGACAAGCTTGCGCTCATACGACGACATCGGGGGGAGTGCGGCCGACGCGGCACCGGCCTCGATCCGCTCGACGGCCGCCTCGACGAGCGCGGCGAGCTCGCCAGCTCGCTGGTCACGCGAACCGCCGATATCGAGGATGAGCCGGGAGAATTCACCGGTTCGCGCCTGCACGGCGAGCCGCGTCAGCTCCTGCAAGGCGGAGACGGTGTCGGGCTTCGCCAGCGCCCGCAACCCGGCCGGATCCTCCGACGCGGTCACGGAGATGACGATGCGCGAGCCGCTGTCGTCGATATCGATGTCTCCGTCAAGATCCGCGATGTCGAGGAGCTCCTCGATGTAGTCAGCGGCGACATCCGCCTCGTCACGCTCGACGACGTCCTCAGCACTCACTTCCGCGGCCCCTTCTTCTTGGCACGATTCTTACTCACCGGCTGCTGCCGCTGGGTGGATTTCGACTCCTCGATCGCCGCGGCACCCGTGGTGTCCTCGGGATCCGGGAGCCCCAGGCGCTGACGACGCTTCGCGAGGCGCGCCTCACGAGCGAGCGCCGCCTCAGAGCCCGGCGTCGGCATGTTGCGGATGACGAAGAACTGCTGACCCACGGTCCACAGGTTCGAGGCGACCCAATAGAACATGACGCCGAGCGGGAAGTAGAAGCTCGTGAAGACGAAGACGAGCGGCAGGATGTACAGCAGGATCCGCTGCTGCTTGTACATCGGCGACGACTTCATCTCCGGCGTCTGGTTCTTCGCCATGATCTGCAGCTGCGTGATGAACTGCGCACCCGTCATCACCACGATCATGAGGATCGCGATGACGATCGTGGCGATGTTGCCGTCGTTGAAACCATGCTGCAGCGTCGACGCGAGCGGTGCACCGAGGAAGTCTGCGTTCCCGAAGGACTGTGCCAGTTCAAGGTTGAGGAGGCCGACCCCGCCCTTGCCCGAGTCGATCGAGTGCACCGCGTCGTTGAGCGTGTAAAACAGCGACAGGAAGATCGGCATCTGCACGAGCATCGGCAGGCAGGAGGCAAACGGGTTTGTCCCGTGCTTCCCGTACAGCGCCATCGTCTCGCGCGACATCGCCTCGCGGGAGTACTGGTCCTTCTTGCCCTTGTACTTGTCCTGGATCCGCTTGAGCTCGGGCGCGACCTCGAGCATCTTGCGCTGCGACTTGATCTGCTTGACGAAGAGCGGGATGAGCGCAGCCCGCACGATGAGCGTGAGGCCGACGATCGAGAGGATCCAGGTGAGCCCCTGGTCCGCGTGCAGGCCGATCAGCGTGAGCAGCTGGTGGAAGCTCACGAGGATGAGCTCGATGACCCACTTCAGCGGCCACAGCAGGGTCCCGAAGAATTCAAACATGCCGGTGGATCGTCCTCTCCTCGGCGCGGACGCCGTCACGGTGATCGCAGTGGTCGTGCGGGGCGATGTCGAGCACGAAACCGCCGCGGCCCACGACCGCGTGCCCGCGTTTCGCGGCGGGGACATCGTCGATCCCGCCTCGAGCCCAGGGATGACAGCGCGCGATCCGCAGCGTGCCGAGCCAGATGCCACGCAGCACGCCATGCTCCTGGATGGCCGTCAACGCGTACCGTGAGCAGCTCGGGTAGTAGCGGCACACCTGGCCGTAGATGGGGGAGACGACCGCCCGGTAGGCAGCGAGGATCGCGACCGCCGCATTCCTCGGCAACAGTGACGGGACGAATGCGCGGCGCGCGATCCCGCTCCCCACTGCGGCCACGTCGTGGGTCACCGCGGTCATGCTGGCACCGCCCGCGGTCCGAGCTGCCCGAGGAGCTCGGCTCGCAGTACTGGATAGCTTGCGTCCGCCGCGCGCGGCAGCGCTCGCACGACAATGTCGGCGCTGTCGGCACCGCCGAGCGCTCCGGCCAGGTGCTCGGCGGCGAGGGCCCTGAGGCGCCGCTTCACGCGGTTTCGCACCACGGCATTCCCGACGGCTTTTGACACGATGAACCCGAATCGCGCCGGAGCCGAGGGGCTCGACGGCGCGATGTGGGTCACGAGGATCGCCCCTGCGCGGCGGCGTCCCGCCCGCATGGCGGCACGGAACTCCGCGGCGCGCGTCAGACGATGCTGCTTGGGGAGCACGCGGGAGGTCAGGCGGACAGCTCGGTGCGCCCCTTGCGGCGCCGGGCCGCGAGGATCGCCCGGCCGGCGCGGGTGCGCATGCGGGCACGGAAACCGTGCACCTTGGCGCGGCGGCGGTTATTGGGCTGGAAGGTGCGCTTGCTCATCTTGCATCTCCGTTACGTCCAG
>Ga0182742_1001696_pt1 | contig 26963 bp, 15 predicted proteins | sample eDN5th37CBELigMG_FD_128880 | JGI IMG/M metagenome (GOLD analysis project Ga0182742, IMG submission 128880) | Enriched Miracle-Growth compost microbial communities from Emeryville, California, USA - eDNA 5th pass 37_C BE-Lig MG (version 2)... ...
CGTCAATCTCGACCACGAGATCAAGACGGCCGAAAGCGGCGAACTCACCAAATGGGCCGGCGCGCTGGTCTCGACCTGCGAGGCGCATATCGCCGACAGCGTCTTCGATCTCGGCAGCATCGAGGGCCTGCGCGAGCGTCTCGTCGTGCTGCGCGACCGGGCGCGCGACATCGCCTTCTCTATGGATTTCGGCTTCCTCTTCCGGCCGGAACGCCGGCTGCTCTCGATTGGCTACCGCGTCGAGACAAACGAGCTCGACGAAGCCTGCTACGACCTGCTGGCTTCCGAGGCCCGCCTTACCAGCCTCTTCGCCATCGCCAAGGGGGATCTTCCGACCGAGCACTGGTACAAGCTCGGCCGTCCGGTCGTGCCTGTGGGTTCGCGCGGGGCGCTGGTCTCCTGGTCCGGCTCGATGTTCGAATATCTGATGCCGCCGCTCGTCATGCAGGAGCGCCAGGGCGGCATCCTGAACCAGACGAACAACCTCGTCGTCGTCGAGCAGATGAACCACGGCCGCCGGCTCGGCACGCCGTGGGGTATTTCCGAGGCGGCCTTCAACGCCCGCGACCACGAGCTGACTTACCAGTACACCAATTTCGGCGTGCCGACGCTCGGCCTCAAGCGCGGCCTCGGCCAGAACGCCGTTATCGCGCCCTATGCCTCGCTGCTGGCCACGCAATATGCGCCCAAAGCGGCGCTGGAGAACCTCGAACGGCTGCGCAAGCTCGGAGCACTCGGCGTCTACGGCTTCCACGATGCCGTCGACTTCACGCCGACCCGCGTGCCGGAAGGCAAGACCTGCGCGGTGGTGCGCAACTACATGGCGCACCACCACGGCATGTCGATCGCCGCGGTCGCCAATGTCGTCTTCAACGGCGCGCTGCGCGAACGCTTCCATGCCGACCCCGTCATCGAGGCGGCGGAACTGCTGCTGCAGGAAAAGGCGCCGCGCGACATTCCGGTCATCAACGCCAAGCGCGAACCGGAGACCATGAGCAGCACGCAGGCCGATCTCCTGCGTCCCGAAATCCGCGTCATCAAGGACCCCTTCGCCAAGGAGCGCGAAACCGTGTTCCTGTCGAACGGCCATTACAATGTGATGCTGACGGCGACGGGCGCGGGTTATTCGCGCTGGAACGGCCAGTCCGTCACCCGCTGGAAACCCGACCCGACGGAGGATCGCTGGGGCTCCTTCATCTTCCTGCGCGACACGGCGACGAACGACTGGTGGTCCGCCACCGCCGAGCCGAAGCGCGCCGAAGGCGAGGTGACGAAGACCCAGTTCGGCGACGACAAGGCGGAATTCATCAAGACGGTCGGCACGCTGACCAGCGAGGTCGAATGCATCGTCGCCACCGAGCACGATGCGGAAGGCCGCCGCCTGACGCTGCTCAATACCGGGCCGGAAGACCGCTTCATCGAGGTGACCTCCTATATGGAGCCCGTCATCTCGACGGACGACGCCGACAATGCCCATCCGCTGTTCTCGAAGATGTTCATCCGCACCGAGATCGGCAAACGCGGCGACGTCATCCGCGCCGAGCGCCAGAAGCGCGATCCGAACGAACCGGACATGGCCATCGCCCACCTCATCGTGGACAATGCGGGCCCCTCGCGCCGCACGGAGATCGAGACCGACCGCCGCCGCTTCATCGGTCGCGGCCGCTCGTTGACGACCGCCGCCGCCTTCGATCCGGGCGCCCAGCTTTCCGGCACGGACGGTTTCACGCTCGATCCGGTCATGGCGCTGCGCCGCGTCGTGCGCGTGCCGGCGGGCAAGAAGGTCAAGGTCATCTTCTGGACCATCGCCGCACCAAGCGCGGCGGAGGTGAACGCCGCCATCGATCACTATCGCCATCCCGATACCTTCAACCATGAAATGATCCATGCCTGGACGCGCTCGCAGGTGCATATGCGCCATGTCGGCGTCACCTCGCAGGAGGCGGCGAGCTTCCAGATGCTCGGCCGCTACCTCACCTATCCGGATATGCATCTGCGCGCCGACACGGGCACGATCGAGAACGGCCTTGCCGCCCAGTCCGCGCTCTGGCCGCTAGCCATTTCCGGCGATTTCCCGATCCTCGTGCTGCGCATCAATGACGAGATCGACCTTGAGGTCGCCCGCCAGGCCCTGCGCGCGCAGGATTACCTGCGTCACCGCGGCGTCATCGCCGATCTCGTCATCCTCAACGAGCGTGCCGCCTCCTATGCGCAGGACATGCAGCACACGCTCGACCATATGTGCGAGAACCTGCGCATGCGCAGCCAGTCTGACGGCGCGCGCCAGCATGTCTTCACGGTGCGCCGCGACCTGATGGACGTCACCACCTGGCAGGCGCTGCTGGCAACGGCCCGCGCGGTCTTCCATGCCCGCAACGGCACGCTTTCCGACCAGATCGCCCGCACCGTCTCGCTCTTCGCGACGCCCCGCGGCGAGGAGGAGGCGAAGGCCGAGCCGGCGCCTGCCCCCAGATCGCCGGTGCCCGTTGCCACCGGCGAGCCGGTGGAGATCGACGGCAGGGGCCTCACCTTCTGGAACGGATTCGGCGGCTTCAACACAGAGCGCCGGGAATATGCCGTGCGGCTTCGCGGCGGCGAGGCGACGCCTCAGCCGTGGATCAACGTCATCGCCAACGAGCGTTTCGGCTTCCATGTCTCCGCGGAAGGCGCAAGCTACACCTGGAGCCGCAATTCGCGCGACTTCCAGCTCACGCACTGGACGAACGATCCGGTCGTCAATCGCCCCGGCGAAGCCTTCTATGTGCGGGACAACGAACGGGGCACGGTCATGGCGCCCTTCGCGGCGCTGTCGCGAAAAGACACGGTCCGGTTCGAGACCTGGCACGGTCTCGGCTACTCGGCCTTCCGCAGCTGGGAAGACGGCATCGAACTCGATCTCGTGCAGACGGTCGACCGGCAGGACCCGGTCAAGTATTCGCGCCTCATCGTCAAGAATACCGGCGAGACGGAGCGCAGCCTCACGGTCTACGGCTATGTCGAATGGGTGCTCGGCAACAACCCGGCGAAAACCACGCCCTTCGTGCTGACCAGCCGCGACGAGGAGAGCGGCGCGCTGCTCGCCACCAATCCGTACAGCCTCGACTTCTCCCGCCGGACGAGTTTCTTCGCCGTCGACGCGGCGATCGCGGGCTTCACCGCCAGACGCCGCGAATTCATCGGCCGCGGAGGCGATATCGTGATGCCGGCCGCCGTGGCCGGCGGCCAGGCGCTTTCCGGCTCCGCCGAAGGCCTCGGCGATCCCTGCGCGGCGCTCGCGGTCGAGATCACGCTGAAGCCCGGCGAAAAACGCGCGCTCCTCTTCGTGCTGGGCGACATGGCCGACGCGGACGGCGCGCGCCTTCTTGCCGAAAAGAGCCGCAAGGCGGATTTCGACGGCGTCATGGCCGCGGCGCGCGGCTATTGGAGCGACTTCACCGGCACCTTGCAGGTCAGGACGCCCGATGCGGCGCTCGACCGTATGGTCAACGACTGGCTCCCCTACCAGGCGCTCGGCTGCCGTATCCAGGCGCGCTCGGCCTTCTACCAGGCAAGCGGCGCCTATGGCTTCCGCGACCAGTTGCAGGACACGCTCGCATTCCTGCTGCACCATCCCGAGCTTGCCCGCCGACAGATCCTCAACGCGGCCTCGCGCCAATTCGTCGAGGGCGACGTGCAGCACTGGTGGCTGCCGGACAGCGGCGCGGGCGTGCGCACCAGGATTTCCGACGACGTGGTGTGGCTTGCCTATGCGGTGGAACATTACTGCCGCACCACCGGCGACCGTTCGCTTCTCGACGAGACGCTCGCCTTCATCGAGGGCAGTCCGCTCGCCGAGGGCCAGCACGACGCCTTCTACACGCCGGACCGCTCGGCAGAAGAAGCGCCGCTTTACGAACACTGCGCCCGGGCGCTCGATCTCGCGCTCCGCCGCACCGGCGAGAACGGTCTGCCGCTCATCCTCGGCGGCGACTGGAACGACGGCATGAACCGCGTCGGCGAAGCAGGTCGCGGCACAAGCGTCTGGCTCGGCTGGTTCCTCGCCGGTACGCTCGGCGGCTTCATCGGCATTGCCCGCGAACGGGGCGATCAGCATCGCGCGGAACACTGGCAAGAGCATCTCGGCCGCCTCAAGGTGGCGCTGGAAACCGCCGGCTGGGACGGAAGCTATTATCGCCGCGGCACATTCGACGACGGCACCCCGCTCGGATCAGCGGAAAATGCCGAATGCCGGATCGATTCCATCGCGCAGAGCTGGAGCGTGCTTTCCGGCGTCGGCGACACGGCCCGCTCGCACCGGGCGATGGACGCTGTGATGGAACAGCTCGTCGACCGGGAGAACGCCATCATTCGCCTGTTCACCCCGCCCTTCGTCGAAGCCCCGCAAGACCCCGGCTACATCAAGGCCTATCCGCCGGGCGTCCGCGAGAACGGCGGCCAATATACCCATGCCTCGGCCTGGGTGGTGCTGGCGCTCGCCCGCCTGCGCCGCGCCGAGGACGCCTGGGCGTGCTTCGACCTTCTCAACCCCGTCAACCATTCGCGCAGCCCGGAAGCTGCCGAGCTTTACCGGGTCGAGCCCTATGTGGTCGCCGCCGACGTCTATGGCGAGGGCGAGCGCACGGGGCGCGGCGGCTGGACCTGGTATACGGGCTCGGCCGGCTGGCTCTACCGGGCGGCCGTGGAAGGCATACTCGGCATCCGCAGGGAAGGCGACCGCCTTTTCGTCGATCCGGTCCTGCCGGGGGCGTGGAACGGGTATGAGGCGACCCTCACCCTTGACGGGCGCACGCTTGAAATCCGCGTCGAACGCGCGGGCGACGGCGGATGGCAGACCCGCATCAACGGTACTCCCATCACCTCTTCAAACGAGGGCTATCCGCTCTGATCCACATCATCCGGATCGGAGCACCATGACGGAGCGACGGGCGGGTGCGCGGCAAGCGGTCACCCGCCTCGTCGGCGTCCGGCGCTCTCCTGACGATCGTCGTAAGGCGTCACGCGCAAGAATGCCGGCTTCTCCGACTCGGTGACATGCCCATTTGGACCGCGCTTCGCATTGTCGGCACAAAAGCAAACCGGCAGAGCCGTCAGGCCCTGCCGGTCAAAGGGGTAACCCCCCGCATCGCGATAGAGCCGCCGTTCAGGCGGCGGTGTGGCTCTTGCGCACGTCGTCGTCCGTCAGGATGCCGCTCGCACGCAGCAGGGCGGCGAAACGACCATTGCTCTGGCTGAGATCGTTGAACGTGCCCATCTCGGCGATCCGCCCGTGATCCATGAAGACGACGAGATCGGCCTCGCGCACGGTCGACAGGCGGTGCGCGATGATGAAGGTCGTGCGGTTGCGCCGCAGCGAATCGATCGCCGCCTTCACCCGCGCCTCCGTCTCCACGTCGAGCGCGCTGGTCGCCTCGTCGAGCACGAGGATCGGCGCATTCTTCAAGATGGCGCGGGCGATGGCGATACGCTGGCGCTCGCCGCCCGAAAGCCGGTTGCCGCGCTCGCCCACATGGGTGTCGTAGCCGCTCTGGCGCGAGGCGATGAAGTCGTTCGCCGCCGCGGCCGCCGCAGCCGCCTCGATTTCCTCCTGCGTCGCGCCCTCGCGGCCGAGACTGATATTTTCGGAGATCGAACGGTTGAGCAGCCCCGCATCCTGGAAGACGGTGGCGATCGACCGGCGCAGCGACTTGCGCGTGACCGTGGAGATATCCGTGCCGTCGATGAGGATCTGGCCGGACTGCGGCTCGTGGACGCGCTGCAGCAGGTTGACGAGCGTCGTCTTGCCGGCCCCCGTCGGGCCGACGATGGCGACCGTCTGGCCCGCTTCCACCGTGAAGGTGACGTCGCGCACGCCCTGCGTCGCATTGGCGAAATCGAAGCATACGTCGCGAAACTCGATCTTGCCCTTGACGTCGCCGAGATCGGCGGCGCCGGACGGCTCCTCGCGCTCCTTGACCGCATCTTCCAGGCTGAAGAAGTCCTCCAGCTTGGCGCGTGCCTCGAAGATCTGCGTGGCGAAGGCCTTCATCTGGTCGAGGCGGGCAATGAGAAGGCCGGCAAAACCGATAAAGGCGATGACGTCGCCCACCTTGATGGCCCCCTGCTGCACCAGCACCGTGCCGATGACGAGGATCGCCATCATCGAGATGGTCGAGGCGATGCGGTTGAGCGCGCTCGCCAGCGCCCACCAGTCGAGCACTGGAAATTGCGCGTTGATCAACCGCTCGGCAAAGCGCTTGAGTTCGCGCGTCTCGGCCTCGATGCGGTTGTAGCTGTGCACCACGGAGACGTTGCTGATGGAGTCGGACACATGGGAGAAAACCGTGTGATAGTGGTTCTCCACCGAGGCTTGGCCTTCCTGCGTGCGGTTCATAACCACCTTGCCGATGATGACGTAGGAAATACCCAGCACCAGCAGGACCAGCGAGAGACGATAATCCATCGCAAACGCCGTCGGCACCAGCAGCACGAGCGCGACGGCCGTGGCGAGATGCGTACGCATGAATTCCAGCCAGAGGCCGAACAGCGTCTCGCAGGCGCGCAGCAGCGTATGCAGCGCGTTCGAGGTGCCGCGCTGGCTGTGCCAGGCAAGCGGCATGGAGATGATGCGCCCGAACGCCTCCGTCAGCAGGCTGGCGCGCCGGCCATGGGCCAGCCGATCCGCCTCGCGCGCGACGAGGACATAGGCGATGGTGTTGAACAGTCCGAAGCCCGCCCACAGGAGGAGCATCGGCGTCACGTCACCCTTCGAGGAGATGGCATCGATGATGCGGCCGAACAGAATGGGTTCGGCGATGGTGATGACCGCCAGCACGATATTCGCAACAACCACGGAGCCGACGCGAATCTTATGGACCCCAAGATAACTGAGGGCCCTTGCATAGACCTGAAACAAAGACACGAATGCGGCCTTTCCGGCGAAACCTGTTTATACGGATGCTACGGGTGGCATCCTTCAGTCCCTTCGCTGAGGGTATTAATTAGCGGAAGAGGCAAAAGTTCTTTGCCCGCAAGCAAATTTGATGACTCGGGCGAAATTTTTCGTGATCACTCAAATTATCACCCTTCATGCACGCAAAGCGATTGATTTTCGCGTCATGATCCTGCCATTTGTAGATGGGGCATATAAACGGGGCGCTTGGGCCGGATTGCGGCCAGGTTCAGCTTTAACAGTTGGTTAACGAAGCTATTCAAGCGCGGGGACGATGAAGATCAACTTGCTGGTGCAGTTCCTTGCACTGATCGACGAGTTGCGCGGTCACGAGGAGACGAAGGCAGAGTTCGAACGCCTCCTCAAACTGTACGGTTTTGACTATTACGGCCTGCTGCAGGCACCACGGCCGGTGGACAGCCCGCCGAGCCTGATGCTCGCCGGGCACTGGCCCAAGGGCTGGCCTGAAACCTATCTGCGCAAACGCTACATGCAGATCGACCCGACGGTCCGCTATCTCGGCCATGCGCAGGCAGGTTTCCGCTGGCGCGACACGCTCGGCGCCTTTCGCTTCAGCCCCCATCGCAAGCGCATGGAGCGGATGATGGTGGACGCACGCCAGAACGGGCTGGAGGACGGCTATGTCTTTCCGGTCCACGGCCGGCGCGGCCTGCTCGGCAGCCTCAGCTGCGGCGGCAGGCCGGTCGACCTCGAAAGCGTCGAGATCGCCCTTTTCGACGGCATCGCCCGGCGGCTCTACTGGAAGCTCATGAACGCGGCCGAGCCGGAGGAAGCCGCACGCCTTTCCGCCGTCGTCGACGTGGAATTGACGCGCCGCGAAATGGAAGCCCTCAACCTGCTGGCCGAGGGCATGACATCCCATGATATCGGGCGCGTTCTGGGCATTTCCAGCCATACGGTCGACTGGTACATGAACGGAATCCAGGAAAAGCTGGGGGCGCGCAATCGTCATCACGCGGTCGCGATCGCCTTCCGCCTCGGCCTCGTTTCCTGACGCCCCGATACGCCGGGAAACCGGCTATCGGCTTGATTTCCAATGGGTTATGGCAGGGTCGCCGCGATGCGCGCCATCGGGATTGTTTCCGATGGCGCAAATCTGTTGTTCCGTGACGACTCAAAAATTGCACTTTGGAAATTACCCGCTAATAATTCTCTTCGCGGGTGCAGCATTTCCCGCGCCCAAGTCATTGAGGAGTCCGACTTGCCCATTTCCAAGATCCTTGTCGCCAACCGTTCCGAAATCGCCATCCGCGTGTTCCGCGCGGCCAATGAACTGGGGCTCAAAACGGTCGCGATATGGGCGGAGGAGGACAAGCTGGCGCTGCACCGCTTCAAGGCGGACGAGAGCTATAGGATCGGCCGCGGCCCGCATCTGACACGCGATCTCGGCCCCATCGAGAGCTATCTTTCCATCGACGAGGTGATCCGCGTCGCCAAGCTTTCCGGCGCCGATGCCATTCATCCCGGCTACGGCCTCCTGTCGGAAAGCCCGGAATTCGTCGATGCCTGCGATGCGGCCGGCATCATCTTCATCGGCCCGCGGCCCGATACGATGCGCCAGCTCGGCAACAAGGTCGCCGCGCGCAACCTTGCCATCTCCGTCGGCGTGCCAGTCGTGCCCGCCACCGAGCCGCTGCCGGACGACGAGGCGGAAATCCATCGCCTGGCCGCCGAGATCGGCTATCCCGTTATGCTGAAAGCCTCCTGGGGCGGCGGCGGGCGCGGCATGCGCGCCATCCGCGACCCGAAGGACCTGATTCGCGAGGTGACGGAAGCCAAGCGCGAGGCCAAGGCCGCCTTCGGCAAGGACGAGGTCTATCTGGAAAAGCTGGTCGAGCGCGCCCGCCATGTCGAAAGCCAGATCCTCGGCGACACGCACGGCAATGTCGTGCATCTCTTCGAGCGTGACTGCTCCATCCAGCGCCGCAACCAGAAGGTCGTCGAGCGTGCACCCGCGCCTTACCTTTCGGATGCCCAGCGCCAGGAACTCGCCGACTATTCGTTGAAGATCGCCAAGGCGACCAGCTATGTCGGCGCCGGCACGGTCGAGTACCTGATGGATGCCGACACCGGCAAATTCTATTTCATCGAGGTCAATCCGCGCATCCAGGTCGAGCACACCGTCACGGAGGTCGTGACCGGCATCGACATCGTCAAGGCGCAGATCCACATCCTCGACGGCGAGGCCATCGGCACGCCGGAATCGGGCGTTCCCGCGCAGGAAAATATCCGCCTCAACGGCCACGCCCTGCAGTGCCGCATCACCACCGAGGACCCCGAGCAGAACTTCATCCCGGACTACGGCCGCATCACCGGCTATCGCTCGGCAGCCGGCTTCGGCATCCGTCTCGACGGCGGCACGGCCTATACCGGGGCCTATATCACCCGCTACTACGATCCGCTGCTCGTCAAGGTGACGGCATCGGGCAGCACACCGGCCGAAGCGATCAGCCGCATGGACCGGGCGCTCCGCGAATTCCGCATCCGTGGCGTGGCCACCAACCTCACCTTTCTGGAGGCCATCATTGGCCACCAGGCCTTCCGCGACAGCAGCTACACGACCCGCTTCATCGACACGACGCCGGAATTGTTCCAGCAGGTGAAGCGCCAGGACCGCGCGACGAAGCTCCTCACCTATCTTGCCGATGTCACCGTCAACGGTCATCCGGAGGCCAAGGGCCGGCCGAAGCCGCCGGCGGATGTCGCCCCGCCCGCCGTGCCCTATATCGAAGGCGAGATTCCCGCCGGCACCAAGCAGAAGCTCGACGAACTCGGCCCGACGAAGTTCGCAGAATGGGTCCGTGCTCAAAAAAAGGTGTTCCTCACCGACACGACGATGCGCGACGGTCACCAGTCGCTGCTCGCCACGCGCATGCGCACCCATGACATCGCCCGCGTCGCCGGCACCTATGCCCGCGCCCTGCCGCAGCTCTTCTCGCTGGAATGCTGGGGCGGCGCCACCTTCGACGTCTCCATGCGGTTCCTGACCGAAGACCCGTGGGACCGGCTTGCCCGCATCCGCGAGGACGCGCCGAACCTGTTGCTGCAAATGCTGCTGCGCGGGGCGAACGGCGTCGGCTACAAGAACTATCCCGACAATGTCGTGAAGTATTTCGTGCGCCAGGCGGCCAGGGGGGGCATCGACGTCTTCCGCGTCTTCGACTGCCTGAACTGGGTCGACAACATGCGCGTCTCGATGGACGCCGTGGCAGAAGAGAACCGTATCTGCGAGGCGGCGATCTGCTATACCGGCGACATCCTCAATTCCGCCCGCCCGAAATATGACCTGAAATATTACACCGCCCTTGCCGCCGATCTCGAAAAAGCCGGCGCGCACATGATCGCGGTGAAGGACATGGCGGGGCTCCTGAAGCCCGCCGCCGCGCGCGTCCTTTTCAAGGCGCTGCGCGAGGCGACCGACCTGCCCATCCATTTCCACACGCACGACACGTCGGGCATTTCGGCTGCAACCGTCCTTGCGGCGGTCGAAGCCGGCGTCGATGTCGTGGATGCGGCAATGGACGCGCTTTCCGGCAACACCTCGCAGCCCTGTCTCGGCTCGATCGTCGAGGCGCTGAAGGGTTCGGAGCGCGATCCGGGCCTCGACCCGGAATGGATTCGCCGCATCTCCTTCTACTGGGAGGCCGTGCGCTTTCAGTATGCCGCCTTCGAAAGCGACCTCAAGGGGCCGGCCTCGGAAGTCTATCTCCATGAAATGCCGGGCGGCCAGTTCACCAATCTCAAGGAGCAGGCCCGCTCGCTCGGGCTGGAGACCAAGTGGCACAAGGTTGCCCAGGCCTATGCCGACGCCAACCAGATGTTCGGCGACATCGTCAAGGTGACGCCCTCCTCCAAGGTCGTCGGCGACATGGCGCTGATGATGGTCAGCCAGGACCTGACGGTCGCCGACGTGGAAAATCCGGCAAAGGACATCGCCTTCCCCGAATCCGTCATCTCCATGCTGAAGGGCGATCTTGGCCAGCCTCCGGGCGGCTGGCCGGCCGGCCTGCAAAAGAAGGCGCTGAAGGGCGAGGAGCCCTATACCGCCGTTCCCGGCTCGCTGCTGCCGCCGGCCGATCTCGAGGCAGAGCGCAAAGCCATCGAGGACAAGCTGGAGCGCAAGGTCGACGATTTCGAATTCGCCTCCTATCTCATGTATCCGAAGGTCTTCACGGACTACGCGCTCGCCGCCGACCTATACGGCCCCGTCGGCGTGTTGCCGACGCCGGCCTATTTCTACGGCCTTGCGCCGGGCGGGGAACTTCAGCCGGAGATCGAGGAAGGCAAGTCGCTGGTCATTCTCTTCCAGGCGCAAAGCGAGCCGGATGAAAAGGGCATGGTGAAAGTGTTCTTCGAACTGAACGGCCAGCCGCGCCTCATCAAGGTGCCGGACCGCAACCGCGCTGCCTCCTCGGCCGTGCGCCGCAAGGCTGATGCCGGCAATGCCGCCCATGTCGGCGCGCCGATGCCGGGCGTCATCTCCACCGTCTCTGTCGCCGCCGGCCAGGCGGTCAAGGCCGGCGACGTGCTGCTCTCCATCGAGGCGATGAAGATGGAGACGGCGCTGCATGCGGAAAGGGACGGCACGATCTCCGAGGTGCTGGTGCATGCCGGCGACCAGATCGACGCCAAGGACCTTCTGGTCGTCATTAACGGCAAGGCCGACTAGGCACTTTGGCCGAACCGGCATCGATAAAAGGCCCGCGGGCGGCATGCACGCGGGCCTTTGCCCTATAAGACGCGGTCACGCCACGCGGGCGGTCATTCCGCCGGCACCGGGTTCAGCGAGCCCTCGGCCTCCAGCGATGCCAGTTCCTCGGCCTTGGGAACCGAAAGCCAGACCGCCAGCGTGAAGCCGGCGACGCCGCCGAGGAGCTTGCCCAGCATCAGGGGCAGGATCAGCGTGGGCTGGAAATTGGCGGAGAAGGCCAGATGGTCGCCGAAGGTGAAGGCGGCGCAGACGGCAAAGGCGATGGCAAGAACCTTGTCGCGCGGCTGCATCCTGCCGACCAGCCGGTACATGGCGAGGATATTGGCGCTGGCGGCCAGAAGGCCGGCCGCCCCTTCCGGCGATACGCCGATGCGCGAGCCGATCGCCTCCATCGGACCGGCAAGATACTTGGTCAGCAGATAGACCATCGGAAAGGCGCCGGCCAGCATGATGCCTATATAGCCGGCGATCTCCAGCGCCCGGAACTGATCCTTCTCGTCCGCGATGATCGGATCGAAGCCCCAGGCGCCGAACACCGTCGAGAAGAAGCCGGTGAAATATTCGACGATGGAAGCGACGAGAACCAGCGTGATGCCGGCATACATGATGCGCCCGAACCACAGGAAGCCCTTGATCATGGCATCCGGCGCGAAGCGCAGGCCGAGCGCGATGGCAACGCAGAAGACGATCAGCGGCAGGAGATTGCGAAGGATGTCGCCGATGCTGAGAAGGACCGCATGGGAGGCATCCGCCGTGGTCGAGACTTCCGGACGGATATCGAGGCCGGCAAGGGCGATGATCGCGCAGGCGATGAACACGCCGATCGGCACGCTGAGAATGCCGGACATGATGCCGAGCGCCATGTATTTGTGATCGGCCTTGGCCAGCATGGCAAGGCCGACGGGAATGGAGAAGATGATCGTCGCGCCCGAGGTGAAACCGACGATGGTGGCGATCATCCAGGCATCGCGCGAGCCGGCCAGCGCATCGGCAAGCTGATAGCCGCCCATGTCGACGGCGATCACCGTGGTCGCGGCGATGGCCGGATCGGCGCCGATCCACGCGAAGAGCGGACCGACCGCCACGCGGATGAATTCCGATAGATAGGGAATGGCAGCCATAATGCCGGCCACCGGAATGAAGATCGGCCCGATCGAATGCAGGCCCTCGATGAATTCCTTCCCCAGCCCCGTTTCCGGATTGCGGATGGAAGCGATGGCGCCGGCGACGGCGCACGCCATGATGATATAGATGACATAAGTACCGATAGAAGCCATTTGCCTGTACCTCCCAGTTGCGCATGTCGCGCCGGCAGACTTTATCGACGCCCTTTCCGATCAGGCTTTTACGCGTTCCCCTTGTGGATCGTAGAGCGGCGCCATGTGGATCGTGGCGGCGAAGCGCTCGTTCGCCACGATAAGTTCGTACTCACCCTCGCCGAGGAAGGCGTCAGTGACGCCGGCCTCGTTGCGCACATAGCCGTAGCCGAGGGGCAGGCCGAGCGTGTAGCCGAAGCCTCCGCTGGTCAGGTAGCCGACCGGCTCGCCGTTGCGCAGGATGGTTTCGCGGCCGAGCAGGACCACCTGAGGATCGCGCGTGGAAAAGCCCGCCAGTCTCTTGGGCAGCGGCGCATCGGCAGCCTTCATGCAGGCGTCGCGGCCGATGAAGGGCGTGTCGCGCTTCAGCTTCACCGCCCAGCCGAGGCCCGCCTCGAAGGGATTGTCGTTGGGCGTGATGTCCGAGCCCCAGGCGCGGTAACCCTTTTCAAGGCGCAGCGACTCGATTGCTCGGTAGCCCGTCGGGCGGATGCCGTGCGGCGCACCCGCGGCCATCAACGCATCGAACACGTCGCCGGTGCCGGCGATCGGCACATGCAGCTCCCAGCCGAGTTCACCGACATAGGTGACGCGCAGCGCCCGAACCGCGTGGCCGGCAATCTCGATTTCCCCGACCCTTCCGAACGGGAAGGCGGCGTTGGAGACATCCGCCCGGGTCACCTTTTCCAGCACCAGCCGCGCGGCCGGGCCCATCAGCGAGAGCGTGCCGTAGGCCTCCGTCACATCGATAAGGCGCGCATCGGCGCCGGCCGGCAGATGCTCCTCGATCCAGGCGTAGTCATGGGTGCGCGAGCCCGTGCCGGTGACGATATAGAACCGGTCCTCGGCCAGGCGGGCGACGGTGAGGTCGCACTCGATGCCGCCGCGCGTGTTGAGGATCTGCGTATAGGTCAGGCGGCCGGGCTGCCGCGCCACATGGTTGGCGCAGATCAACTCCAGCGCCGCCGCCGCATCGCGGCCGGCAAGCTCGTATTTGGCAAAGGAGGACTGGTCGAACAGGCCGACCTTTTCCCGCACATGGACATGCTCCTCGCCGACCGGGCCGAACCAGTTCTGCCGTCCCATGGAATAGACGTCCTTCGCCTCGACACCCTCCGGCGCGAACCAGTTCGGCCGCTCCCAGCCGAGCTTGGAGCCGAAGACGGCGCGATGCCGCTTCAGCCGCTCATAGAGCGGCGAGACGATGCGTGGACGGCCGCTTTCATATTCCTCATGCGGGAAGGCAACGGTGTAGTGCTTGCCATAAGCCTCCAGCGTGCGCTCCTCGACCCAGGCGCGGTCGCGGTGAAGACCCGAGAAACGGCGGATGTCGACCACCCAGAGATCGAGCGGCGCCTCGCCGCGCACGACCCACTCGGCCAGAACCCAGCCGGCGCCGCCGCCCGAAGCGATGCCGAAGGCATTGAATCCGGCGCCGACGAACATATTGGCGCATTCCGGCGCGCGGCCGAGAATGAAGTTACCGTCCGGCGTGAAGCTTTCCGGACCGTTGATCATCTGCTTGACGCCGCTTTCGGCGAGCACCGGTACGCGGGCAATGGCCTGCGTCATATGCTGCTCGAAATGATCGTAGTCGTCGTCGAAGAGCTGGAATTCCCACTGGTCGGGCACATCGCCGCCGGGAAGGCCGGTGGTCCAACTCTGCGGGTTCGGCTCATAGCCGCCCATGACGAGGCCGCCCACTTCCTCCTTGAAGTAGATGCGCCGGTCGGGATCGCGCACGGTCGGCGTATCGGCCGAAAGGCCCTCGATCTTCTCCGTCACGATATATTGATGCTTGACCGGCTGCAGCGGCACCGAAACGCCGGCCATGGCGCCGATCTGGCGTGCCCATTGCCCGCCGCAATTGACCACCGTCTCGCAGGTGATACGACCGAGATTCGTCTCGACGGCGGTGATGCGATTGCCGTCCGCGACGAAACCGGTCACCCGCACGCCCTCGAACAGCCGCGCGCCGTGCATGCGCGCACCCTTGGCAAGCGACTGGGTGATGTCCGAAGGGCTGGCCTGCCCGTCCGTCGGCAGCCACGAGGCGCCGACAAGGTCGGACGTGTCCATCAGCGGCCACATGCGCTTGACCTCTTCCGGCGAGACGAGGTGCATGTCCATGCCGAAGCTGCGCGCGGTCGTGGCGAGCCGCCGGAATTCAGTCCAACGGTCCTCGTTGGTGGCGAGCCGCAGGCAGCCCGTCATCTTCCAGCCGGTCTCCAGCCCGGTTTCCTCATGCAGCGTTTTGTAGAGATCCACCGAATATTTCAGCACCCGCGTGATGGAGGCGGAGGAACGGAGCTGGCCGACGAGGCCGGCCGCGTGCCAGGTCGAGCCGGAGGTGAGCTTGCCCTGCTCCAGAAGGATCACGTCCGCCTTATGGTCGCGCGCCAGGTGATAGGCCGTGGAGCAGCCGATGATGCCGCCGCCGATGACGACGATCTGGGCGTGGGAAGGCAGGGTACCGGTCATCGGGCGTGTCCATATTGCGTGCGATAGGCATCGAGCGCCGCGTCGAGCCGGCGCAGGTTCTCGGCGGTATAGGCGACGTAGTCCGTGCCGGGCGCATTGAGATAAAGCTCCGACACCATGCTCCACATCGCCTCGCGCAGCAGCGAGGCGCATTGCATGGCGGCCAGCGCGCGCAGCAGCGGCCGGTCCGGCGCGCGGCCGAAATAGGCGGCGAGCAGCGCTTCGGACTCCTCCTGCGAAAAGCCGGCATTCGACGAAAGCCCGGCGAGATCGAACATCGCGGTGGAGAAGCCGGCATATTCGAAATCGATCAGCCACAGCCGGCTGCCGTCGTCGAGAAGATTGGCGGGCAGAAGATCGTTATGGCCGAAGACGATGGGCAGCGGTGTCTGGGCGGCTTCCAGTTCGTCCGCCATGGCCAGATAGTCCGGCAAATGCCCTGCCATCCGGCTCCCGCCCTCCTTCAGCGTGCGCGCATAGTCGCGAACGACGTGGAACGGCCAGAACATGAAGCCCGGACCCGAGACGTGATGCGGCATCTTCTCATGGAAGGCACGGACGATGGCGGCGACGCGCGCGATATTGGCCCGCACATCCGCCTCGCCGAAGGTCTTGGCGCGCAGGTGCCGGCAGACCATGACGCCCGGCTCGGCATGCTCCACCGGCGGGGCGAAGCCCGACGCCTCGGCGGCGCGCGCCGTCATCAGTTCGCGATCGCGCAGCACATGATGGAACGGATAATCCTTGCCGAAGCGGACCACATGTCCGCCCCCGTCATCGGTGACGAGCCAGCTCTCGTTGCTGATGCCGCCCATCAGGGGTTCAATGTCGATCGCACCCTTCCAAATCGGCAAGGCCGCGATCCTTCCCGATTGCGCGGCTGTCACTTCCCGAACCACCGCCATGTCTCCTCCTACAGGCTTCGGCCGTCCATGACCGAAGGATCGGCGGGGCGACCCGCCAAGTCAACAGGAGATTGTGGTTTTTTGACCATATTGTCGCGCTTATGCAAAAATTTCGGTCAGAAAACGTAATAAACGGTCAAAACACGACAAGCCGGGCGGCCGGTACTGCAGGAATGCACAGCGTCAGCCTGCGTCGGCATGCAAGACGGCGCTTGATCGGCGCAGGGCGGGAAAACAGTCAGGCCGAGGAGGCGGCCGCCATGCTCGCGACCGCCGGACGGGGCTCCTCCCCGATGGAGGATTTTTAAGCGGCGACCAGGTGGCCCCCGCCGATATCCTTGAGGGCGACGCGCTGCGGCTCGTCTCCGACGGCGCGGGTGGGGCTCGGGATCTCGCCGTCCATGCGGGCGAAATGCGCCCGCCGCCGCTCCGGATCGGGCGTCGGCACCGCGTCGATGAGCCGGCGCGTATAGGGATGCGCCGGGTTGGAGAACACCTGGTCGCGCGTGCCCATTTCCACGATCTGGCCGAGATACATCACCGCGACCCGGTCGGAGATGTTCTCCACCACCGCCATGTCATGGGAGATGAACAGATAAGCCATGCCGAGTTCGCGCTGCAGCTCGCGCAGGAGTTCCAGCACCCGGGCCTGCACCGACACGTCGAGCGCCGAAACGCTTTCGTCGGCGATCACCAGCTTGGGCTGCAGGGCGAGCGCCCGCGCGATGCAGATGCGCTGGCGCTGGCCTCCGGAAAATTCATGCGGATAGCGCTCCATCGCATCGGCGGGCAGGCCGACCCGCTCGAAGAGCGCAGCGACCCGGTCGCGGCATTCCCGCTTGGTCGCGATCTTGTGGATGAGCAGCGGCTCGGCCACGAGATCGCCGACGCGCATGCGCGGGTCGAGCGAAGCGAAAGGATCCTGGAACACCATCTGCACATCGCGGCGCACCGCCTTGCGGGTCTGTGCGTCGAGCCCGGCCAGATCGTGTCCGCCGACATGGATGCTGCCGCTATAGGGAACGAGCCCGGCCAGCGCCTTGGCGGTGGTGGACTTGCCGCAGCCCGATTCCCCGACAAGCGCCAGCGTCTCGTTGGGTCGGATGGCGAAGGAGACGCCCTCCACCGCATGGACCCGGCGCTGGACGCGCCCGAGCAGGCCACCGCGAAGATCGAAGCGCACCTGGAGGTCGCTGACGGTCGCGATCGGCGTGGCGGCGGCGGCGGAGCGGCTTTCCTGCCGCCCGGCACCCGCGCCGATCCGCGGCACGGCGGCCAGAAGCGCGCCGGTATAGTCGGTCGCCGGCGCACCGAAGATCCGCGCCACCGGCCCTTCCTCGACCGTCGCGCCGTTGCGCATGACGATGACGCGGTCCGCCATCTCGGCGACGACGCCCATGTCATGGGTGATGAGGATGATGCTGGTTCCGCGACTGCGCTGCAGGTCGCGCAGCAATTCCAGCACCTCGCCCTGCACCGTCACGTCGAGGGCGGTCGTCGGCTCGTCGGCGATCAGCACATCGGGGTTGAGCGCGAGCGCCATGGCGATCATGACGCGCTGGCGCATGCCGCCGGAAAGCTCGTGGGGAAACTGTTTCATGCGGGTTTCGGCTTCGGAGATCCGCACCGCCCGCAGGGCCTCGATCGCCTTGCCCCGCGCCTCGGCCCGCGAAAGCGACGTATGCGCCTCGATGGCCTCGATGAGCTGCCGGCCGATGCTCAGCACCGGATTGAGCGAGGTCATCGGCTCCTGGAAGATCATCGCCACGCGGTTGCCGCGGATACGGCGCATCGCGTCTTCGCCGAGACCGGTAAGATCGACGTCGCCGAGGCGGATCGACCCGGCCGAGACAAAGGCGGCCGGCTGCGGCAGCAGGCCCATCACGGCGAGCGATGTCATCGACTTGCCGGAGCCGGATTCCCCGGCGATGCACAGCGTTTCGCCACGCGCCAGCGTGAACGACAGGCCGCGGACGACGTCCCGCGCGCCGTCCTCGCCGCGCACGCTGATCGTCAGGCCGGAAACGGTCAGGACCGGCTCGCGGGGCGCGGCGGGGGGCGAAGCTCCCGCCGCCGTGTTGGTGCCGCCCGCGCTCATTCGAAGACGCAGCGCGGGAAGTAGAAGGACACGACCCAGTTGGGCATGTCGACGATCTCGCTGATGCGCAGGTCGCCGCAAACCGACACCAGCATATAGGCATCGACCGGATCGAGATTGTAACGCCCGGCCAGAAGATCGACCATCTGCGAAACCGCGCTCCTGGCGCCTTCCATCAGGTCCGAGCCGATCCCCGTCGTCACTTCGTAGCCCTTGGCGTCGAGATGGCGCGTGACCGGCCCCGGCGTGGTGAAGCGCGGCGTCTTGAGGTTCGCCCCCTTCACCAGGTCGAGCGTCAGGACGACGTTCATCGGGCTTTCGATGGCCGTGCCGCAGACCTCGCCGTCACCCTGCGCGGCATGAGTGTCGCCGACCGAGAACAGCGCGCCCGCCACTTCCACCGGCAGGTAGAGCGTGGTGCCGGCGGCAAGATCGCGTATGTCGAGGTTTCCGCCGACCCGGCGCGGCGGCACGATGGAATGCAGTCCCTTTTCCGCCGGCGCATTGCCGATGGTGCCGGCAAACGGCTTCAGCGGCACCCGGCCGTGCTTGCCGAACAAGGCCGGCTCCAGCGTCGAGGCATCGTATTTCCAGATCGTCAGCGCCGGCTCCTTGAAGTCGTCGGCGAGCAGGCCGAAGCCCGGAATGTTCGCCGTCCAGCCGAAGCCGGACGGTTTGAACTCCTCGATGGTGACCTTCAGCGCATCGCCCGGCTCCGCGCCATCGACGAAGATCGGCCCGGTAACGGGATTGATCCTGGCGAAGTCGAGCTTGGCGATGTCCTCGACCGTGCTCTCCGGCGAGAGCTGGCCGCCGGAGGAATCGAGGCACTCGAAGAAGATCGTCGAACCGGGTGCGACCTTTTCGGCCGGGGCGAATGCGTTGTCCCAGCCGAAATGGTGATGGCGCCCGTGGATCGTATAGTTGCAGTTATTGCACATCGTTCACATACACATGGTCGTAGTTGACGGGGATATGGACCGGGTCGACATAAAGATTGTCGGCGCCGCCCATGCGCGTGGACTTCAAGGTGAAGCGCTGCTCGCTGAAGATCGGTGCCCAGGGCGCGTCTTCCATGATCTTCACGTAGATCTCGCCCCACATCTTGTTGCGTTCCTCGGCGCGGGCCGGATCGACGATGGAATCGGCCTCCTGGGCCTTCTTGTCGAGATCGGCATTGCAGTACCAGGACCAGTTCCAGCCGCCCGGAACCGCGCCGCCGCAACCGAGGATCGGGCCATAGAAGTTCGACGGATCCGGGAAGTCGGCGATCCACGCCATGCCGCCCGACCAGATCATCGGCGCGCCTTCCTTCTCGCCGCCGGCGGCGATGACGTTCGCCTGCGCAAGCGCCTGGATATTGGCGCGGATGCCGATGGCCGCCAGATCCTGCTGGATGCCCTGCGCGATTCGGGGGTTGGGATCGGTGTTCATGACGTAGAGATCCGTCTCGATGCCGCCGTCAAGGCCGGCTTCGGCAAGCAGCTCCTTCGCCTTCGCTACATCGTAGGGATAGCCCTTGTAGTCCTTGTCATAGCCCGGCATGGAGAAGGGCAGCGGCTGGTTGGCCGGCACGGCGCGGTTGTTGATGAGCTGGACGATACGCTCCTTGTTGATGGCCATGTTGACGGCCTGGCGCACCTTCACATTGTCGAAGGGCGGGATATTGACGTTCATCGTCAGGTAGCCGGTGTGGAGCTGGCCGCCTTCGACCACCCGGGCCTTCTGCTCCGGATCGTTCATGACTTCCTGGAACTTGGCCGGCGGAATGCCGTCGCCGGGAATGTCGATCTCGCCGTTCTGCAGGCGCAGCAGTGCCACGATCGGCTCCTGGCCGATCTCGAAGGTGATGGAATCGAGATGCGGCAGGCCCTTGTTCCAGTAGTCGGGATTGCGTTCGAACACGACACGCTGGCCGAGCGTCCATTCGCCCAGCTTGAAGGCGCCGGTGCCGACCGGGTTCTTGCCGAAGTCCGCGCCGTGCTTTTCGACTTCCTCCTTCGGAACGACATGGCTGAAATTGATGGCCATGACATGCAGGAAGGTCGCGTCGGGGCGGGTCAGCTCGAACTTGATCGTATGGGGATCGACCACGGTGATACCCGAAACACCCTCGGCCTTGCCCTCGGCAGCCTCGTCATACCCCTTGATCGAGGCGAAGAAGCCCTGGCCGGGGCTCTGGGTCTCAGGGTTGACCACGCGGTCGATCGAATATTTCACGTCTTCCGCGGTCATTTCACGGCCGTTGTGGAATTTCACGCCCTTGCGCAGCTTGAAGGTGAAGGTCTGGCCGTCTTCCGAAATGTCGTAGCTTTCGGCAAGGTCGGGCACAAGGTTCGTCGTGCCCGGCTCATAGTCCATCAGGCCGTCGAACAGACTCTTGATCATCGACCAGTTCTGCCAGTCGTAGCCGATCGCCGGGTCGAGCGTCGCCACGTCGTCCTTGTAGGTGATGGTGATGGAGCCGCCTTGCTTGGCAGCCGGATCGGCCGCGACCTGCGCGGACGCCGACGACAGGCCGAGCGCCAGCACCGCCGCGGCCACCGTTGAAGCGAGATAGGATTTCATCATTGTTCCCTTTCGTTGGTTATCTGAGCTTGATGCGAGGATCGATGAGCGGGGCGATGATGTCGGCGAGAAGGTTGCCGAGCACGATGGCCAGCGCCGAAACAAGGGTCACGCCCATGATGATGGGGATGTCGACGCGCTGGATCGCCTGCCAGACGAGCTGGCCGATGCCGGGCCAGCCGAACACGCTTTCGACGACGACGATACCGCCCATCAGGATGCCGATGTCGATGCCGATCATCGCGATGATCGGCAGGATCGCATTGGGCAGCGCATGGCGCAGCAGCACGGCGGTGCGCCCGAGCCCCTTGGCGCGGGCCGTGCGGATATAGTCCTGGCGCAGCACGTCGATCATCGACGAGCGCATCATGCGCGCATACCAGCCCGAGCTCATCACCGCGACGGTGAGCGAGGGCAGCACGAGATGCGAGAAGGTGCCGTAGCCGCCGATCGGGAACCAGCCGAGCTTGACCGCGAAAGCGTAGAGCAGCAGCAGGCCGACGACGAATTGCGGTGCCGAGACACCGACGAAGGAGACCACCATCAGCGACTGGTCGGTGCGGGTGCCGCGCCGCACGGCGGCGATGAGGCCCATGGTGAGACCGATCACCAGCTCGAACACGATGGCGCCGGCCATCAGCAGAAGGGTCGGCGGCAGGCGGGCGACGATCAGTTGCGAGACTTCGGAGCGCTGGATGTAGGACCGGCCGAGATCGCCCTGCAGCAGGCTCAGCAGATAGCGGCCGTATTGCACGAGGAAGGGCTGGTCGAGGCCGAGCTGGCGGCGGATGCTTTCCACCGTCGCCGGCGTGGCGCTTCGGCCGGCGATCTGGCGCACGGGATCGGCCGGCAGCAGATAGAGCAGCGCGAAGGTGATGAGGGAAACCCCGAGCAGGATCAATACCGACTGGATCAGCCGGCGGCCGAGATAGGAGATCATGAGCGCCCCCGCTGGGTCGGATCGAGAATGTCGCGCAGGGCATCGCCGACGAAGTTGAAGGCCAAAGCCAGCGCGAGGATGGCGGCGCCGGGAAAGAAGACCAGCCAGGGAGCCGCTTGGAAATAGGTCTGGTTCTCGAAGATGATATTGCCCCAGGAGGGCGTCGGCGGCTGCACGCCGATGCCGAGATAGGACAGCGTCGCCTCAAGCAGCACGGTGGTGGAGATGCCGAGCGTGCCCCATACGATGATGGTCGGCACGAGATGCGGCAGGATGTGCAGGAACAGGATGCGCGCGCTGCCGGCGCCGATGGTGCGCTCGGCATCGATGAATTCGCGCTCGGCGAGCGAGCTGGTCTGGGTATACATGACACGCGCTGTCTGCACCCAGTTGACGAGGGCGATGACCAGCGCGACGATCCACAGGCTCGGCTGGAACACCGCGGCAAGGCAGATGGCGAGCAGAAGCGCCGGAAAGGCCATCATCAGGTCGGTGAAGCGCATCAGCACGCTGCCGATCCAGCCGCGATAATAGCCGGCGATGACGCCGATCAGCGTGCCGATGACGAGCGCGATGCCGTTTGCGACGATGCCGATGAACAACGATGTGCGCGCGCCGTAGAGGATGCGCGTCAGCAGATCGCGGCCGAGAAGGTCGGTGCCGAGCCAGAAGGTCCCGTTGGGCGGCAGCGGCTCGCCGGAAAGGGTGAGACCGTCGAAGATCTGCTCATCCGGGCGGAAGTTGGTGAGGTAGGGCGCAAGCGCAGCCCCCAGGACGACGATGGCGATGAGCGCCAGGCCGACGAGGGCCAGCGGCCGCCGCAGCAATTTGCCGAAGGCTCCCTTGCGCGGCCGGCTTGCGACCGGCTGGATGTCAGGCGTGATGGCGTTCGTCATTCCCGTCCTCGTTTTCGGCCAGGGCGACGACGCGGCCGGCCGCCTCCTCAAGGCTCATCTGCCAGCTCATGGCGAGATGGCGCAGCCGCGCGAAGCCCTGTTCGTAATCGGTGTCCCTTGCAAGCGCCGCCACGGCGCGCACGATCGTGTGGCGCTCGGCCACGCGCGCCTGCAGCGCGTCGATGCGGGCGGCAAGCTGCTTGCGTTCCTCGAAATTCTGCCTTGCGATCAACAGGCTGCTATAGATCCCGGCGGTGCCGACGGGCTTGACCACATGCGCATTGGCGCGGTGGGTGAAGAGCGCCCATTCGATGCGACCCGGCGCTTCCGAACCGATCAGCGCGATCATCGGCATCGGCGCCTCGCCCGGCCGCCAGGGAAACTGCTCGTCGAAGCCGAGATCGACGTCGAAGAACACGAAATCCGCCGAAAGCGCGGCCGGCGGCAGCTCCGGCCAGCAGTCGATGGCGGCAAGGCCGATGGCCGACAATTGCCGCACCAGCGTCTGCGCCGTCGGATGCGGCCGGTGCAGCACATAGGCGGTTGCACCGCCGAGATTGGGAATGCGACCGTTGCGGCTCATGGCGCGACCACCCGCAGACGGGACGCGCCGAACTGGGCGGTGCGGTCATAGCGGGAAAGATAGGGGTCGGGCGCGACCTCCCGCTCGCGGCTGACGATACGGAACCCGTCGCCGTCGATCTCGCCGATCACCACCGGCAGCGTGGCATGCTGGGTGCGCGTGTCGATGACGGTGGAGCCGAACGGCGTTTCGAAGCTGCGGGCGGCAAAGGCCGCCGGTAGGTCTTCCCAGCCGGCATCGGGATTGTCGGCAAGGATTTCGGCCAGCACGCAGACGCTCGCATAGGCCGCCGCCTCGAAGGAACTGCGCGGCCTGTAGCCGCGCGGGGCCTTGCCGCCCGCCTCATGGAAATAGGGTCCGGCCGAAAGATGACCCTTGCCGGCCGCACCGATCGCCTCCAGCTCGCATTCCGTCAGGTTGCAGGACACGACCGGGCAATGCTGCGGCAGGAAATGTGCATCCTCCCGGCCCAGCACCGCATAGGCGCGCAGGAAGGCGTAGGAAGAGGAGCCGATCAGGTTGTTGAAGACGAAATCGGGACGCGTCGCCCGGATCTCCTCGATCAGCCGTGCGACGTCGGTCTCGCCGAGCGGCAGATAGCGCTCGCCGCGCACCTCGCCGCCCGCATCGGCGATGAGGTCGCGTGCCACCCGGTTCATCTCCCATCCCCAGATGTAGTTGGAACCGAGAAGAAAGCCGTTCGCCCCGAACCGCGGCACGATATGGGAAAACAGCGGCAGCAATTGCTGGTTCGGGCAGGCATGCATGTAGACGACGTGGTCGCTCGTCTCGAACCCTTCGTAGGGGCAGGCATACCAGAGGGTGCCGCCTCCCCGCTCCAGGACGGGAATGACCTCCTTGCGGCTCCAGGAGGTGACACAGCCGACGATGTGCCGCGCGCTGCTCTTGTGCAGGATTTCGGCGCATCCGACGGCGTACCGGTCGGCGTTGCCCTCGGGATCGTACTCCACCGGGACGAAGGCGACCGGGCTTTCGGGATCGGCATTGACATCGGCGATCGCGGACAGCGCGCCGCGGCGGCAAGCATCGGAGACGAGCCGATAGTTGCCGGAACGCGAATAGAGAATGCCGATTTCAAAGCGGCGCTTCACCCTGTCCCCCAAAAGAAAAAGCCTCGCACTCTCGCCCCGGAGGGACGAGAGTGCGAGGCATCGTTGCCGCTCGGCGAACCAAGCCGATATGTTGCCGTAAGCCTAGCCGACTTGCCGATGCAGTCAAGGGGGATAGCGTCGCCCCGCTCGAACGGGAACCCCGGGCATCGGCGGACGGAAAATGTGCGCCCCGCTCCATCCTTCCTTGTTTTCCTTTGATTTCGGGCGCAAAACACGGCCCGCTTGACTGAAATCGCTTTGAAAAGCAGGCCTTCATGAGCTTCATCATCCGCACCGCAGCCCTTGGCGACATATCCGCCTTCACCGAGATCTACCGAGAATCCGTGTTGAACGGCGTGGCGAGCTACGAGATCGACCCGCCCTCCCTCGACGAGATGGCGACCCGGTTCAAGGCGATCACCGACATGGGCTATCCCTATATCGTGGCGGTGGAGCAGACCGGGCTCATCCTCGGCTATGCCTATGCTTCGGCCTTCCGCACGCGGCCGGCCTATCGCTGGCTTGTCGAGGATTCGGTCTATCTTGCGCCGGAAGCGCGCGGCAAGGGCATCGGCAAGGCGCTCCTGGCCGAACTCATCCGCCGCAGCACCGCGCTCGGCTTCCGTCAGATGGTGGCCGTCATCGGCGGCGCCCATCCGGCCTCCATCGCCGTGCACAGCTCAGCCGGTTTCGAACACAGCGGCCGGATGACGGCGACCGGCTTCAAGCACGGCCGCTGGCTCGACACGGTCTTCATGCAGCGCCCGCTCGGCGAGGGCGCCGAGTCAGAGCCCTCGGCAACGGATTATCCGGGAACGATGTCATAGATCAGGGTTGCCGCCACCCGCCGTCACGTTCAGGCCTCGGCGGGAAGATGGCTCATCTGACGACGGAACTTGACGGCGGTCACGTCTCGACGAGACGCAGCACCTTGTCGAACACCTTCAGCACCTGGCTCAGTTCGTGGCCGCGCTTCAAAATGGTGCCGTGCGTGTTGATGACGCTATAGGCGCCCTGCTTGGCGGCAAGCTTCGGATTCTTCTCGATACGGTAGAGCGGCATTTCGCCGGAGCGCTTGAAGACGGAGAACACCGCCTTGTCACGCATATGGTCGATAGCGTAGTCGCGCCACTCGCCCTCGCCGACCATGCGGCCGTACACCCAGAGGATGGCATCCAGCTCCCGCCGATGGAAGGTTACCGGCAGCGGATTTTTGCTGCCGCGATATTCCTTGAGGTCGACCACGACATTGGACGCCTGCAAATCCGGCTGATCGGTCATCGAATCTCCGCACCTTCTGTGACGATCCGGTGACAGTGTGCCTGAGCGGCACCGAAAAGCAAGCATGAGCGTGCCGCGGGGGTTCACCCGCAAAAATCCGTCCCGCCGCATTTCAGACAAACAGACGCCCAATTTAAAGGAGACAGTTCGCCAGTCGCAGCATGCCGTTCCGTCGACCTTGTGCGGGAAGCCGGTCCGGCATGGTTCGCGCCTGTCGAAGTTGCCTTTGTATTCCGTTGCCGGCAGCTTCGTCCCGGTCCGGTCCGTCTTTCTTCGAACCCTCAAGCCCCAGCCCCTCGAAGAAGCCGGACCGGACCTCCCCGCGGGGGAACCTTCACCGCGACGCCCCGTCTCCCGTCAGAACCATCGCGCCGAGAATGGCGCCGGGCGTATCGGCCGTGCGCATGCGCTGGAGCAGCACGGCGCAGCCGCCGGGCCGCTTGCGCTTCTTCAGCATGTCGGCCGGCAGGATCAGGTTGGTCTCCTTGCCCTCCCACATGCCGATCGTTTCCATATCGGTCACGGCATGCCAGTAATTGACGGTCTTGCCGCTGTTTTCACCCTTGTCGATATTGATCGTGCGCTCGCGCTCGAAATAGGCGATCAGGATATTGGCCTTGCCCTCGCCGGGGCCGACGCGGATGCGCAACTCGTCGTTCTTCACCTCGACATCCACAGGCACCTGCAGGCCCTTGCCCTCTTCGGGCATGGCGCCGAGGCGCGTGCGGATGCCGTCGATATCGGCGCCATTGACATGCTCGCGCCCGTTCAGCACGGCCTGCGGCGTGTAGACGCCGTTGCGGCCGAACATCCGGGCATAGGCATATTGCCGGTCGGTATTGTCCTTGGAGGCAAGCGTGTCGGCCCAGCCGAGATAGTTCCAGTAGTCGACGTGATAGGAGAGCGCGACGACGTCGCCCTGGCGCGCCAGCGTCTCAAGCGCCTTGTCGGCCGGCGGACAGGAGGAACAGCCCTGGCTGGTGAAAAGCTCGACGACCCCCTTCGGCTGGGCGGCTTCCTGCGCGGAGGCGGCGCCGGCCCCGAGCGTCAGCAGGATCGCCAGGCATTCCGGAATATACGGTCTCGGCATGATCGATTCCAATGAAGCGCCGGCAGAAGCCAG
>Ga0182742_1001697_pt1 | contig 26948 bp, 33 predicted proteins | sample eDN5th37CBELigMG_FD_128880 | JGI IMG/M metagenome (GOLD analysis project Ga0182742, IMG submission 128880) | Enriched Miracle-Growth compost microbial communities from Emeryville, California, USA - eDNA 5th pass 37_C BE-Lig MG (version 2)... ...
GCTCGCCAAAACAATCCTATTGTCAACTTACACATCCGTCATTTTAACAAGCCTTTGTTCTAACTCATCTTTTTGTCGCAAGTGATGACGGAAATGCATACCAACCAAATCATACCATTCCCTTGCATTCAGCCATCCGAACCCTCCATGCTCGACTTTATAATTTTGGTTTATATTATCCACTTTTGATTCCCATTGGCTTAACCTCAGAATTAGTTGATCCATTCTGCTGATAAGATCGTCTTTGCTATCTGAATTATTAGGTGGAGTATTTAGTTCATCCGGTAATTTAATTTTAATTGGCGGAAATCCCCCAATCTTAAATAAATGCTCACCAAACTCCGTTTTTCCAAGGGGTTGTTCATCATTTAAGGTGGTACATGTTTCCATATTATCTATATACTCATGGGCAACAAGGATTAAATGATCATACATTTGCCCAATAGACCAAACCGTTTCTTCAGATTTATATCTTAGCTGTTCCATAGAGTAATTTTGCAGCTGGTTTTTGTAAGTATTAATTAGTTTAAGTTCGCTCAATTTAATTCCTCCTTTATATTAATTAACTCAAATCTAAACCGTTTTCATTTTTTGTATATGTAACTAATTATTCAATTTTTGATTACAAATACCTTCATCAACAAATTGCCCTTGTTCAATAAGGTAAGGAGGTGCCACAGCTGCCTCCTTTGTGTATTAACAGATATATAAATAAACCGTTTGTTTTTTCATTGACTACACATAAACTTTAATATAATATGTATATAAATAAACAAACAAAATTAATTTATGTTTGCTTTTCTTTGAAGAAGATTGGACGTGTTTATATCAATGGAAATATCAAATATTTTTTGGAGTGCCTCTTTAGAAGAGTTGAAAAGTGGGTATATTCAAGACGGTGGTTCATTTACTTGTCTTTTATGTGGGGAAAGAGTAGAAAAAGGGATAGTTTATCCTTACGAAAATCGACTTTACGAAGCCGAAAGGTATATGCGTATTCATATTGAGAGTACCCACCTATCCGTATTTGAACATTTACTTGCCATGGACAAGAAGCTCACGGGTCTTACTGAACATCAAAAGAAACTATTATCTCTTTTTTATCAGGGGAAAAATGATAAAGAAATTCAAACAGAACTAGGCATTGGAAGTGCCTCTACTATTCGTCATCATCGTTTTGCATTAAAAGAAAAAGAACGTCAGGCAAAGACTTTTTTAGCAATGATGGAATTACTGAGTGAAAAAGATGATCATGCACCAGCTTTTGTACCCGTCCATAAAACAGCCACAATGGTAGATGAAAGATATAACATTACTCAAGAGGAACAAGAGCAATTGGTTAATAAATACTTCTCTAAAGGAGTATTGACTAAGTTTCCCAATAAAGAAAAACAAAGACTCGTGATTCTGAGAGAAATTTCGAAACATTTAAAAGCGGATTATCATTACGATGAAAAAGAATTAAATCAGATTTTAAAAGGCTTCTATGAGGATTATGCATTAATAAGAAGATATTTAGTGGATTACGGATTTTTAAACCGTAAATCTGATGGAAGCAGTTATTGGTTAAAAAAATAAATGGATAACAGTAGGTGAAAAAACATGGATCGCAAAAAAGAATTGAAACAACAATTTAAGGAAACATCTGTTGAAGCAGGTGTTTATCAGATAAAGAATACGATTAACAATAAAATACTGGTTGGAAGCACGAAAAACTTTAAAACTCTAAACGGAATAAAGTTCATGCTCGAAACGAATGGATATACAACTAACAAAGAACTGCAAAAGGAATGGGACCAGTACGGAAAAGATGCATTCATGATTGACATACTAGAGAAAATGGAAAAGAAGGATGACCCTTATTTTAACGAAAAAGAGGCACTGCTTGCTCTTGAAGAAAAATGGCTAGAAAAGTTACAACCATTTGGAGAACGTGGTTATAACGAAGAATAGTCTTAAAAAGGAGACAAATTTGTGGAACAAAGAAAGTATTCAGTAACACCTCAAGATAGAATGAATTATTTATTGGGTCTTTTTTCTGCAGATCAACAAATTAATGCAGTTCTTTATTTTCCTGTAGGTATATCAGAGGAAATCCTTGAACAATCAGTTAGGATAACGTTACAATTGCAGCCAGTTTTGAACAGCCGTTTTGTTGAAAATGATATACCTTACTGGGAGGAATATTCACCTAGTACTAACTATCCTATTTGCCTTTTTGCAGAAGGAAATGATCAAGAAATTGAAATGATGGCAAAAGATTTTATTCAGGAATCTGGAGATCGTATTCAGGGGCCAATGGTTCAAACAAAATTATTACGAGGCACTACAATAGATATCTTAGTTGTGAAATTGTCCCATCTATGTTCAGATGGTGCGGGAGTCAAGGAATATATCCAATTGCTGGGAACTATTTATACTCAACTATCATTAGGCCAATCTAAAGAACAAATTATCAAGGAATATAGTGAGGGCAAAGAGAGTTTTCGTGATCAATCACTTATATTCCAATATACTGGCATAACAGACATAAAAAGTGCGTATCGCCCTAGCCAAGAACAACAGGCATCATTATGGTCTTTTCCATCACAGCCGAACAAAAATGCATACCCACAAATGTCCGTACGGCGGATAAGCCATGAGCAGACTCAACGTCTAATCCAATGGACAAAAGCACAACAGGCTACCTTGAATGATGTAATCATGGCTGCTTATTTCCGAGCTTTATCACGTTTCGCTGTGTATGCAGAACCTCGCACTGAAGAAAAAATGATCGGAATAACAATTGATTTACGTCGATATCTTCCAAAATCTGCAACAGGGGCTATTTGTAACTTATCAGCTATGGAAATGCCCGTGATTAAAATGGATGATGAGGAAACATTTAATCAGACTCTGGTTCGAGTCAAACAATCAATGGATAAAATAAAGTCTCAAAATCCGGGTCTTTCTTCGGCTGCAGGAATGGAGATTCTGGCAGGAATGAATCTATCTGCAGTGAAGGAAATGTACAAGCAGCAATACGAACAGGCTTTACAGATGGGTATGGCGTTGCCGTTACTGACAAATTTCGGTGTGATCACAGAGGAACCAATTCGGTTTGGTGAAATTGAAGCAGAAGAAGGGTATATGACATCACCCATTATGTATGCACCATTCTTTACAATGGGGGCTAGTTCTTATAATGGAAGACTCACATTGACCATTGGATATCATACACCAGATACTTCAAAAGAAAAAGTAGAGCAATTTTTAAATCATGTTGTTAATGAACTGCTATAGGTGTTGATGGTGCAGCTATCTTAACAGTGTTTAGTCGATACCTTAATCTAAGGCATCGACTTTTTGTAATTAAGACAATTTAAGCGTGACTGTTATAAGTCTTTGCTTCACAAACCTGCTTCATTTGGTGCGAATAGCTCCGCAAGAAAAGCGTTAGTACTTATTTGATCAACGCAACTAATAGTTCAATAAAAGTCAATGAAAAAAGGATAATTAAATTCCGATCTATATTGAATAATAACTTCCATTTTTTTATTTTCACTTCTTTGTGAACTTAATACATTTTTATCTTTTATAGTTCCTTCATACCAAAATTGCCCATTATTATTTCTTCTTATCAATCCGCCCTTTAGCACAATAGAAGCTGCCGAATCGACACCTCCTTGTTCCGCTCTCACACTCATTAGTACTAAGCTGCCATCAGTAATCCTCTAGGAAAAGGTTTCTTTTTAATGAAAGAAATTATTATTCTTGCACATAAAATCATAATCCTCCTATTCTAAGTTTTCTATTGAAAAATTGCTCCTGTTCGTTTCATAAACAACTTGTATATATATTGAATTCCTTATTTCTGATAATTAAGTAACCAGCCGATACCAAATTTATCAATTAGGTTCGCATGAATCGCACCCCAAAATGTCTGTTGCAATTCAAAAGTAATATTGCCATCTTGTCTAAGCGAGTCGTAAACTCTTCTAATTTCTTCTTCACTTTCACATTGTAAAGTGATTCGAACGTTGTTGCCTTGATTTACTTTGCTGAATATATCTGAAAAGTGTATGATACTTTCTCCAAGATGAAGTTCAGCGTGTAAACACTTATCATTATCGTTTTTTTGAATATTAGTAATTTCTCCTCCCAATAAATTTTTGTAATACTCCATTACTTGGAGGCAGTTTTCTATAAACACATAGGGATTTGCACTTTTCAAATTAAACCCTCCCAAAATTTGTTATAATTAATTTTAACACTTTTAATAATAACTCAAACTTTCTTATGAGGAGAGTTAAACATGAAAATTTATGTTGATGCAGATGCTGCTGATTATCGGATTATGAAGTTAGCAGAAAAAGGGGATATCATCGTTACACAAGATTATGGTCTTGCTTCGCTAGGTTTAGCAAAAGGGTGTGTAGTCCTTCACCATAATGGGTATAGCTACACAAATGAAGACATTGATCAATTATTACAATCACGTTATTTGAGTGCGATGGCTCGAAAAAGCGGAAAGCGAACAAAGGGGCCAGAACCATTTACATCAGAAGATAGGGAGAAATTTAAGGAGCATTTTAAAAGAGTGATTTCACATTAAAAATGAACCGTTCGTTTTTAAGGAAAACCGAAAATTTATTAGGCTAATCTGCTGCAGCAAAAGAAAAAAGCGAACTCCTTAAAAGGGGAGCTCGCACAGGTTGTGTAATTAAATAAATTGTATTTGTTCAGCAATTGCTATAGTAGTAACATTAGCTTTTGCTCGTGGGGTCATTTTCAACATCCGCTTTTTTTGTCCCTTTACTTATATAAGGTTTTGCACTCTTTTTTCTGTTTGCACTAGCTTGCCAACGATTCCAACCCTTCTTGTCTGTTCCTCTTCCTGTTCCACCTTTTCCTTTAGCTTTACTCATAAAAGTCACCCCATTATTATTCTAGGTTGATTACCTATCTGGTTAGTTGTAGTTATTTTACTCTATTATAAAGAAAATAAATAGCACATTACCCCAATGAAAGTGCAAGACTTTTTCAGAGGAGAGTGAGATTGTGAAAGACAAAGAGATAATAGACGTCTTTGAACGGTCAGAAATAAATTTACTTGTAGAGCTGCGAATGGGAAATGGTTTCCATGAAAAGGAGTATGAAAAGTTAGTTAAGGCACTCACCGTCTGTGCGGAGGAATGGGAGGGCCGTCCAAGTATACCGGGAGAAGTCGTCCATACTTTAGTTGGACTATACGATGAACTGTACAATTTTTCATTAATATATGGTGATGAAGAATCTGTCCGTATTAAGAAAGCTGCCGAAAATACCAAAAAGCTGATTCAAAAATGTACGAAAGATAAGGGTGAAATAGAACCCGAAAAATCTAGAGTGATAGACAGTTTAATTGAGAAAATCAACGAAAACGGAAATTTTTTTGAAAAACTTCAAAATGGCAAAGGAATGGATGAACAGCAATTTGAAAAAATCTATCATGAATTAGACGAGATTATCGGCGAGATTTACTCGTGGGAGGAAGTACCAAAAGTTTTAGTAAATATTTTAATTGATCTTCGTGAATTAGATTTGTTTGTCGGTCAATATCAAGATGAGTTCAAACAGCATGAAGAGGCAAACAAAATTTATGATGCGTATGAACGTATTTTCACTTTAATTTTTGGTTGAACCAGTTGAAATATTTATAAAAATTGGCAAAGCTGTGCCATGCCATTAAAGACAAAAATAAAAATATATGGAGGTTAGTGATGTTATTTATGATATTTGGGGTTATTGCAATAGTAGCGACTACTATAAATCTTTATATGTTTATGTAAATGCTAAATTGGTTGAATAGATTTCACTACACTGACTAAAGAAAGAGATTCTTATTATTGGCAAACTTCTCGAACTAACGGGGGCGTTTTACTATGTGGAAATGCCTTTTATTATAGGACTGTTGTAGTAAATCAAATTCTATAATATATATGATAATTCCCAAAAAATCTAAAGGATATATCTTATAAAGCAGAAATCTATTTTGATTAAGTTTTTCAAAATGGATTTCTTTGATGTGCCGTAAGTGCAGGTTCATATGGAACTTTTGTTCAAAGTAAAGCTATACCTTGTTTGGAAGATGCTACTATTAAGATCCAGGTTTTTTATTCATTTGGCGCCCGCTCTTTTTTTGGCTTTGTGAAGATGAGTTCCCAATTTGAAACTCATTCCCCAATTCAATATCATTTTTTTTATCCTGTTTCTCTATTTGGCTCTTGTTTGATTTTTGTTTTGCCTTCCTTGATGTGTCACTATGTATTTCATCTCCTTTCAATATGACTACCTTTAGCATGCTCAAGTATCAGGAAAGTACAAATGAATATTAGAATTTACTTTCAAAAAATGTCATTAATCACTTTATAAAATTTACAGTGCAAATATACTACGCATACAAATAACATCTATTTGATCTAACTTTGTGAAAGAATGTACCAAAATTAACGGGGCTTTCGTGTTATATAAGGTTAACCAGTTTTTGCTGTTGGCCTTTTTTATATAGGTCCTATTATATCAGTGGCCAGGGTAGGACGTACGGGTGCGTGGGGCATTAGTTCAATAAGCAACGGTAGAAAAATGATAAGAATCTTTAAGCGAATAAGAGATAAAAAGGACTTGCACTTAAATTTATTAAATAAAAGGACCTATTTTATTAACTCACAGTGTATAATATTTTTGGTTATATCAAACTATTTTAAATTTAATAGAGGAATTTAAAAAATGGAATTATTTTCAATTAAAAATATCGATGACCAAAAAGATTTTATTGCGTACTCAAATGGGTTATTTTTTGAGCGACTTAAATTGGTTTCTTTTATGCTCATTTTTACATATCCCGGGTTCCTTTTTGCTGACTTAATCCTATTAAATAAAGTTACAGTCCAGGAATATAGATGGGTTCTTGCCTCTATTCACCTTACAGGGTTTTTGCTGTCAATTATTTTTCTTCTCATTTATTATTTTAACAAGAGTGCGCCTAAAGGCTTCATCATCCATAACTATACCGTTTTATTTCTATTTATTGGTGCGACGGCTTCTATTAACAGCCAGTTATTAAATGGCAATATTTATGCGTATATCATTATTTTACTTGGGGTTTCTGTTATTTTCCCTATTCAGCCTGGTAAGCTTTTGATCTATTTCTGCAGTAATCACATTTATTTTTTAATTGGATTATTCTTTATGCACCCTGACAATTTCTCGCTGATTACAAAAATGATCAATTCAACCGGGGCTGCCGTAATTTCTTACACAATTGCATTTATGTTCTATAGGCTGCGTAAAAGGGACTATGATAATAGATGTAAGTTAAGAAAAAATGCTGAAAGTTTTCGAAGGTTATTTCATATGAACCCATACCCATTGATTCTTACAAACCTGCAAAATGATGAAATTTTGCTTATCAATCATCAGGCAATTGACTATTATCATTTGCACAATCAGGACATGACGGAAATTGATGGGAAATTTTTATTCGCAAATCCTAATGAAAAGCAGACTATTTTAAAAATGCTGGACGAGCATCAAAGTATCAAAAATTTTGAACTAGAGTATCATGTAAGCACCGATCTAAAAAAATGGGCCATGTTAAGCCTGGAATTGGTCGAGTATTTGGATCAGCCATGCATTCTAATTGGGGTTACGGATATTACTAACCTAAAGATAAAGGAAGAAGAACTGCTGAAGCATGCCTCTTTCGATGAGCTAACAAGTGTGATGAACAGACGGAGTGGAATGGACTTGATGGAAAAGAAAATTCACGGGCCATATCAACAAGAATTCATTGTTTGTTATATTGATATAAACGGGTTAAAAACCGTCAATGACAACTTTGGTCACTCGGTTGGAGATGATCTCATCAAGACAAGCTGCGATGTCTTCAACCGTAATATCGAACCCGGTGATGTGCTATTCCGATTGGGTGGTGACGAATTTATCATCATATTCTTCGGAAAAACCAAAGAAAAAGCGGAAGAGATATGGGAGAATATTAAACGAGATTTTCATATGTTCAATCTGTCAGGGCAAAAGCCTTATAACCTTTCAGCTAGCCACGGATTCTCCTATTACAAGCCAGGTACTATTACCACTGTGGAGGAAATCCTAGAAGCGGCAGATCAAACTATGTACGAAGAAAAAGTCTCAAGGCAGGGGATAACGTCTAGTTAAACTCAGTGGTTTTGCTATTTCAAGAACCTGGGAGAATGATGAGTTTTGGCATTCAGATGTCGAACGAGATGATGATTTTATCATTCATTGTGCAAAGATATTAAATAAAGAACAAGGTAAGCATGATTATATGAAAGCTGCACGTTTGATTGGTGAAGTTATTGGTCATATGCGGCAACACACTGGAGATCAATGGATAGAATATCGACTCATGCTTTAATTGCAAAAGAATTATTTGCCTATCGAGGGGATTAATGCAATGCGACTATATGAAGTGAAATTGGAAGAACGGGCGCTTTAGTTCAATAAGCAGCAGTAGAAGAATGATAAGTAAAAAGGACTCGATTCCACTAAATAGGAATCGAGCCTATATTATTAAATCCACCTCCAATGTGTTGCCACATACACTCGACACATTATGGGGCTGTCGCGTGGTTGGAGTTAGTCTAAGTAAATAAAAAATAGCTGTTTGAAAATCCTTACGTGAATCTCTGCCTTTCTGCTTTTTTAATATAAACTTTTAAATTGCTAGATTTATTTATTTAATTCCTTATATAAAACATATTTTAAAGCAGAAATTTCATCTTCAGACAGTTTACCTTCAATTTCGGATAATACTTCATCCTTACTAATTGAACCGTTTTGTACTTGTTCCTGAATTTCAAGTAAACGATTAACGCCCACTTTCTTTATTAACACACGTGTCGCTTCTTCTTTGGTTTGGAAGGGAAGACTATCCGGATTTGTAGTTGCTGCCTCGCTTACAATTTCTTGAACCTTCGAATCGTTCTCGATATAGGATTTTACTTCTTCTAGATTTTCGTCATCTAAAGTAGATTCCACTTTTTCGATTATTTTTTCGGAAGCGATATTTGTCCCAAAATGCCACACAGCATAGCCAGCAGCTCCTAGTAAAAAAAGAATTATTGCGGTAATTGTTAAAAACTTTTTCATCAACTCACTCCTGACACTTTCAATATAGCACAATTTCTCAAAAACCACGAAGAAAAGATGTTTTCTATAATTGGCTTAATTACAATTATTTGTGAACCCGGAGCAGATAAGTTTTCACCCTAATAGATAGATAGCATAATAATCTATTGTAGGTACGTTTTCTATATTTCCATCTGGGTAGTTTTTCCACAATCGAGCTCGATTCAGCAGCAAGGATTGCGCCAGATTGCTTGGTATAATTCTTCACAAAAATCTAGGAAGTAACCAATACACAATAAGGAAGATACTCACGATCCCCCAAACCGTTGTTCCCACTATCCTCCAAACTATGGATTGGGTAGCTGAACTTTGATGGACCTCATGTTTCATATTTCTTGATATAAAAGCAAGAATAACAAATCCGATTATGATGAACCCAACAGCTATCCAAGATAATAAATCCACTTTTTATCCCCCTTTGTGTGAATTACCTTCTAAACCTGCTACGTAGTTCAAATACATTCATTCGCAATTTTTATACGTTTCATAACAGGAAAAGTTTCGAACGCTTAAACCAACAATATGGCCTTAAATGGAATAATCGGTATTTTGAGATTCTAGATAAACATCTTTATCATTTGGCAAAGGCTAAATTGACCATTATCATCAACTCAAACTTTCTTAGGGGAGAGGTAAAGATGAAAATTTATGTTGAAAGGGAACTCGCACACGTTGTGTAATTAAATAAATTGTATTTATTCAGCATTCGCTATTCGGATAAGTGATATTATTTTTTGGTAGTGGGGTCATTTTCAACATCCGTTTTTTTTGTACCTCTAATTATATAGGTTTTGCACTCTTTTTTCTGATTAGACTAGCTTGCCACCGATTCCAACCCTTCTTGTCTGAATCAAGAGAATATGGGTTTACAGCTTTAAGAGAAAAATCCTGTTAATAGCAGATTTTGAATGTAGAAAAGCTGAAAATACGCAACAAATGTATAAAAATTTGCATATTTTTAGCATATTGGTGATTTAGGTTGATTTAACAAAATCACCCGTTAATGAAAAAACTCTAATTATATATTTACTTATTTTTTTGTTTTTTTAAGCGTATTAAAATGATAATGACGATTGCTATTAAAATAAGGATAGGGAGGAGTTTTGTGAATATATCCATCCAATGAAAAGGTGCCTGATGGACATATACAGCTTTTTGCCACTCGTTGTCTCCTACTTCAACAGCTATTGCATTTTTAGTTGATATATTATTTATTTCAAAATAATTCGTACCTTTAGGGTAAGCATTTGAAGCATTTCCGTAGTAATCTCCAGTCATATCATTAGGTTTTGTTTTTACTTCTCCAATTTTCTCTCCAATTTGATTAGCTAATACCTTTTCTTCTTTTACTTCATAAACTTTCCCATTCCAAACGACAAAAGGATAAGCCCAACTTAATGCTCGGACGGATGATGTAAAAGTAAGAATAAATAAAATAAAAAACAGTAAAGTTCTTTTCATCAGTACCTCCCCCTATTAAAAGTTTACCATAAAAATACAATAGTTCTTGTTGCATAAACTGACCGATAGTTCATTACCTTACGTTTCCATTCTCCAATCAAGGCAATAATTCCTCCAATATGAAAAGAAGGAGTTTTTTTGTTATTATCAAGAACTTGGGATTTATATGAATCGGATAAAAAGATTATTCGATGAATCAAACTTGATGGCTTGAGGTGTTCACTGGAGTTTGCCAAGTATTCTTTCAGCCAATCAGTAGTCAATGACATAATATTTACATCGTCAAAGGATTGGATAAGTAGCTTAGATTGGAGCTTATATGCTTTTAATGTCTGAGGGGAAAATCCTTAGTTACCGTTTTGGCGGGGTGTCAGGATTTTCGGTGGTAGTTGGTCAATCTAGTTACCGTTTTGGCGGGGGTGTCAGGATTTTCGGCGGCAGATGCGCCATCTAGTTTTGTTTTATTAAATCGATAACCTGCATCTACGGAAAATCAAAGGGATCCATTTTGAAGTTTGATCAAAATGGATTTCTTCTTTATCATTTCCAGTATGGTTATTAAAAAAGCTTGTTCCCTTTTGGGCTGTGCCTTCTAAAACTAAAGCACCCGTTAGCTTAAAAAAAAAGTGTTAGATTATTAGATGATGCTCTTGACCAGTCAGAAACATATATAATCCTATTAATGAAAGCATGATACCTACGAAAAATACCCAAGGATTATCTTCTTTTTCTTTATCAAAAGTAAAAAAGGTTACTATGCAAAAGACTAGAGTAATAAAAGGAATAAAACCATATTGGGGGCCAAATGCAAACGCAATTCCACCAATAATCATTCCTATAAATCCATATGGATTTTGAGTTGGACATCTATCTATATATTCTTTTTCATCATAAGATAACCCCTCATTTTTATCTCCCCATATGTCTATGTTCTTCATTTTATTAAGGAATTCGATTGTTTTTCTAAATGTCTTCATAAATCGCTCCTACCTTTCCGTCGAACCAGCGGCTCTTGTTTAACAACATTCTTTTACAAATCATACAAACGTTAACCTGCACCTTATACCTCAATAAGAATGGGGTATTTTATCCAATAAAAGTTAAAGCAACAACAACTAAAGAAAAAATTATTGATAATATTGCATCATGTTTTGGAGTTGTTCTTAGTGCCGGCACCCAGTTAATCTTAGCTGTTAGGCTTAAAAGCCTTGCAATAATAAAAAAGAGAATAAAATAACTAAAAAATGTCCCGAGCATGAAATCACCTTAATCAAGTTTTCTTTTATATTAACATTTTTTGTTAAACTAAACTGGAGTGCGTTAGTTATTGGGGAAATTGTTTCTTGGTTGAAAATTGTATTAATTGGTCAAATCGTTCTGCTATTGTGCTTGGGAAAGGTAATAAGGAAAGGGAGGTATACTTTAATATACGGTGCGAAATCTGGCTCAAACGATCTTGGATCTTCGTCAGGAAAAAGACCCAGTTATTTTTGTTACTGAACGTACCCACTTAGAATGAGTATTGGACAAATAATATATATCATAAAACGAATATCAAGTCATGCAGGGATCAACAATGAAATTAATCCACATCAACTGCGCCACAGCTATGCAACACACCTTTTGAACAACGGAGCTCCTATTGATGTTATTAAAAGTTAACCGGGGCACGAAAAAAGCGAGATCACTAGAATTTATGCTCAGCTAAGTGGAAGCGTTAGAAGAGAATTTTACAGAAAATATTTTTAATAATAGAGGGCAAAAGGCAACGGATATTCCGCTGCCTTTTCACTATCACACCCGTTAGTTTAAGGGGAATGTTTCACAAATTCATTTTAATAAATTTAAAATCAGTATAAGAAGAATAGAGATTGAAAAGAAACCAACCATAAAGTAACCAAAATATTTTAAGGCTTTTGGCAGCTTCTTCAGGTCTGCATTAGCAAGGTTTGAAACATTTCCTTCAATCTTGTTCATATGGTCTATTGCATCATTGAAAGGCTTTTTATCCTCATCCATCCTCAATTTCTCCTTTATTATATATATTCTTATTTCATAAAATTTTCCTTCACTAACCTGCTCCAATAGTTATATACTGATTTCCTCAATAATTGAATTTCCCTCCGTAGCTTCAGTGTCAAACCATTTCCAACTTTCATATAACCTAATTCGTCCATCTGGTAAGATTTTAGGAGTAGAAATACATTGTCCACCTCTAATTTCATTTTTGTTGTTAACGTGGTTATATCTAAACTCTAAGCAACCGTCTTCCTTTATTACTCCGACCAATGTACCTTTTACAATTTCCCCTCCACTATATGTTGCCGAGATGATATGCCCCTCTTGTTTGTAACAAAAAATAGTTTTTGAAGAAACTTCACCGTTATCTGTATTTTCAATTGCAACAAAGCTACGACCATTATAATTTATCACTTTTCTCTTCCCCTTTGTCCTATATTTTTCTGAAAATTATACCATCTTTTTTTGAACAAAGCTGCCCAATTAAAGATAAATCCCCGTTAAAGAAAGAATCTTCTGCGTAAAAATAAAAAAAGTCATTCTTTATTAAGTAGAACGACTTTTTTGCTTGACTTATTCATTCTCTGGCAGTCCAGGTGGGAGGTAGAAAGGCGGATTTTTTATCCAACCTTTATTCCGCATTAACATTTTTAAGGTAGCACCAAACGCAACATGTTAAGCTTGAAATTCGAGGAACATTAAGCTAACATCATTTCGAATCGATTCTGCTTGACTTGTTGCACACTTTACAGATGCACCGGCAACTTTTATGGAAACACTATTTACAATTTCATTATCTGTTAATTTTACACCAAGGGGAACTTCATTTGGATTTGAGTCTGGTTTTGGTTCAGGTGCAGGAGGTAATGGAACGCCCTCATGTAACAAAAATTCTTTTAAACGTTTCACCTGGCCATTACACATCTTAATAGCATCATTTAGCATAGTGATTACGTCATTATCAGTTGTCATATTTAATCCCTGTTGTTCAAAAGAAATAGAACTCTCTAAGGAAGCGAGATACGTCCAACATGCCATTACTTCTCCAACATGCAAAGGTGTTTTAGGCTCATTGTCTATAAATGATTTTAAAACACTTGTGGCAGATTCAAACACATTACCCATTTATTTAACACCTCCAATAGCTATGGTGTCCGTTTTATTTTCATTTTATTAGAGTAAGTTTAGACATATTCTATATGTGAATAAAAGATGGTAGAGAGGGGAGCATATAACCTAAAAAGAGGTGAAGGAAATGTTTAACATGATGAAACAAGATGAAATTGAAACTTTAAGAGACTTAATTAAAGATATTGACACTGCCATGTTGACTACGGCGACTGAAGAAGGGCTTGTTTCTCGTCCCATGAAAACACAAGAAGTAGAGTTTGATGGCGACTTATGGTTTTTTACTAAAAAAGAGACGAATAAGTATGATGAAATATTACATAATCAAGATGTTAATGTAGCGTACGCAGGTAAATCCTATGTTTCCGTCCGTGGAAGAGCGGAAATCGTTGAAGATTTAAACAAGAAAAAGGAATTATGGAGCAAAATGTACGAGAAAATTATGCAAACTTCATACGATGATCCCAATGTTATCTTGATAAAGGTAAATGTGGAAGCAGCCGAATATTGGGAGAGCGGAAATTACATAAAGAAGATGGTCTATTACTACAAACGCATGACAGGGCAAAGTTCTGAAACGATAGACATTAATGAAACGTTGGAGTTGAATAATTAAGAACAAAAGTGGGTTGTCTGGTTAAAGCACAATCCATTTTAATATGTTGAGTTATGTTAATTATTTTTGAGCTTAGGGCGTTGAGTTTCGTACGCATTATTCATTGACGCCAAAACAAAAAGAAAAACCGAGCAAAGTGTAGCCAAAAGGCTCCATTGGCGACAAAACCAAAATTAATGACTAGCGAAATGTCGCTAATGGTCCTAAGCCTAGCATCAATATCTTAAACCACATAAAGTGAGTAATACTACTTCAGCTGGGGAGTATATGTATGAGATGGTGTGCTTCATCATTAGCATATTTTCCATTAATCAACAAGGAAGTGAACAGATGACACAGAGCAACGAACGCACTAACTTTGGTGAAAATGTAGAAGAAAGCGGCAACAACAATCAAGCTCGCAGTGAAGCTAATCAAGATGCAAGTGACTTTGGTGAAGCAACAGGAACTTTAAATGATGCCGTTGCAGGTGCTATGATAGGTGCTCCATTTGGATTAATTGGTGCTGTAATAGGCGGAGTTTCAGGTGGTGCAATCGGTAACCAGATCGTAGAGGGGGCTGAAGTCGATGACGAAACTGCTTCCGAAATTCGTGATGAGAGCAATAATCAATAGAAAAAAGAAGTAGAATGCCCCATTCCGGCCAGATTAGGACAGTTTACTTCTTTTAATCCTCATCATAATTAATGGCTTGCCGCTATCATTGCGGCGTGTAGTTGCATAGGCTGAGCATTCCTCTGCGCAGCTTTTTTTATTATATACTCAATTATATGTTAAAATACCTAAATTTGCAATTATTACCTCCTAAGCACGGCAAACGTTACAAACAAATCATGCATCATCTGTGTTAGGATTGCGTGTGAGGCAATGGCATTGGATGTATCAAATAGATACCACTTTCTATAATCAGAGCGAATTTGATCATACTGCTCTGATAGCTCAGAAAAGTAGGCCTCCGATAAAAAATCGGCCTTGATCGCTACAGGCACAATCGGATAGACAAAGTCTTTCTCTAGTCGATGGAACCCGTTTATCGACACTAAAAACAGGGTGAAAAGAATGATTAAAACCGTTTTTGGCGGCCGACTTTTGATTATTGTCCTAATTATTTGCCGCACCTCTTCTCCCAATTTTCAATCATTCCTTGCCAATCTTTTTCCGTTTGTCCTGCATTAACGGAATTTTATTCTTTAGTTAAAAAAATCCTTTTTATATCGAAAAGCTAGATAGATTCCCGAAGCTAGGAATGCAAGAGAATATTTAAATAAGAAGAAAATTTGCCACATATATTCTTTCGGAAAAATGATATCGCACAAAATTACTACATATAACACGATGAGGGCACTTTTTAAAGATATTTGATTTGTTCTTTCGTCAGCATTACCCATTTTTTTGTGAAATACGTATGTTACAATCCCCCCGAATAAAAGCAATACAATTCCGCTGCCAATGAGCAAATTCCAATTTCCCTGAGTTTGTTCAGCCCAGGACTTTAAAGGGTGAAAAATTGCGTTAGAGATATCTGTGAAGTTAATTTTCATTTTGATCATTTCCTTTCACATAAGTAAAAATATCGTTTACATCAGCATTAAAAAATTCGGCAATTCGAAAAGCTAACAGCAGAGTCGGAACATAATTTCCTTTTTCCATTACGAAGATGGTTTGTTTGGAAACCCCGACTTTTTCCGCTAATTCTTGCTGAGACATTCTGGCAAGTACACGATATTCATAAACCTTATTTGATATCGAATCACCAAAATCTTTCTTCACGACCATCACCTCTTGAATCAAATTATAAACTCATCTTTTATAAAAGTAAAGTAAACTTATATAAATGTGTTAAATACCTTTACCTTTGATTATATTACTTTGATTTAACAGGCAATTAAACTGTCTGAGGTACAGGCGCAAGATCAGGTGGAGGGTGCAACCGAATTTTATGGTCAAGAAATCAGGAAACATTCGGGAAGCTTTCAGAACTTATATCAGGGATGGTCTACAATGTGTTATAAGGTTTTCAGAGGGATGTATTAAATGAAAATAGTGTGTCATTAACCACGAGATATCTCCCTGGTGGGGGAGTGCGTACAAAAGGAAGAGATCCCATTTTAAAGAAGGATAATATACTATCTATCTAACCTCTGGCTGATTTTAGGGGAGCATACTCCAATAGAGGTTTCCTTTTAAAGGAAAAAAAGTCCAATACCTCTGCTTTTTACCGAGGAATTAGACTTAATTTCTTACTTGAAGTACCATTTTAATGCATTTGTGTACAAAATTTTATCAGCAGCTTTTTCAGATACAATCGCTCCACCTGATACATTCAAATTAGCCGTTTCATTCTGATAATCTTCTACAACATAGCTGGGAGGTAAATAGCCTTGGTTTTCGATAATTGGAAAATTAAAATCAATAATATGAAAATGTGCATCAAAAATTCTCATTCATGTCACCCACTTTTCTTTAACTTGGTAAACATTGTAAGAGTTTATGATTAGTAGGCAATACCTACTCGCATTTTTATATAATCGCTATTTTTTATTTGGCTAAATGCAAATTCAGCAGTATCAGGCACTGAGATTTTAATACCACCCTCAGGCAAAAAGTTACTTTCTATTCGATATTTACCTAATCTTTCCCCATCCGGTAGGTAGGTGGGGCAGACAATCGTCCATTCGAGGTCTGATTGGTTAAGCATATCGTAGACTTTATGATGCTCTTCGGCTGCACGTACTGACTTGCGCTTTGATTCACTTGACTGATAACGTAATAAATTGGGGCTAATCCTGCTTTGCAGGATCCCAGCAGTTCCTATAGTAATAATTCGTTGTATACCTTCATTTTCCATTGCTTCGATAATAAATGGCATACTTTCTGATAGAGCAGTTGCCCCGTCAGTATTGAGTGCACTAATAACGACATCCATTCCATGCATTGCACGTCCGATATCCTCTTTATTTAAAACATTTCCTTGAATGATCGTTAAATTTTCATGATTTAATTGGATTTTTTCTGGAGTGCGAACTAGTACAGATACATCATGTCTGTCATCAAGGGCATGAGTAACTAATTGACTTCCAACTCGTCCAGTTCCACCTAAAATTAAAATATTCAAGAACAAACCTCCTTTTACTAATCCGAAAATTACACTACTCTATAGAAGCTATTATATCGTCCTTTTTAATTATCAATTAACATGTTCTTAATTCACAAGAAAAAACCGAAATTTCTTCTTTATGGAGATAGGAAATTTCGGTTCATATTTCTAAAAATTGGGTTTAGTATATTTTACGGAATACATCATCAAGATCTTCAAATTCTTTGAGATCTTTTTCCTGCGGATTGTCTGATTCTACCGTCCACTTACTATCAACTGGGGCTAACCCGCCATCATTATTTTTTTGAAAAGGCAGATGAATATGATGGGTTTTGCCATCTTTTCGAGTGGTGTATCCAAGATAGTAGTGATCGCCTTCTCCTTCTTCTTCAAAAATACCGATATCTTCAATTCCATACTTATTTAAATATGGCTGAAAAGATTGCTGTAATTCATTCATAATTTGTTCACGAGATAGATAATCCACTAAAATTCTCCCTTCAAAATGGTTTATTTCCTTAATATGCCATATTTTCGTTCATTTAAACCCTGTTTTCTACATAGATAAAAGTGGTTTTACATAAGTGAAAAATAACAATAAAGTTATGTAATTTTAAAGATGAGCGTAAAAAGGGCATAGGTTAGATTCATAGATTATGCACATTAAAATAAGGCTTGTCTATAATATATAGAATCGTTCTTTCAATCAAGAAAGGAGGAGGACACTTGCAAGAGCTATTTAATCTGCAAGGGAAAACGGCCATCATTACTGGCGGAGGCAGAGGTCTCGGGAAACAGATGGCGACTGCCCTTGCAAAAGCAGGCGCTAATCTTGTTCTTTGCTCAAGAAAGGTTGAGGCATGCGAAGCGGTGTGTAAGGAACTGAGGCCATTGGGTGTTCAGTGTCTGGCTATTCAATGTGATGTGACGAAGGCGGCCGACATTCAAAAGGTCATCAATGCGACTGTAAACACGTTTGGATCGATCGACATTCTTGTGAATAATAGCGGTGCTTCATGGTCCGCTCCAGTGGACGATCTGCCTGAAGAAAAATGGGATTATGTTATGGATGTGAATGCAAAGGGGACCTTCCTTTTTAGTCAAGCGGCAGCAAAAGTAATGGTTCTACAGGGGAGCGGGAAGATTGTCAATATTGCCTCAGTTCTCGGACTGGGAGGTGTGAATCCTCAGCTCATGGATACCATTGCCTATAACACTAGTAAAGGTGCCATCATTACCTTTACCAAGGATTTAGCTGTTAAGCTCGCTAAGCATAATATTCAGGTAAACGCGATTGCGCCAGGGTTCTTCCCGACTAAAATTACAAAGGGAATTTTGGAAAATAGTAAACATTCATTACAAGCCCATATTCCAGCTGGGCGATTTGGCAGTGAGACCGATTTAATGGGACCCATTTTGTTCCTTAGCTCAAAGGCTTCTGATTATGTTACTGGGCATATCCTTTTGGTCGACGGGGGAATTCATGCCCAGGTTTAGTGATGATTTTTACAGCTTGAAAAGTTAGAGGACAAGCCCGAAAGGAAGAGTAAGATTTTCTAAGAATGATGATTGGAGGATAGTAGAATATGAAACATAAACACAAAAGGAAGAAAATGAAGAAAGGGACAATTAAGCTTCAGAAGCGGCTGATGGATCAAAACGCCGTTGAGATTCTGAAAAGGACTGGCTTTGCCACGGAGCAACAGCTTAATCAACTACAGAACTTATTAAATAATGAAGATCTCATAAAATTAGCAGATGCAGCTGACTTTTGTGGGAAACTAAAAAAGGCAGGCCATGCGATGGAACAACAGCTAAATCAAGGATTACAGAACTTATTAAACAATGAAAATCTCACAAAATTAGCAAATGCAGCTGAATTTTATGGGAATGTGAAAAAGACAGGCCTTGCGTTGGAACAGCAGGTTAATCAAGGACTACAGAACTTACTAAGTAATGAAGACCTCGTAAAGTTTGCAAATGCAGCTGAATTTTATGGGAAACTGAAAAAGACTGGCCTTGCGTTGGAACAGCAGATTAATCAACGAATTCAGAACTTATTAAATGATGAAGATCTCGTAAAATTAGCAAATGAGCATCTCGATTTACTCAGCAGGAATTTTAGAGCATTGCAAAATACAATCGAGGTACTATTTAATATTTTACAAGTCCCAACCAAAAATGATGTAGCAAATGTAGCTAAGCTAACATTACAAACGGAGGAAAAAGTCGATAACTTGGAGGAGCATATCATAAAACTGACAGAAACCGTTGAAAAAGCATTATGCAAAGACATGAAAGCGAAGAAGGGCTCAAAGGGAAATGTCTGAAAATAGACTGGATAAAGACTATTTAAAGCTGGAAAAAGAGCGTTGGACTGGCTTTTTTAATGCGTTTCTTTCACTGCCGCCTGAATCAGATATCACACCAAGAAATGCTATTTGGAAAAAAAACAAAGTAACCTTATGGTATTATCCCGCTAAACAAAAAAAGTACAACATTCCCTTATTTCTTGTCTATTCGATGGTGAATCAGTCATTTATTCTCGATCTAGCACCTGGTTCCAGTACAATAGAAGCTTTTGTTCATGAAGGCTATGATGTTTATTTGATTGATTTTGGTGTTCCAGGGTATGAAGATAAGGATTTAACGCTAAATGATTATATTCAACAATATATCCAAAAAGGAGTTCAAAGAGCTTTAAGACACTCCAAGGCCAAGAGCGTCACAATTATAGGTTATTGTCTTGGCGGTACGCTGGCTGCCATGTACACAGCTATTGCAGAAGAGCCAGTGAAGAACTTGATCTTAACCGTTGCCCCGATTGATTTTTCCACGTTTCCCATTTTTGATAAATGGTTAATGGCTGCACAAAATGGACAACTTGACGTTGGCCGTGTTTTGGAGACCATTGGTTTAGTTCCTGCACCATTTATTGAGGCTGGCGTCCGAATGATAACATCTCCCCTTTACTTTAGTCACTATTTATCCCTGTTAAACCGTTCGTACGACAAAGAATATGTTCAACATTGGCGCCGTTTTAATCATTGGACAAAGAGCCACATCCCGTTTCCTGGTGCCTCTCTAAAACAACTTTTTGATGACATGATAAAAGGTAATAAGCTCATAAATGGCGGGATTCAGATAAATGGAAAAAGCATGGACCTTCATAACATCCATGCAAATCTGCTTGTACTTTCTTCAAAATACGACAGGTTAGTGCCTGAGGGACTTGTTTATCCTGTTATGGATCTGGTCTCAAGTGAAGATAAAACTTATATTTCACTTGAGGGAGGACATACAGGCGTCTCACCAGCGTATTTGAGAAACTGGCTGCATGAAAGGTCAGAACCCATTGTAACCGCCAATGAAAAATAAAAATATGGGGGGGATCCTATTTGATTTCATACCTTTACTTTTTGCCTTATCGAAATAATGGCGATTATGGTTACGATAACGACGTATGGCACGGGTTTTCTAGAATCGTATTTAGGAAATTTTATGAGCAGCAGTTTGGTTTTTATTTAAGAGGATAAGTAAAAGCTAAAAAGGAACCCTTCAAACCGATATGTATGGTGGGTTCTTTTTAGTTGGCTCTGTTTTTATATAATGTTGATTTTGGTGAGGGAATGAGAATTCATAGGCGGAGAATTTCCTGCTAATGTATATAGTGGAAGCTTAATAAGTAGATATAAGCGGAGATATTCCGATAAGCTTTTCTAAATAAGACAAAAACCAATGATTTGGATAATATAATCGGAAAAGCCTCCTTTATTTTTAGGGGAAATAGGAGGATTTCTAAATTTAGCGGAATTTTACCGTTTATTTCACGAACATAGGAAAAACAACGGCCAAATAACAGAAGGAAGCAGGATACTCTTTATAGAAATAACTGGTAAATATGTTATAGTAAAGTAAATTAATTTTTTGCAGGGAGTTATTAAATATGAGCCTGAAAGAACATGAAACATAACAACTTTATACGGTCGTAAGAGGTCCTCCAAATATATTAATCATAAAAACTGCAAAATGATTATTGGAGTGATTATTATGAATGACAAACTGTTTTCTTCATTTATAAAACAAGCAGATGAACCTTTTGTTGGGTGGGATTTCTCATTCATATCTGAAACTGGAAGAATGAAAAGTGAGCTGCTTTCATGGTCATACGGCAGTATAGCTGCTACTCTTGTTCAAAGTGCAAAATCAATGCTAGATATGGGAACAGGTGGTGGAGAGTTTTTATCAAAATTAAGACCTTTGCCATCAACCGTTTATGCTACAGAAGGTTACCTGCCTAATGTACCCATAGCAAAAGAACGATTAACACCTTTAGGAGTAAAGGTAGTTCAAATTGATAATGATGAAATTCTTCCGTTTGAGACTGGGAAATTTGACCTTATCATAAATCAACATGAGTCATTTTCACCTAAAGAGGTGAGAAGAATGATCTCGAAGGACGGCATTTTCCTAACGCAACAAGTCGGTGGACTCGATTGCATAGAGATTAATGAACATCTAAGGGTACCAATAAATGAAGAATTTATTGATTGGAACTTAACACTAGCTTTAAAGGGGATACAGGAGAATAATTTTGAGATTTTGAAAGGTATTGAAGAGTTTCCTATTCAAAGATTCTATGATATTGGCGCATTGGTGTATTATCTTAAAGCCATTCCTTGGCAAGTCCCAGGTTTTGAAATTAGTAAATTCAAGGATGAATTATACACCATTCATAAAATCATTGAACAAATTGGTTATTTTGATGTAAAACAACACCGGTTTATTATTGTGGCTAAAGCAATTTAGCTGGAGAAGGGAGCCTTCGATATTTGAAGGCTCCAACCTAATTCTAAAGCTAGTATCAATCCTGTATACACTATCAACTCCTCACACGTGGAGTGTAAAAACAACAGGAACTACAGATCACTGTTTTTGCAGGAGGATAAAATTTGAACCAGACTATTTTTCAAACTATAATTAAACCCATGTAAGGGAGGATGTATCATGACCAAGCACCGGATTTATTCAATAAGCGTCGCAGGTGTCTATCCCCATTATGTTGCGAAGGCGGAGAAAAAAGGACGTACGAAAGAAGAAGTCGATGAAATCATTTGTTGGCTGACAGGATACAGCCAGGAAGAGCTGGAAGCCCTGCTGGAAAAAAAGACAGACTTTGAAACTTTCTTTGCGGAAGCTCCTCGGCTGAATCCTTCACGGGGATTGATAAAAGGAGTCATCTGCGGTGTCCGTATAGAAGAAATCGAAGAACCAACCATGCGGGAAATTCGCTATTTGGACAAGCTGATCGATGAGCTCGCAAAAGGAAAAGCGATGGAGAAGATTTTGCGTACATAATAAAAACGAAGAAACACTGATACTACTTTTAAAAATAAGGCTCTGTTAATGTTTAATGTTGATTTTTTCGATAAAATGTTAGGGGACCAACTTTTGGATCCCCAATTCTCAATAAACCAGCCTATTAGATATTCAATAAAGATATTTGTTTTAAATGGGCATACTCATTGTAATGGTTCTATTTTTGAATCCTAATTTTTCATACAGTTTAATGGCTCGATTACCTGAGTATACACTTAAACGAACCTCTGAATATCCATCTTGTTTAAGATGTTCAATACCAGTTTGCATCAATTGTTTTGAAATTCCATTTCCCCTAAACTCCTCTAACACAAACAATTCATAAATAAATCCATATATTTTTTCAGTAAACTGGTCTTTACTTGTTCCTATAAGAATCCAACCCATTAGATTACCGCCATCAGTTGCTATCAAATAATAGCTTCCTTTCTGCAATAAAGGTTCAATAAGTTGTTTGACTTTTTCATCTGACGGTTTTGCCTCGCCTAATGTACCATCGAATAATGCTTGTGGTGAAAGTGATAAAACCTTTTTATATTCCGAATCGTTTGGTTTTCTAATTTCCATAAATAGAGTTCTCCTCTCCCATTACTTTTTAAGTCAATTGCCCGTTAATGACCTTTTTAACCACTGAACTTATTTGCTTTAAGGCGGATAGCAGTTTGTGTCTCCAGTAATAAGCGTAACCCAAGTAAACCCCTACAATTTCAGCCGAGTTTGCAGGGAGTGGCCTTTGAACATACAGTCTACAAATGTAATCCATTCGTAACCTTTTCGAGTACGCTAAAATTTCGTGCCTTTTTCATTTCTACAGTAGTTGTTTTAGTTCATTAAGGCTGAAATATTCTCTTACACCCGGCTTATCATGTAAATACTCGATAGCCTTTTCTTTTGAAAGAGATTGGTTTGTGAGGATACCGGCTAAAATCATTGCCAAATAAGGAATGGACGGCTTTGCAGTTTGGACATCTTCCATATCACTATTATTTGTAAATGAAAAAATCTCGTATCCGTCCTTTTGACCTACATGAAGCATCATTCCGTACATTTTTCCACCAACGCTTAACTTTTTTTTGTCTTTTACTTCATCCAAATCTATATCTAACTCATTCAATCCATTTTCCTGAGCGGCTACATCCATGAATTGATCTTTTGTAATCAAATACATTCTCCCTATAGTTGTTTCGTTTGATACTGGATCTAATCCGATAAAAGCTGGTGCACCACCCCAGCGATCCGAGTGCCTAGCAAAATAGAGGGGATAGGGGATTTCTATAAATTCATCTCTTATAGGTGCAGAGGTATCCCTGCATCCTCTTTCAGTCCTTGTGGAACCCTCCGGTGTACCACCTTCGATGTAACACATGAAGCGCCCCCTGGACAAGTTAGAACCATAACTCATATACCAAACATATTCTTTTTCCAATTCATTTAACTCCTTTCCTCAATTTATTTACTCCTAATAGCAAATTTTAAATATTCCCTCATGCCTACTAAAGTTAAAATATAAGGCTAACCCAAAAGGGGAAAAATCTGCAGCTGAATATAGGCATTAAGCATAAGTTTTTTTCTTATAACATTGTAAAATACTTCAACGAGAAATAGGCTCATTGATTGGTAACAGAGACCTAAAAAAAAACATACTTTGTTGAAGAGAGTACACATCGTAACTAATGATTTCGTTTACACAGAACTGGCTGACCTTTCACTCTCTTTTCGAGTTTAGCCTAAATATAACATGGGGAGGAAAAAAGCAAAATGTTACAAAATGAGCTGCAAGGGTTGGGAATCGACCCTTATCAAGTTGGTCAGTTAGTTCCTATGGATATTCAGAACCAGGACCCGTATATGATGAGCAGGCGTTGTGGTGGCTGTGGATTCCGCTGCGGTGGCTGTGGTGGTTTCCGTTGTGGAGGATTTCATTGTGGAGGATTTCGTTGTGGTGGTTTTGGCTGTGCTGGCTGCTTTGGCTGTGGTGGCTGCTTCGGTTTCAGCTGTTTCGGCATTGGTTTCGGTTTTATCTAATGGTTATGGCAGTCTAACTGTTTGGAGAGATAATTTCCTAAAGAAAAAATTTATTTTGTGAATCAAAAAGGCCCTACATCATTTGTCGCAGGGGTATTTCTTACACTTCAAAAAATATATAACTCTGAGAATTGTCAGTTCTAGCGCCCTATTGGCTAGTATCCTTCACTCTTAAGCCATACGAAAAGTCATGCACTTATGTGCCTTTTGGCTTTTCTGGTTTCTTTATTTCGGCTGGAGCGCTCAAGGCATACGCCGATGATCAGGGCGCTTCCGCTTTTCTTTTTAACATATTGGACAAAAGATCGTACATAAACTGTTAATGCATAATTTGTACGTTTATGTATAAGGGGGAGCTGAATGAAAAAACTGGACTCGTCCTCACGTCTGAAGGTCAAAAGAGATACTTACTTTCTTCCAGATCCAAATGGCGGTGTGTATTTTAGAAACAACTTAAGCGCATTCCGTTTGGAAGGCAATACCATCTATCAATGGATTGAAAAATTACTTCCAATGTTCAATGGAGAGCATACGATGGGAGAATTAACAAATGGATTAACGGCCCCTTATCGGGACAGGGTGTACGAAATTGGAGAAACGTTGTATAACAATGGTTTTGTTCGGGATCTAAGCAAAGAGGCTCCCCATCAATTGAATCGAAACATTCTTGAAAAGTATGCTTCACAAATCGAATTTATAGAAAACTTTATGGAATCTGGTGCGTACCATTTTCAAGAATACCGTCAGGCGAAAGTTCTGGCCGTTGGCTCTGGCCCCTTAATGGTTTCATTGGTTTCGGCGTTAATTGAATCAGGTCTGTCCAAATTAAATGTCTTGGTGACAGAATCCATTCCAACTAATTGGCAGAGGATCAATGAACTCGTGCAAAATGCCCGAAAGACCGATTCCGAAGTCGAGATTAATGAGGTCCCCTTTCATAAAGACATGGGGAGCAGTTTTTGGAAAGAGGTCATTCAGCCTTATGATTATATTCTATACGTCTCACAGGATGGCAATATAAATGAGCTGAGGGACCTTAATCTGGTTTGCAGGGAAGAAAAGAAGGCATTTATGCCATCCATCTACTTAGACCAGGTGGGGCTTTCTGGTCCATTTGACCACCCAAATACAGATGGATATTGGGAATCCGCATGGCGCAGAATCCATCACTCAGCATTAAAAAAAGATCGGAAGCCTCAATCCTTCTCTTCAACAGCGGGATCGATTCTGGCAAATGTTTCTGTATTCGAATTTTTCAAAAGGGCTACAGGGATTGCAGACTCACATGAGAGTCATCAAATTTACATGCTTGATCTGGAAACCCTCGAAGGAGACTGGCTTTCCTTCATCCCCCATCCACTGAGTACGTCTAAACGTGAAACTATAAAACTGGTGGAAGATTTTGATTTACGCCTCAAACAGGAAACGGACAGAAATGAACCATTGAGTAACCTCTTGGAGTATTTCAGTGGATTAACGTCAGAGGAAATAGGAATTTTCCATACCTGGGAGGAACGAAATTTATCTCAGCTTCCACTAGCACAGTGCTATGTTCAAGCAGTTAACCCCTTATCAGAGGGACCGGCAGAGCTGCTTCCTGAAGTTGTCTGTGCGGGACTATCACATGAGGAAGCAAAAAAAGAGGCCGGGCTGAGGGGCATTGAAATGTATGTTTCACAAATGGTAAATGTGCACAATTTGGGACACAGCCATCAGAAAAATAAGGCGGGTATAAATATACCTGAGGAATTTATAGGAATCGGTGCTGGGGAAACAATGGCAGAGTCTGTTTGCAGAGGCCTCCAAGTATATTTAGGTGAAGAATTGAATAGAAGAAAGGCCGACCACCAAAGTACGGTTTATCATATGAAGCTGGGATCCCTGGAAGATAAGCGATGCAGATTCTATTTTAATGCCCTGACCACCTTGAATGGTGCTCCAGCAATTGGTTTAAAAGAGGATGTACTAGGGTTCCCAGTGGTATGGGTAAGGTCGAATGGCCGTTGGTACAATAGTGTAGGTTTAAATACAACA
>Ga0182742_1001698_pt1 | contig 26937 bp, 24 predicted proteins | sample eDN5th37CBELigMG_FD_128880 | JGI IMG/M metagenome (GOLD analysis project Ga0182742, IMG submission 128880) | Enriched Miracle-Growth compost microbial communities from Emeryville, California, USA - eDNA 5th pass 37_C BE-Lig MG (version 2)... ...
ATGACCGCCACCGAGGTTGCCGGATTCGCCGAGCGCATCAAATCCGGAACTGCCGCGGAACACAGCGAGACCGAGAATTCGGCGTTCGTCACCGAACTGCTCGGCGGGCAGCTCAACACTGCCGGCTATGCCGCCCTGCTGGCCCAGTCCTGGTTCATCTACGAGGCCCTCGAACGCATCGGCGCCGGCTACGCGGACGATCCGATCGTCGGCCCGTTCCTCGCCGACGAACTGCTGCGCACCGCCGCGCTGGAAGCGGATCTGCAGTTCCTGCTCGGTGACGACTGGCGGGCCACGGTGACGCCGCTGCCTGCGACCGTGCGGTACGTGCAGCGGCTCGAGGAAGTCGCCGCGACCTCCCCGGAGGCGTACCTGGCGCACCATTACCTGCGGTATCTCGGTGATCTGTCCGGTGGTCAGATCATCCGCCGCATGCTCGAGCGTGCCTACGGGTACGAACGCGACGGCCTGCGCTTCTACACCTTCGACGACATCCCGAAGACGAAACCGTTCAAGGACGCGTACCGTGCGAAGCTCGACGCCGCCCCCTTGGACAGCGCGCAGCAGCAGGCCGTGATCGACGAGGCGAACCTGGTGTTCGGTCTCAACCGTGACTTGTTCGCCGATCTCGGCGCCGATCTCGACAGCTACCGGGTGGCGACGCCGCAGTCATGAACCGCTTCCGCCGTTATGTTCTGTACCTTCTTCTTCCGCTGGTGACGGTGCTGGCCGTCGCCGGGTGCAGTGCCACCGGCGAGTCCGGTTCGACGCCGGCCACCGGGGCGCGCACCGCGGTGCTCGCCGACCGGGATCCGCGGCCGATCGCGGAGAACCCGGTCCCGACGCTGCCGGTGACGGTCCGCAGCTTCGACGGTGTGGACGTCACCGTCACCGATGTCTCGCGCATCGTCACCGCGGACCGCTCCGGCACCCTCGCGCAGACCGTGTTCTCCCTCGGTCTCGGCGCCAACCTGGTGGGGCGCTCGACGGCGAGTTTCCCGGCGTCGGAGCATCTGCCCAATGTCACCCCGGGCGGGCACGGCCTGAACGCCGAGGCGATCCTGGCTCTGAATCCGACGGTGGTGCTCACCGACTCGTCGATCGGGCCGCTGGCCGTGCAGGAGCAGTTGCGGTCCGCCGGGATCCCGGTGGTGTTCGTGGACCCGACCCGCACCCTCGACACGGTCGCCTCCGGGATCGAGGCGGTCGCGGCGGCGCTGGGGGTGCCCGAGCAGGGCGCCGCGCTGGTGCAGCGCACCGAGGAGGAGATCGCCGCGGCGAGCGCGTCGATCCCCGCGGACCGTCCCGCCCCGACCGTGGCGTTCCTGTATCTGCGTGGCTCGGCGATCAAGATGCTCGGCGGTCCGGGCTCCGGGGCCGACGCGCTGATCGGTGCGCTCGGCGCCCGGGACGCCGGCACGGTCGCCGGGCTCACCGCCGAATTCACCCCGATCACGAGCGAGGCGATGATCGCCTCCGCACCGGACGTGATCCTGATCATGACGCACAGTCTCGAGTCGGTCGGCGGTCCCGACGGTCTCGCGGCGTTGCCCGGCGTCGAGCAGACTCCCGCCGGGAAGAACCGCAGCATCGTCGACATGGACGATTCGGTGCTGCTCAGCTTCGGGCCCGACACCGGCAAGGTCCTGGCCGCGCTCTCCGACGCCCTGTATCCGCAGGCCCAGGGATGACGACGGTCACCGACAGCGCCGCGACGCCGGGAAGCACGAAGGAGGCCGGCGTCCGGCGCAGCACCCTGGTGTTCGCCGGGCTGACCGTCGCGCTGGTGGTGCTGGCGCTGGTGTCCGCGTGCCTCGGGCAGGTGCCGACGTCCCCGGCCGAGGTGGTCGGCAGTCTGCTGCACCGCCTCGGGCTGGATGTCGGGCCGATGCCCGCGCACCCGGCCGGCGACGTCGCGTTGTGGCAGGTGCGGTTCCCGCGGGTGGTGCTGGCGATGCTCGTCGGCGCCGCCCTCGGATGCGCCGGGGCACTGCTGCAGGGGGTGTTCGCCAATCCGCTCGCCGAACCCGGGGTCATCGGTGTCTCCTCCGGCGCGGCGGTCGGTGCCTCGCTCGTGATCGTGCTGGGCGGCGCTTTCACCGCCGGCTGGGCACTGGCCGGGGCCGCGTTCGTCGCCGGCCTGCTCACCACCGCCCTGGTGTACGCGCTGTCGCGGTCGAACGGGCGCACCGAGGTCGTCACGGTCATCCTCACCGGTGTGGCCGTGAACGCCGTCGCGGGCGGGCTGATCGCGCTGTTCACGTTCGTCGCGAACCCCGCCGCCCGCGATCAGATCGTGTTCTGGCAACTCGGCAGCCTCGGCGGCGCGACCTGGGAGATCGTGTCGGTGGTGGCGCCGCTGACGCTCGCCGGGATCGCCGCGGCGATCGTGCTGGCCCCGAAGCTCGATCTGCTCTCGCTCGGCGAGTCCGTGGCCCGGCACCTGGGCGTCGACGTCGAACGGGTGCGGCAGGTCGCGATCGTGATCGTGGCGGTGCTGGTGTCCGCGGCGGTCGCGTTCACCGGCATCATCCTGTTCGTGGGCCTCGTGGTGCCGCACCTGATGCGGATGGCGCTCGGTCCCGCGCATCGGCGGCTGATCTGCGCGAGTGCCGTGTGCGGCGCGGTGACGCTGCTCGCCGCCGACCTCGGCGCCCGCACCCTGGTCGCGAACGCCGATCTGCCGTTGGGCATGCTCACCTCGCTGATCGGCGGGCCGGTGTTCTTCTGGATGCTGCGCCGCACCCGCGCGAGCCAGGGAGGGTGGGCATGAGCCGTTCCCGCGTGTTCGGCCGGTGGCGCGACGACCGGCAGGTCCCGGAACGATCCGGGCCCGGCGCGGTGACGATGCGCGCGACCGGGGTGCGGCTGCACCGCGGCGACCGGCAGATCCTGCACGACGTCGACGTCGAGGTCCGGGCCGGGGAGGTTCTCGCGCTCGTCGGACCGAACGGCGCCGGCAAGTCGACGCTGCTGGCCGCGCTCACCGGTGATCATCCGATCTCGGGCGGCCGCGTCGAGGTCGACGGGCGCCCCCTCGACGAGTGGGCGCCGGTCGCGTTGGCGCGGCGCCGGGCGGTGCTCCCCCAGCAGCACACGGTCGGATTCCCGTTCACCGCCGTCGAGGTGGTGCGGATGGGCCGGTCGGCATGGGCGCGCACCGCACGGCAGGGTGACGACGACGCACTGATCGCCGCAGCGCTCGCCGAATGCGACGTCGCGCACCTGCAGGATCGTCCGTTCCCGGCGCTGTCCGGGGGTGAACGCGCCCGGGTCGCGTTGGCGCGGGTGCTCGCGCAGGACACCGAGACGCTGCTGCTCGACGAACCGACCGCGGCCCTGGATCTCGGGCATCAGGAAGCGGTGATGCAGGTGGTGCGGGCCCGCGCCGATCACGGGCACGCCGTGGTGGTGGTGCTGCACGATCTGGGGCTGGCCGCCGCCTACGCCGACCGGGTGTGCGTGCTCGAACGCGGCCGGGTCGTCGCGGACGGGCCCGCCGGTGAGGTGCTCACCGAGAAGTTGCTCAGCCGCGTCTACGCCTATCCGGTGCAGGTGGGCAGCGACCCCACGACGGGTACTCCCCTGGTGCTGCCGCGGCGGGACCGGCCGGGCCCCTCGGTGGCGGCCGCCGGCCGAGCCGGCAGATGCAGCACCGCCGGCTGAGCCGGCAGATGCAGCACCGCGGGCTGAGCCGGTCCCAGCTCGGTTCGCGTCGTCTCGGTCACATTCGGCGGGTGCCGCGCCGAGGCGGCTGCGGTGCCGCCGCCCGGATCAGGAAGACTGGAGCGAGGCGCGTCTCCGATCGGGGACGCGCGCGTCGGGTCGACGGGTGACAGCGAGGAGCAACGAGATGGGTAGACCGGCAGTGCGTGCGACCGCGGTGGTGGTGGGACTTGCGGTCGCGCTGGTCGCCGGCTGTTCCTCCGACACCGATCCGGAGAAGGTGCCGACCCGCGAACCCGCGACCGCGATGACCGCCCCCGAGCCCACGACGCCCCCGGCCGGGACGGTGCAGCAGGTCGGGACCGGCATCGAGGCGCTCGCGCAGGCGCCCGGCACCGATGTGATCGCCGCGCTCGTCGACGACGGCACCCGGCTGCTGCTCACCGGCTCCGCCACCGACAGCGAGCCGCGCCCGGTGCAGCTGCCGCACGAGGCGGTGACGGTCCTTCCCGGACCGGACGGTCAGGTCCTGGCGCCCGCCGCCGGCGCGGTCCTGCGCGTCGACGTCGACTCCGGTGAGGTCACCGAGGTCCCGGTGGACGGCGACGCCACCGCGGCCGCGGTGCTGCCGGACGGTCGCTGGGCGGTCGGTACGGCCACCGGCACCACCTACATCCTCGATCCGGCCTCCGGGGCGGTCGAGTCCACCATCACCGGCCTGGTGTCCGTGGATGTGCTCGTCGCGGCCGGTGACGACGTCGCCGCACTCGACCGGCGCCAGACCTCGATCACCGAACTGAACCTGGCCGACGAGCGGCTGCGGATGGCGCTGCGCGCCGGCGAGGGTGCCGCCCAGATGATCTCCGATCCGTACGGCCGGGTCGTGGTCACCGATACCCAGGACGACGAACTGCTGGTCTACACGCTCGATACGCTCGTGTTGCGGCAGCGCTACCCGAGCGGGCCGGGCCTGTACGGGGTCGCGTACGACGAAGCGCGGGATCTGGTGTGGGTGACATTGACCGGAAGCAACGAGGTTGTGGGCTACGATCTGTCGACCGGGATCCCGAGAGAGAAGCAGCGCTTTGCGACGGTGCGGCAGCCCGACTCGGTGTCCGTCGATTCGGACGATGCGGTGTTGGTGATCGGCTCGGCGACCGGTGACGGTTTGCAGCGGATCCCGATCGGGGGTGAGTGATGGCAGGAACCGGACGCCGGTTCACGCGACTGCCCGTCGACTGGGACACCAGCAACGACGCCTACGAATACGTACCGCTGCGGTTGCCGCCGGACGTGTCGCGGGTCAGTGCGTCGATGCGGTTGGCGATCTCCGCCGAGTTCCACGGCTGGGAGCTGAGCCGGGTGCGGCTGTACCCGGACGGGAGCCGCCGCGTGCTGCTGCGCCGCCGCAAGACCGATCACCACGTGCCCGAACCGACCGTTCGCTGACACCGACCCCGGACCGCCTCGGCCGGGTTTGCAGGGAGTTTTCGTGTATCGCTATGTCCTGAAACTGATGTTCCTGCTGCCGCCGGAACGCGTTCACCACCTCGCGTTCCTCGCGATGCAGCTGGTGACGCGTTTCGCGCCGCTGCGGGTGCTGGTGTCGAAGATCCTCGTGGTGGACGACCCGGTGCTGCACAACACCGTGTTCGGGGTGCCGTTCCGGGCGCCGCTGGGGCTGGCCGCAGGGTTCGACAAGGACGCCACCGGCGCCGACGTGTGGGGCCCGCTCGGGTTCGGCTTCGCCGAGATCGGCACCGTGACCGCGCAGGCTCAGCCGGGCAATCCGGCGCCGCGGCTGTTCCGCCTGCCCGAGGACCGCGCGCTGATCAACCGGATGGGTTTCAACAACCACGGCGCCGGCGAGGCCGCCAATCAACTGCGGCAGCGCCTGCGCACCGTGCCGATCGGCGCGAACATCGGCAAGACGAAGGTCGTGCCCGCGGAGGAGGCTGCCGCGGACTACACCGAGAGCGCCCGCCTGCTCGGTCCGCTCGCGGACTTCGTCGTCGTCAACGTCTCGTCGCCCAATACCCCCGGTCTGCGGGACCTGCAGGCCGTCGAGTCGCTGCGTCCGCTGCTCGCGGCGGTGCTCGAGACGGTGACCGTGCCGGTGCTGGTGAAGATCGCACCGGACCTGTCGGACGAGGACGTCGACGCGGTCGCGGATCTGGCGGTCGAGCTGGGTTTGGCGGGTATCGTCGCGACCAACACCACGATCCGGCGCGACGGTCTGCGCACCGACCGCGCGCGGATCGAGGAGATCGGCGCCGGTGGCCTGTCGGGTGCGCCCGTCGCCGATCGCTCCCTCGAGGTGCTGCAGCGCCTGCACAAGCGGGTCGGTGACCGGCTGGTGCTGGTGTCGGTGGGCGGCATCGAAACGGTCGAGCAGGCCTGGGAGCGGATCCTGGCCGGGGCGTCGCTCATCCAGGGCTACACCGGCTTCATCTACGGCGGCCCGTTCTGGATGCGCCGCATCCACAAGGGTCTGGCCCGCAAGCTCCGGGCCTCCGGCTACGCGTCGATCGCCGACGCGGTCGGCGCCGGCAACTGAGCCGTTCCCGGTACGGCAGAGCCCCGGTGGTCGTCGCGACCATCGGGGCTCGAATGCCCGGTTCACGAGGTCTGTCGGGTCCTGTCCTAGTGTGATGCGTCTGCGCACACGAAAGGGACCCGGTTGAAAATCGTCTTCTTGCACGGGATCGGTGACGGCGACCCCGGGATGAGCTGGCTCGACGGACTCAACCGTGGTCTCGTCGCTCACGGCAGAGAGCCGATCGCGGCGTCGGACGTTCTCGCGCCGCAATACGCAACGTTCCTGTCGACCGACGAGTGGACAGCGAAGATGCCGGCGCCGAATACCGAGCCGAAGGACAACACCGCCGCACGCCACGCGTTCCAGCGCCGCAAGGCACGGATCCGGCGGTCACTCGAGGGGCGCGACGACATCCGCACGTTCGGGTCGATCGGCTACCACCGCGTCCCCGATCCCGTGCTGCACGTCGGACAGGCTGCCGCGATCGGATGCGGCACGACATTCCTGAATCTGGATCAGGTCGGCCGATACGTAGGTGACGAGGCGCTGCGCGGCGCGGTCCTGCGCCACGTGCTCGCTCAGTTGCCGTCCGGCGCTCACGACCTCGTGCTGATCGGTCACAGTCTGGGCAGTCTCATCGCGATCGACCTGCTCGATCACCTGCCGGACCGGTTCCGGGTGCGCCGATTCCTGACCCTCGGCAGTCCTGCAGGCTCGCCCGTGTTGCATCGCAACGGGAATCGGATGGCGCGGCGGTTCCCGTACTCACGGGTCGACGACTGGACGAACGTGCTCGACGTCCGCGATGTCGTCACGGGTGGACGTGGCCTCGCGTCGATCTTCGCCGCAGCCCAGGACGTCGTCGTCGACATCCGAGGTCAGCACGGCGCAGGTCCGTATCTCGGGCACGGAGCGGTGTCCGGGCTGATCGCCGAGGTGCTGTACCCGTCGAAGGCACTCGTGCCGATCTCGGTGCACCTGACCGTCCGGATGTCCGACGACGACGCAAACAATCTGCTCACCCTGCACTACGCACACGCGGTCGCCGACGCCATCAAGGACAAGGCCGTCGCCGAGCGCTACCGCGGTGCGCTCGCGCAGGTGCAGGACGATCTGATCGACGCCACCGAACGCTTCGTCCGGAAAACCGGGCGGGCGGTGCCTCCCGAGATCGGCGACCTGCTCGAGGGCCGGCTGCCGACCCTGCCCGACCGTTGGGGACTGCGCGAACTCGTGGCACGGCTGATGGTGCTGTCGTCGACAAACCTCGTCGAGCCCTACGACATCGACACCGGTCGCGCCCAGCGGGATGCGATGCGACGGGTGCTGGGACGGCTCGGCTACGAGGACATGACCCCCGTGATCGGCAGGTCTCTCGACAAGGTGCGCGCCCACGTCTCCAAGAAGGGAGGCGTGCCGTGGGGCACGATCATCCCCATCGCCGTCGGCGCGGCATTGATCGCAGCCGTGCCGCTCGGGCTGGCCGCCGTCGGCACTGCCGGGCTGGCCGGTGCCGCGGCGACGACGAGCACCCTCGCGGCGTTCGGCCCCGGCGGCATGATGGGCGGGGTCGCGACGATCGGAACGCTCGCGTCCGGCGGCACCGCCGCCGCCACCTACGGGATGCTCTCGGGCGGCGGATCGGTTCCGACGGCTCTCGCCGCGAACGCACTCGTGCTCGAGGTGGCCGTCGAGTACGCGTGCAAGCAACTCGAGCTGGAGGTCGACGAGACGTTGTGGTTCCGCATCACCACCGCCGAGTCCCACGTGGCGGCGGAAATTCGCCGTCACGAGGAATTCAGCGATCCCAAGTCCGCACGGTTGGTGGAACTACGCGCCGTCCACGCGATCGTCTCGTCCCTGCTCGAGTTCCTCACCACGCACGACCTGACTCCGCGCGAGATCACCCAGACGCCGTCGCTGGTCCGGCTCGAAGCCTGACCCGGCCCGAACGAACGAGGACCCGGCGGCCGGAACGGCTGCCGGGTCCTCGCCCCGCGACTCGACTACTTCACCTCGTAGGTGCCGGTCAGCAACGCGCGGGCGATGCCGTGGCCGAACACGTTGAAACCGAGGAACGCCGGGGTGGAGTCGGCGGTGAGCCCGTCGATCGTCTCGACGTCCAGCGCGTGGACGGCGACGATGTAACGGTGATAGCCGTGACCGGCCGGCGGGGCGGCACCGATGAAGCCCGGCGCACCTCCGTCGTGGCGCAAGGTGACCGCCTCGGCGGGCAGGCCCTCACCGCCGGCACTGCCGGCACCGGCGGGCAGCTCGGTGACGGTCGCGGGGATGTTCGCGACGGCCCAGTGCCAGAAGCCGGACGCAGTCGGGGCGTCGGGGTCGAACACGGTCACCACGAAGCTCTTCGTCTCGGCGGGGAACCCGGACCACGACAGCTGCGGGGACACGTCGCCGCCGCCCGGGATCCCGAACGCGCCGCTGGCCTGCGCGAGTTTCCACTCCTCGCCCTCGGCGAAGTCCTCGCTGGTCACCTGGAACGTGGGCAGCTGCGGGAGAAACTCGTACGGGTCGTAATCGAACGCCATCGGGGGTCCTTTCCTTTGGGGGGACGGATCTTCAGGAATGCAACAGGAAGTGTTCCATGACACGGGTACCGAATCGCAGAGCCTCGACCGGGACACGCTCGTCGACTCCGTGGAACAACGCCGCGAAGTCGAGTTCCGGCGGCAGCTGCAGCGGCGCGAACCCGAAGCACCGGATGCCGAGTTTCGCGAACGACTTGGCGTCGGTGCCCGCGGAGAGCATGTACGGCACGGTCCGGCCCAGCGGATCGTGCGCGAGGATCGCCGCGTTCATCGCGTCGACGAGATCACCGTCGAAGCTGGTCTCGTAGGAGTCGAGGCTCGTGATCCATTCGCGGGTCACGTCCGGGCCGATCAGTTCGTCGACGGTGCGTTCGAACTCGGCGAGCCGGCCGGGCAGGATGCGGCAGTCGACGACGGCCTGCGCGGTCTGCGGGATGACGTTGGCCTTGTAGCCGGCCTGCAGCATCGTGGGGTTGGCGGTGTCGCGGAAGGTCGCGCCGATGATGCGGGCGATGGACCCGAGCTTGGCGAGGGTGCCCTCGATGTCCGGGGAGGCCGGATCGAAGTCGATGCCGGTTTCCTCCGACGCCGCGGCGAGGAACTCGGCGACCGAATCGGAGATCACGAGCGGGAAGGTGTGGCTGCCGAGCCGCGCGACGGCCTGCGACAGGATCGTCACCGCGTTCTCCTCGTGCAGGAACGAGCCGTGCCCGGCCCGGCCCTTGGCGGTCAGACGCATCCAGCCGAGGCCCTTCTCGGCGGTCTCGACGAGGTAGAAGCGGCGCTCTCCCCCGTCGCGGCGGGGCACGGTCAGCGAGAAGCCGCCGACCTCCCCGACGGCCTCGGTGACGCCCTCGAACAGGTCGGGGCGATGCTCGACCAGCCACTGGCAGCCCCAGAGGCCGCCGGCTTCCTCGTCGGCGACGAACGCGAACACCAGGTCGCGGGGCGGGACGATGTTCTCGGCCTTGAAGCGGCGGGCCACGGCCAGCATCATGCCGACCATGTCCTTCATGTCGACGGCGCCGCGGCCCCACACGTAGCCGTCCTCGACCGCGCCGGAGAACGGGTGCACGCTCCAGTCGGCGGGTTCGGCGGGCACGACGTCGAGGTGGCCGTGCAGCATGAGGGCGCCGCGGCTGCGGTCCGCACCGGGTAGCCGCGCGAACACGTTGCCGCGGCCCGGCTGACCGGACTCGACGTATTCGGTTTCGTATCCCACTTCCTCGAGCTGCGCCGCCACCCACTCCGCACAGGCACGTTCACCGCAGGTGGTCGCCGGATCGCCGGTGTTCGAGGTGTCGAACCGGATGAGCTGGGAGACCAGGTCGACGACCTCGTTCTCGGCTCGGGACGGGGTGTGGGCGCTCACGTGTTCGGCCATGCCTGCATGTCTACCACCGCAGGTCCGCATCTGTGCAGGTGAAGGGGGCGATTTGGGCGCGTGGACGCGGTGGGTTACTCTTTCACAGCACCCACGGAGAGCGGGTGCGAGACAACTGAGTCCGAGTGGCGGAATGGCAGACGCGCTAGCTTGAGGTGCTAGTGTCCTATTAACGGACGTGGGGGTTCAAGTCCCCCCTCGGACACTCTGAGTTGAGACAGACGACGAAGGCCCCGAACCGACAGGTTCGGGGCCTTCGTCGTTCCCGGCCCCTCCCCACTCGTGCGCGTTTCCGGTAGCGGGGGCTGCCGAAAACGCGCACGAGCACGGGGGCCGCGGTGCGCCGTCGACGCACCCCGCCAGGGGAATTGGGGAATTGGGCATCGATGCGCTACTGTTCTCGTCAGCGCCCGCGGGAGCGGGAGCTACCGGCATGTCCATGCACATCCGGTCCGAGTGGCGGAATGGCAGACGCGCTAGCTTGAGGTGCTAGTGTCCTATTAACGGACGTGGGGGTTCAAGTCCCCCCTCGGACACTCCGACGAGGTCACGAACCCGACAGGGATCGTGACCTCGCTTCGTTTCCGGACACGTCTTCGCTGACAGTCCCGCATCCACACCGGTACACAGAAATTCCGTTGCCTCGCATGTCGTACCTGCGCTCTACTGTGGCGTTCGCTTCGAAGCGCGAGGGGGAAGAGATGGCCGCAACGATTCGGCGGGCCGACGGCACCGGCATCTACGGGCCGGGCAAGCTGTCGGACGATCGCCTGCAGCACGAGCTGGCGTTGCGTCGCCGCGCGCAGCGCATTCCGTCGCGTCGCCGCCACGACGGGAAGGGCGGGCGACGGCAGCAGCGGCGCGCCGCTGCTCAATCCTGGTGACGCGGTTCAGCTTTCCTCGCCTGCAGTGAGCGCGAGGAGCGGCGATCGAGATCCCTCCGGAGGTCGGGCACGACCTGCGGTGAGCGAATCCCGAGCAGGTCGTGCCCCGCTTTCTCGACTTCGTCGAGCGTCACGATCGTCCGTGACGCGGTGACAACTCCGCGGCGACGGTCAGGCGCGGCGGCCCTTGCGGAAGTACCAAATCGGGCCCACGAAGTTGATCAGGGTGATCAGTGCCCACTTGCCCTTGCTGCCGTTGACCTTCTCGGCGGGCCGGGTGGCCAGGTCCGCCCAGGCCGTCGCCGCCAGCGACAGCTGCACGCTCGCGAGCGTGAGGACAGCGGCCTTCTGCCACGGCGCGAGGTCGGCGAACTTCTTCTTGGCAACGCTCATGGACGGTGTCTCCTCGGGGTGTGTGGACGGACGCACCGGCTGCGCCCGATACCATCTATTGCTACCGCACGACATCGGAAAAGGTTCATGAACTCCCACTGCGACACTCCGGCCGCGGATGCCGCCGCCGTCCCGCGCGCGATCGACCCCGCCGAACTCGAAACCTGCCTGAAGGTTCTCGACCTTGCTGCCGGACTGGACGCCGACCACCCCGACGCGATCGCGGTGCAGCGGGCCGTCGGCCATATGTTCAAGAAGTTCAAGCGGTTGCGCCGCAACGAGGCACGCAGCCGGAAGGTGCAGGCCGACCGTGAGGTGCTGTCCGCGACCGCGACCGGGTCGCCGACCCGCATCGACGACGAAACCGCCGGGCTGACGCTGACGTCGACGTCGCGCGGCGCGTCGGCAGGCACGCTGCTGCGGCCCCGGCACTGCTACGTGTGCAAGAACAAGTACACCCGGGTCGACGCGTTCTACCACCAGCTGTGTCCGACCTGTGCGGCCGAGAACCACGCGAAACGGGACGCCCGTACCGATCTGTCGGGCCGGCGGGCCCTGCTCACCGGTGGCCGCGCGAAGATCGGCATGTACATCGCGTTGCGGCTGTTGCGCGACGGCGCCCACACGACCGTCACCACCCGGTTCCCGCACGACGCGATCCGCCGGTTCTCCGCGATGGAGGACAGCGCCGACTGGATCCACCGGCTGCGCATCGTCGGCATCGACCTGCGTGATCCCGCCCAGGTCGTCGCCCTGGCCGACGATGTCGCGGCCCAGGGACCGCTGGACATCCTGATCAACAACGCCGCGCAGACGGTGCGCCGCTCCCCCGGCGCCTATTCGGCGCTGGCCGAGGCCGAATCGGGTCCGCTGCCGTCGGGACCGCGCCCGGAGATGATCACCTTCGGCAAGCCGTCGGACGCCCATCCGGCGGCGCTGGCCGGGTCGCTGCCGACCGACCTCGCCGCGCACGCGCTGACCCCGGAGTCGGTGACGGCGCTGGCCATGGTCGCCGGGTCCGCCACCCCGGAACGGATCGCCGCGGGGGTCGCGGTCGACGCGGGCGGGTTGCTGCCGGACCTCGTGCACACCAACAGCTGGGTGCAGACCGTCGGCGAGGTCGAACCCCTCGAACTGCTCGAGGTGCAGCTCTGCAACTCGGTGGCGCCGTTCATCCTGGTCAACCGGCTGCGTCCGGCGATGGCCGCGGCCGCCGCGCGACGCAAGTACGTGGTGAACGTCTCGGCGATGGAGGGGCAGTTCGCCGGCCGCCGCTACAAGGGCGCGGGCCACCCGCACACCAACATGGCGAAGGCCGCGCTGAACATGCTCACCCGCACCAGCGCGGAGGAGATGCTCACCGACGGCATCCTCATGACCGCGGTGGACACCGGATGGATCACCGACGAGCGGCCGCATCACACCAAGATGCGTCTGGCCGAGGAGGGCTTCCACGCGCCCCTCGATCTCGTGGACGGCGCCGCGCGGGTGTACGACCCGATCGTGCAGGGCGAGGCAGGGGTGGACCTGTACGGCTGCTTCCTCAAGGACTACAAGCCCGCACCGTGGTAAGCCCGACAGAGTCGGCGTGGTGAGGCCGACACAGTCGGCGTGGTGAGACCGACACAGTCGGCGTGGTGCGCCGTGACTGAGACGCACCCGACAGAAAAGGGCAGGTAGAGACGGGTTCCACACCCGCTCGGCCGTGCCCGCCCGGGTCGGTACCGGGATACTGGAGGCAGTTCCGTCGAGCCGCCCAGGAGCAGCATCATGACCGTCGCAGTCGTTCACGCCGAGACACCCGAGGGCCGCGCCGCGCTCGCGGCCGCCGTCGACGAGGCCTCCCGCCGGCAGGACGAGCTGCTGGTGCTGCACGTGCTCGACGACGACGGGGCCGCCGCCGAGGCGGAGGTCGAATCGGTGCGCACCGCGGTGCGCCAGGTCGCCGGTGACAGCGGCTGGGAGGTACGCACGGCCGTGCACGACGGCGACGCCGTGGGCACCCTCGTCGAACTGGCCACCGACAGCGGCGCGGACCGCATCGTGATCGGCAGCCGCGGTCGCAATGCGCTCGGCAAGTTCCTGCTCGAGCGTCCGCTGCAGCGGCTGGTGATCGAAGTTCCGGTGCCGGTTCTCGTCGTGAAGGAACCCGACGAGGAGTAGTCGACCTACGCTGGAACCATGCCCTATCGGGTTCTGGCCGACGGCATCGCGCTCACCCACCTGGCGTTCCTGCTGTACGTCACGTTCGGCGGGTTCGTGGCGTGGCGATGGCCGCGCACGATCGTGCTGCACGCGGTCGCCGTCGTATGGGGGCTCGCCTCGGTGCTGGTGGGGTTCGACTGCCCGCTCACCCACGCCGAGAACTGGGCGCGTCACCGCGCCGGCGAGGCGGGGCTGCCGCCGTCCGGATTCATCGACCACTATCTGACCGGGGTGATCTACCCGGATTCCGCGCTCGGCCTGGTCCGCGCGCTCGTCGCGGCCTGCATTCTCGTGTCGTGGGTGGGCCTGTGGCGGCGTTCGCGTCGTGTGAGTTCCGTCGCACGGCGACTTACCCGGCAGTAGGGTGTGCGCCATGAACGCTGCCTCACGCGAACTCGACATCGTCGTCTACGGAGCCACCGGGTTCGTCGGCCGGCTCACCGCCGCCTACCTGGCCGAACATCTGCCCTCCGGGTTGAAGGCCGGCCTGGCCGGGCGGTCCCGCAGCCGCCTCGAGAAGGTCCGCGCGGACCTCGGCGGTACCGCCGCGGACTGGCCGATCATCGAGGCGGACGCCGGGGATCCGGAGTCGCTGGCCGCGCTGGCCGCGACGACCCGGGTCGTGATCACCACCGTCGGCCCCTACGCCAAGTACGGGATGCCGCTCGTGCAGGCGTGCGCCGAGGCGGGCACCGACTACGTCGACCTCACCGGCGAGGTGCTGTTCCACCGCGAGAGCATCGACCGGTTCGACGACACCGCCCGCCGCACCGGCGCCCGGATCGTCCATTCCTGCGGCTTCGACTCGATCCCGTCGGATCTCGGCGTGCACGCGTTGTACCGGGCGGCGCAGGCCGACGACGCCGGTGAGCTCACCGACACCACGTTGATCCTCACCGCGTTCCGCGGCGCCCCCAGCGGCGGCACCATCGATTCGCTGCGCACCCAGCTCGACGTCGTGCGCAAGGACCGCGCGTTGCGGAAGGTCGCGGCGCAACCGTATTCGCTCAGTCCCGACCCGGCGCAGGAACCCCGGTTGGGTCGAGAGAGCGATCTCGTGTTCGTCGACGGCAAGACCATCGCCCCGGAACTGTCCGGGTGGAAGGCACCGTTCGCGATGGCGTCGTACAACACCCGGATCGTGCGCCGCACCAACGCCCTGACCGGGTGGGCGTACGGGAAATCGTTCCGGTACCGCGAGGTCATGAACGTCGGCACGTCCCCGCTGTCCCCGCTGCTGGCCGGCGGTGTCACGGCGGGTCTCGGGGCGCTGGTGCTGGCACTGTCGTTCCCCCCGACGCGTTTCCTGCTCGACAAGGTGCTGCCGAAGCCGGGCGAAGGGCCGTCCGAAGCCACTCGCGAGCGCGGGTTCTTCACGATCGACCTGTACACGACGACCACGACCGGCGCCCGCTACACCACCCGGTTCGCCGCGCAGGGCGATCCCGGCTACAAGGCGACGGCGGTGATGCTCGCCGAGTCCGCGCTCTCGCTGGCGGTGGGTGGTTCCGCGCTGCACGCCGGTGGCGGGGTGCTCACGCCCGCGGTCGCGTTCGGCGATGTGCTCACCGAACGGCTGCGCGCGGCGGGATTCGAGATCGAGACGCGGCGGCTGCCGTGACGGCCCGGCGGGGCGACACTCCGCGGGCCGGAGGTGCAGTCCCGCACGGGATCAGGCTATGCTCGACCGGTCGCCGTGTCCTCGGCGACATCGACGACGAAGGACGACAGCCGTGCAGACGACGAGCATCGAGGCCGCCCCGGCCGCCGTGCTTGCGTTGATGCCGTTCTGGCCGACTCGTCGTGGCGCGTGCTTCGACGGCGCGTGTTGTTGCCAGGTGTGTTGCTGAGCGGTCTCTCCGCTCCCCAATTCCCTTCGGTAACCACGTTCGCGGTCGGAGCATGCCTTGTTCAATCTGCTGATCTTCACTCTCGTCGGTGTCGGCGCACAGCTCGTCGACGGCGCACTCGGCATGGCCTTCGGCGTCACCGCCACCACCCTGTTGATCTTCAGCGGTGTCGGGGCGGCGCACGCCAGCGCGGCCGTGCACCTGGCGGAGGTCGGCACCACCCTGGTCTCGGGCATCTCCCATTGGAAGTTCCGCAACATCGACTGGAAGGTCGTCGCGAAGCTCGGCGTGCCCGGCGCGATCGGCGCCTTCCTCGGCGCGACCGTCCTGTCGAGCCTGTCCACCGAGGCCGCGGCCCCGGTCACCGCGGGAATCCTGCTGGCGATCGGTGTGTACGTGGCGCTGCGGTTCTCGGTGCGACCGCCCGCGGTCGCGCATGCCCGCACGTCCCCGCACACCGCGAAATTCCTGTCCCCGCTCGGGTTCTTCGGCGGGTTCGTCGACGCCAGCGGTGGCGGCGGATGGGGACCGATCACCACCAGCACACTGCTCTCGCGCGGGAAGACCGCGCCGCGCACCGTGATCGGCTCGGTCAGCGCGTCGGAATTCATGGTCGCGGTCGCGGCCAGCCTCGGGTTTCTGTTCGGCCTGGGTCGCGAGTCGGTCGGCAACCTGCTCGTCGTCGCCGGCCTAGCGATCGGTGGCGCGATCGCCGCTCCGGCGGCCGCGTGGCTGGTCAGCCGCGTGCCGGCGACGCTGCTCGGCACCGCGGTCGGCGGCATCATCGTCATCACCAACGCGCAGAAGCTGTTCAAGTCGTTCGAGGTGACCGGCACCGTCGCCATGCTGCTGCATCTGCTGATCGCGGCCGGTTGGATCGCCCTGCTCAGCGTCTCGTGGCGGCGTTCGCGGCTCACCCGCGCCGAGTCCGCCGGGTCGCTCGAGAAGTTGCAGACCCCGGTCGCCCCCGTCCTGCGCGAAGAGGTCTAGGCGCTTCGCGCCGGTGTGTACAAGTGGCGGCTGGAACCGCCGGAAAGGCACACGGGCGGTGGGGGCGCACGCGGGTTAGGATCCGACGATGAAATCGCCGATCCCCGACTATCTCCTCGAGGTCGTGGAGGCGTGCGGGACGGACAATCCCGGGGCGACCGCCGACTACATTCCCGAACTCGCCCAGGCCGATCCGGACCGGATCGCGGTGTGCCTGTCGACAATCGACGGGGTCGTGTACACCGCCGGTGACGCGGATGCCGAGTTCTCGATCCAGTCGATCTCGAAACCGTTCGTGTACGCGCTGGCCCTCGCCGATCACGGCATCGACGCGGTGCTCGCCCGGGTCGGGGTCGAACCGAGCGGTGAGGCGTTCAACGAGTTGTCGCTCGAGAGCGGGTCCGGGCGGCCGCTCAATCCGATGATCAACGCCGGTGCCCTCACCGCCCACGCGCTCGTCGGGCCCGCGACCGCGACGACGGAGGAACGGTTCGAGCGGGTGCTGCGGGGCCTGTCCGCGTTCGCCGGGCGCGACCTCGCCGTCGACGAGTCGGTGTTCGACTCGGAGCTGAGCACCGCCTACCGCAATTCGGCGATCGCGAACATGCTGCGCAGCTACTCGGTGATCGACGGCGACCCGGCCGAGGTGGTGCGCGGATACACCCGGCAGTGCGCGATCACCGTCACCGTGCGCGACCTCGCGGTGATGGCGGCGACCCTCGCGAACGGCGGCGTCCAGCCGCTCACCGGCCAGCGCGTCGTGTCCCGGACGGTGGTGCGGCAGGTACTCAGCGTGATGATGACGTGCGGTATGTACGACGCGGCCGGCGACTGGATGTCGACAGTGGGGATTCCCGCCAAGAGCGGGGTATCCGGTGGGGTGCTCGGCGCCCTGCCCGGTCAGGTCGGCATCGGCGCGTTCTCCCCGCGCCTGGATGCCCACGGCTCCAGCGTGCGCGGCGTCCGGATGTGCCGGCGACTGTCCGACGACATGGGCCTGCACATCATGGACGGGCCGGAACCGGCGCGCTCGGCGATCCGGCGCGACCGCCGGCTGCGGGGACCGGGCGGCCACACCGTCCGGGTGTGCAGCCTGCAGGGCACCATGCAGTTCAGCGGCGCCGAACTCGTGCTGCGTGCCCTGGCGTCGGCGGAGGACGCGGAGCGGCTCGACGGGGTGGTCCTCGATCTGCGGCGGGTCCACTCGGTCGACGACGTCGCCGAGCGGATGCTCCGCGAGGCGCTGCGGCGACTGCGTCTGGACGGCCTGCGGGTCACGGTCGTCGACCCCGAATGCGTTCTGGACACGCACGCGCACACCCACAGACCTGCGCGTGACGGAGAGATCGCCGACGAATTCGCGCCGGACCTCGCTTCCTTCGACAACTTCGAGCGGGTGTGACGGTGCCCGATCTGCCGCTGCCGCTGCCGGTGCCCGATCTGCCGCTGCCGCTGCCGGTGCCCGACCTGCGACTGCCGCAGGACTACGCGAAGGCGCTCGCCGAGGCGGGACTCGACACCACACCGACCGGTGATGTGACGTGCCCCGATCCGGGGGCTCTGCTGGCGGCACGGCTGCCGGTGTTCGCGCTCGCCGCGGGCGCGGTCGTCGCATTCGCGCAGGCCGCGAACCGGGTGCGCGCGGCGGCCGGCGTGCGTCCACGCCCGGTCCGGCTCGATCCGGAGCGGATCGCCGCGTCCTTCTCCGGGGATCGGATGCTCCGGTTGTCGGGAACCCCGATCGACGGTTTCGCCGACCTGTCCGGCTTCTTCCGGGCCCGCGACGGGTGGGTGCGCACGCATGCGAACTATCCGCACCACCGCGCACGCCTCCTGCGCGCCCTGGACGTGCCCGCCGATGCGGGCCGGGAGCAGGTGGCCGACCGCATCCGCGGCCTGGACGCCGCCACGGTCGAGACCGCGGCGGTGGCGCACGACGCGATCGCGGTGCGGGTGCGCGACGAGGCGCAGTGGCGGTCGTCGGAACCGGGACGCGCGGTGGCCGCGGAACCCCTCGTCGCGGTGACCCGCCGGTCCGACTCCGGGCGCATGGCCGCGCCGGCGCCGACGGAGACGGCGCCGCTCGCGGGGGTGCGCGTACTCGACACGACCCGGGTCATCGCCGGTCCGGTCGCCTCCCGGGCGCTGGCGCTGCTCGGTGCGACGGTGCTGCGCATCGATCCGCCGCACCTCCCCGAGATCGAATGGCAGCATCTCGAGAACGGCCAGGGGAAACGCAGCGCGCTGCTGGATCTGCGCGACCCCCGCGAGGCTGCGACGTTCCGCGCGTTGCTCGCGGACGCCGATATCCTGCTCAGTGGTTATCGCCCGGGGGCGCTCGAGGCGCTGATCGGCGACATCGGCGCGATCCGCCCGGGCCTGCTCCGGGGCCGGGTGTGCGCGTGGGGCAGCACGGGACCGTGGGCGGGGCGCCGCGGGTTCGATTCGATCGTGCAGGCCGCCTCCGGTATCGCGGTCGTCGAGTCCGACGGCGACGCACCCGGCGCGCTGCCCGCCCAGGCGCTCGATCACGCGTCCGGATACCTGCTCGCCGCCGGCGTCCTCGACGCCTACGCGGCGGGCGACGGCACCGGCCGGGACGTGACGGTGTCGCTGGCCCGCACCGGAGTGTGGCTGCTCGACGCGCCCGGTCGCCGAACCGCCGCGCCGCGGCCGACACTCCCGGGTGCGGCAACCGTCACAGCCCACGGTGCGGTCACGGCGGCCCGGCCCGCCGTCGCCGACTACCCCGATCATCCGTTCCCGGCGCGCCCGTGGGGCGGCGATCCCCCGTCCTGGCCGACGCCTCTGGAAACCCGCTGACCTGCGACGATCACTCCGAAATCGGGCAACCGGGACCAAGATCAACGAGCGGGCCCGCGACCTATACCATGCAGCGGTGAATCGAACTCGACTTCTCGCCGTCCCCGTCGCACTCGCCTGCGCGCTGCTACCCGCCTGCTCCTCCGAGGACTCCTCCTCCGACGCTGCGTCCCCGGATTCGGCATCCTCGGATTCGGCGTCCTCGGATTCGGCGTCCTCGGATTCCGGGTCGGAGTTCATCCCCGGCACCCTGGACGAGGACATCCTCGCCCGCTTCTCGAGCTGCGCGGACATCGAACCCTATGTCGCCGACTACATCGACGGCCTGCAGGCCGGCGCCGTGAGCGAGGCCGGCGAGAACGGTGCCTACTGCCAGTGGGAGAGCCCCGCGACTGACCTCGACGCGATCCGCACCGTCGGTGTCATCCTCGAACCCGGCACCGGTACCGTCTACTCCGCCGAGCAGATGGGCGGCTCCGGGCTGACCGTGATCTCCGACGCCGACATCGAGAGCGCCGGCGGCATCGCGTACACCCTCGAGCAGGAGATCGCCGTCGCCGCCGTCTCCGTGACCACGGTGTCGCTGCCCGAGGTATCGGTGACGGTCACCGGCGGCAGATGGGCCGATCGCCCTGCTCTCGACGGGCCCGCCGCGGTCGCCGTCGCGAAGGAACTGATCGGAATCTGATCCCCTGTCCCGGCCGGTTCGTGACCCGTTCAGGCGGTCGCGGCCCGGCCGGGGCTCGACACCACCGGCTCGGCGACCGCGCGGGCGCCGACCGCGATGAGCACCTGGGCCGCGATGTAGGTGGACATGACCGCGAAGCCGGAAACGGACAGCTCGGTGAACGCCCCGAGCGCGATCAGCGCATCCGAAACGACGAACAGCACCGCGCCGGTCGCCACGACCGGGGACACGCCGGTGGCGAGCACCGCCATCGTGGCGAGCAGCAGCCCGTACACGACGACCGGGGCGAGCAGTGCGCCCGCGCCGGCCGCGCACACCGCGATCAGCGCGAGGACGGCGACCACCGGGATCGCCAGCGCCCAGCGGCGGGTGTGCACGATGCCGGCCGCCCGGTACGGCGCGAACGCCGCGATGTACACCACCTGCGCGCACAGGAAGAACCCGACCATCACCAGGAACGCGGCGTCCCCGTCGAACAGGTCGGGTGCGGCATCGCCCAGCCACGACAACCCGAGAGCGACGAGCACGAGATTCACCAGCCGCGATCGCGGCGCCGGGGTGGCGGCGGCCAGCGCGGCGGCGAGCAGCGGCATCAGGAACCACTGGGAGATGTCGGTGAACGCCGATTCCGGCGCCACGACTTGCGCGAGGAGATGCGCGACGGCGACGGCCGCGAACGCCACCGAAGCAGCGGTCGCGGCCGGCCGGATCGTCATGCAGTGCCGTCGAACGATTCGGTGCCGTCGAAGGCGGCGAGCAGCCGCTGCGCGGCCAGCGCCGCGGTGAGCGACCCGTCGCGCACACCCTGCTCGACCTCGTCGCGGATCTTGTTGACCCGCGGGTTCGTTTCGAGACGACGCAGCAGCTGGTCGTGCACCATCGTCCAGGTCCAGTCGACCTGCTGGCGACGGCGGTTCTCCTCGAACAACCCCGCCGCGGTGAGCACCTCACGGTGCTTGAGGACGGTGTCCCAGAACGTGTCCAGGCCGTGGCCCTCGAGACCGCTCATCGTGATGACCGGCGGTTTCCAGATCGCGTCGTGCGGGTGCACCAGGCGCATCGCGCCGGCCAGCTCGCGGGCGGCGACCCGCGCGTCGCGCTCGAAGTTGCCGTCCGCCTTGTTCACCGCGACGAGGTCGGCGAGTTCGAGCACGCCCTTCTTGATGCCCTGCAGCTGATCGCCGGTGCGGGCCAGCGTCAGGAACGTGAAGCAGTCCACCATGTTCGCGACCGTCACCTCGGACTGACCGACACCGACGGTTTCGACGAGGATCACATCGAAACCGGCGGCCTCGAGCAGCACCATCGTCTCGCGGGTCGCCTTGGCGACACCGCCGAGCGTGCCGGCGGTCGGGGACGGACGGATGTAGGCGTTCCGTTCGACGGACAGGCGGGCCATGCGGGTCTTGTCCCCGAGGATCGACCCGCCGGTGCGCGTCGACGACGGGTCGACGGCGAGCACCGCCACCCGGTGGCCCTTCTCGAGCAGATACATGCCGAGCGAGTCGATGAACGTCGACTTCCCGACACCGGGAACACCCGTGATGCCCACCCGGATCGCGTTGCCCGCCTTCGGGAGCAGGCGCAGCAGCAACTGCTGCGCCTGCTCCCGATGGTCGTCGCGGGTGGACTCGACCAACGTGATCGCCTTGGCCAGGCCGGCCCGCCGATTGGCGAGCACGTCCTGTTCGAGCCGATCGAGATCGACCGGAGGTCGGCCCATCTGGGATCAGTCCTCCGAGCCGTGGCCGAGCTGCTCGGAGAGCTTGCCGAGCAGACCCACGGCCGCGTCGGCGATGACGGTGCCGGGCGGGAAGATCGCCGCGGCGCCGGCCTGGTACAGCTCGTCGAAGTCGCCCGGAGGGATGACGCCGCCGACCACGATCATGATGTCGGGGCGGCCCACCTCCGCGAGCGCCTCCCGAAGCGCGGGCACCAGCGTGAGGTGTCCCGCGGCCAACGACGACACGCCGATGACGTGCACGTCGTTGTCGGCCGCCTGGTTGGCGACCTCTTCGGGGGTCTGGAACAGCGGTCCCACGTCGACGTCGAAGCCGAGGTCGGCGAAGGCGGTGGAGATCACCTTCTGTCCGCGGTCGTGACCGTCCTGGCCCATCTTCGCGACCAGGATGCGGGGACGACGTCCCTCGGCCTTCTCGAACTTCTCGACGAGTTCGGTTGCCGTGCTGATGTTGCCCGCCTTTCCGGCCTCGTCCCGGTACACACCGCTGATGGTGCGGATCTCGGCCTGGTGACGTCCGTAGACCTCTTCGAGCGCGTCGGAGATCTCGCCGACGGTGGCCTTGGCGCGGGCCGCGTCGATCGCGAGGGCGAGCAGGTTGTTCTCCATGCCGCCCTCGGTGGAGGCGGCGGCGCGGGTGAGCGCGGCCAGCGCGGCGCGGGTGGCGTCCTCGTCACGTTCGGCGCGCAGCCGCTCGAGCTTGGCGATCTGCTCGGCGCGGACCTTCGAGTTCTCGACCTTGAGGACCTCGATCTGCTGGTCCTCGGCGACCTGGTACTTGTTGACGCCGATCACCGGCTGGCGGCCGGAGTCGATGCGCGCCTGCGTGCGGGCCGCGGCCTCCTCGATGCGCAGCTTCGGGATGCCCTCGGAGATGGCCTGCGCCATGCCGCCGGCCTCCTCGACCTCGGCGATGTGGGCGCGGGCCCGGTTCGCGAGTTCGTGGGTGAGCCACTCGACGTAGTACGAGCCGCCCCACGGGTCGATCGGGCGGGTGGTGCCCGACTCCTGCTGCAGCAGCAGCTGGGTGTTGCGGGCGATGCGCGCGGAGAAGTCCGTCGGCAGCGCGAGGGCCTCGTCGAGCGCGTTGGTGTGCAGCGACTGGGTGTGGCCCTGGGTCGCGGCCATCGCCTCGACGCAGGTGCGCGCGACGTTGTTGAACACGTCCTGCGCGGTCAGTGACCAGCCGGAGGTCTGCGAGTGGGTGCGCAGCGACTTCGACTTCGCGGACTTCGGGGAGAACTTCTCGACGAGTTCGCTCCACAGCAGGCGCCCGGCCCGCATCTTTGCGATCTCCATGTAGAAGTTCATGCCGATCGCCCAGAAGAACGACAGGCGCGGCGCGAACTTGTCGATGTCCATGCCCGCGTCGAGACCGGCGCGGATGTACTCGATGCCGTCGGCGAGCGTGTAGGCGAGCTCGAGGTCGGCGGTCGCGCCGGCTTCCTGGATGTGGTAGCCGGAGATCGAGATGGAGTTGAACCGCGGCATCTTCGCCGACGTGTACGCGAAGATGTCGGAGATGATCCGCATCGACGGCTTCGGCGGGTAGATGTACGTGTTGCGGACCATGAACTCCTTCAGAATGTCGTTCTGAATGGTTCCGGCCAGCTGCTCGGGCGCGACACCCTGCTCCTCGGCGGCCACGACGTACAGCGCGAGGATCGGCAGCACCGCACCGTTCATGGTCATCGACACCGACACCTGCGACAGGTCGATGCCGTCGAAGAGCTGCCGCATGTCGAGGATCGAGTCGATCGCGACACCGGCCATGCCGACGTCACCCTGCACGCGCGGGTGGTCCGAGTCGTAGCCGCGGTGCGTGGCCAGGTCGAACGCCACCGACAGGCCCTTCTGGCCGGCCGCGAGGTTGCGGCGGTAGAAGGCGTTGGATTCGGCGGCGGTGGAGAACCCGGCGTACTGGCGGATGGTCCACGGCTGGTTGACGTACATCGTCGGGTACGGGCCGCGCACGAACGGCTCGATGCCGGGGTAGCTGCCCAGCGGGTAGCCGGCGGCCTCGACCGCATCCCGGTCGGCCTTGGTGTAGACGGGCTTGACGTCGATGCCCTCGGGCGTCGACCACACCACGTCGTCGACGGTGTAGTTGTTCGCGGTCGCCACGGATTCGACGAGCGCGGCGGCCTGCTCCGGAGTCGGCGCGGACGGGGCCGGCGACGCCGGATCCGTCAGCGGGACATCGGCGAAGCTGCCGATCTTGTGTTCGATGCTCACTTACGCTCCCAGAGTGTTCAGCAGGTCGGTCAGCGCGGCGATCGCGTCGATCTTGGCGGTGAGGAACCCGTCCGGACGCGCCTCACCCTCCACGTCACCGACGGCCTTCTCCGGCCCGGCGAGCAGGACGGTGGAGATACCGGCGGCGCGCAGCGCGGCGGTCGCAGGACCGGCGTCCGCGTCGTACCGCTTGTCGGTGCCGCACAGGACGGCGACGGTCGCACCCGATTCGGCCACGGTGTGCGCGATCGTGTCGAGCGCGAGGGTGCCTGGGTTGACGGCCTCGATGCCGCCGGCGGCCAGCAGGTTCGTCGCGAACGTCGAGCGGATGTTGTGCTCGGCGATCGGTCCGAGCGGTGCGAGCAGCACCTTCGGACGGGCACCGTGTGCGGCCAGGTACGCGTCCGAGCGGTCGCGCAGGGCCTCGAACGGTGCGGCGTAGCGGGCCGCGAACGCACCGGCCTCGGCGACGTCGGCGGGCAGCGGCGTCTCGCCCAGGTTCGGGAACTCGTTGACGCCGGTCACCGAGGTGCGGCGGTGCGCGATGTCGGACTCGCGGCGGGCGCGGGTCGCGGCGATGCGCTCGGAGATCACTCCCGCGTCGAGCGCCGCGCGGTAACCTCCGGCCGCCTCGATCTGCTGGAAGAACTCCCATGCCTTGCCGGCGACCTGGGCGGTGAGCTCCTCGATGTACCAGGAGCCGGCGCCCGGGTCGAGCACCCGGCCCAGGTTGGACTCCTCGAGCAGCAGCAGCTGGGTGTTGCGGGCGATGCGCTCGGAGAACGCCTCGGACACGTCGAGCGCACCGGCGGGCAGGGCGACGTCGAACGGCAGGACCGTGACCGAGTCCGCGCCACCGACACCGGCACCGAACGCGGCCAGGGTGGTGCGCAGCATGTTCACCCACGGGTCGCGCTGGGTCATCATCGCGGCGGAGGTGACGGCGTGCTGCGGGGCGTTGCCCGCGTCCACCGCCCCGACGACCTGGGCGATGCGGGCCCAGACCTGACGGCCGGCGCGGAACTTGGCGATGGTCTGGAACTGGTCGTCGGTGGCCGCGAGGCGGAACTCGATCTGACCGAGCGCGTTGGCGGCGGTCCGACCGGCGGCGACCAGCTCGCGCAGGTACTCCAGACCGGCGGCGATCGCGGCGCCGAGCTCCTCGGCGTCGGAGGCACCGGCGTTGTGGAACGCGGTGCCGTCGACGGTCAGGGCGCGGACGGTCTCGGCGCGATCGGCGGCGGCGGTCGCGAGGGCGATCGCGTCGGCGACGGTGACGTCGGCGCGGCCGGAGAATGCGCTGGTCAGCGGCGCGGCGCCGAGTCCGACGCGCACGGCGCCGCGGTCGGCGACGTCGGTGCGGGCGTCGAGCAGCGCGTACAGCGCCTCGGCGGCCGCGACGGTGTCGGCACCGGCGTCGAGGCTGACCGGCGCGAGGTCGAGCAGCACCTTGTCCAGGACCGCGGGCAGAGCGTCGACGGGCAGGCCCGCCGCGCCGACCTGCAGCCAGAGCGCGCTCACGCCGTTCTCGAGGGCCGCGAGGATCCGCTCGTTGGCGGCGGCGGCGTCGCTGCCGCCGAACTGTGCGGACACGAGCCAGCCGGCGTTGACGTCGCGGGTGGCCGAGGTTCCGCGCACGTACGGGAACTCACCGGGCAGCGGCGCCTCGGGGCGCTCGTCGCGAACCCCGTAGAGCGGGTTGACGGTGACGTCGTCGTACGTGGTGGTCTCGAGCAGTCGCTGCGGCTCCGGTCCGAGTTCGGCGGGCTCGACGCGGCGGGACTTCGCGAGCACGCCGGCCACCGCGTTCTGCCACTGCGCATACGCGCGTGCGGCGTCCTCGGCTTCTGCAGCTAATGACACGTGCGGTTCCTCTCCTACGCTGCGGGATGTGGTGCAGGCTCGGTGTGATGCTGGTTCTCGGGCCATGGTGGGCCGTGGATACCTTAGGTGGGTTCTCGTGTGATGCTAGCCGCATACACGCCGCGGCTATTGTGGGGATCACCACAGATTCCCTAGCGATCGTTAACGGACTTGCGCAGGGAAATCTACCTTCCGCCTCCGCGCCGCCCGCAGGGCACCGGTCGATTGCCGGGTCCGGGTATCGTGGTCGGTCGTGACGAGGCTCCTGACCGACCGCAGAATCCTCGGCATACTTGCCCTTCTCGTCGCGCTGGCCGCCGCGGCGGTGCTGATCCCCCATCCCACGGTCGCGGAGATCCGCGGGTGGGCGGACACCGTCGGCCCGTCGTTCGTCCTCGTCTTCTTCCTGGTCCACACCCTCGTGACCATCGCCCCGGTGCCGCGCACCGTGTTCACCCTCAGCGCCGGCCTGTTGTTCGGCGCCGCCACCGGCATCGCCGTCTCGGTGGCTGCGACCACGGTCAGCGCGGTGCTCGCGTTGCTGTTGGTGCGGTGGATCGGCCGCGGGGCGGTCTCGTCGTATCTGACACATCCCGCGGCCAAGGCCGTGGATCTGCGGCTGGCGCGGCGCGGCTGGCTCGCGGTCGGATCGCTGCGCCTGATCGCGGCGGCCCCGTTCTCGGTGGTGAACTACTGCTGTGCGATCTCGTCGGTGCGGCTGGTGCCGTACACGCTCGCCACGATCGTGGGCATCCTGCCGGGCACGATCGGGGTGGTGCTGCTCGGCGACGCGCTGACCGGCCGCACGAACCCCGCCCTGATGGTGGTGACGGTGGTGTGCCTGCTCGTCGGGGTCGTGGGACTGTGGCTCGAGGCGCGGTTGCCGGTGCCGGCCGGTTCGGCGCTCGATGCGATCGTCGATCCCGACGACGAAAAGTCGACAAGTCTCAAACCTTGATTTACTGAAGTCAAGGCTTCATTCTTGACCAATGTTCGTGTTGACAGTGGATCAACGCGGCAGCCGACGTGACATCGACCGGGTCGCGGCGCTGCTCGAGGAATTCCGCGACGCCGACCTGCTGCGCCCGTTCGAGCGCACCGCCGGCGACGAGGTGCAGGCGGTCGCG